>ENA-OYYP01000637-OYYP01000637.1-human-gut-metagenome-genome-assembly--contig:-NODE-637-length-18590-cov-10.535150_pt1 | contig 18590 bp, 9 predicted proteins | sample MGYA00244067_ERZ653456 | MGnify/ENA primary metagenome ERZ653456 (study PRJEB26926, sample SAMN06165101) | human gut metagenome | biome: ENVO:00009003; feature: ENVO:2100002; material: ENVO:00002003... | reverse complement strand
GGTCTCGTGGGCTCGGAGATGTGTATAAGAGACAGGTGTTACTCTGTGGTGAATTAATTCATAACCGAAAAGAAAGAAATTCCTTTCTCCGATAAGTTACAATCTCTATTTTATGAAAATCAATAAACATATTCTCCCTAATGGTCTGCGACTGGTGCATTACCAGGATCTCAGTACTCAGATGGTAGCACTGAACATCGTCTATGATGTAGGTGCCCGGGACGAAGATCCCGAACATACCGGCTTTGCCCATCTGTTTGAACATCTGATGTTTGGCGGTTCTGTGAATATACCCGACTATGATGCTCCTTTGCAGTCGGCAGGTGGCGAAAACAATGCTTGGACGAACAATGACATTACGAACTATTACCTCACCGTCCCCAAGTCGAATGTAGAGATCGGCTTCTGGCTGGAGTCCGACCGTATGTTGGAACTGGCATTCAGTGAACAAAGCCTTGAAGTGCAGCGCGGTGTGGTCATGGAGGAGTTCAAACAGCGTTGTCTGAACCAGCCTTACGGAGATGTGGGACATCTTATCCGTCCGTTGGCTTATGAGGTGCATCCATACCGCTGGCCTACCATCGGGAAGGATTTATCGCACATCGAACAAGCTACACTGGAGGAAGTGAAATCATTCTTTTACCGCTTTTATGCACCTAATAATGCCGTGCTTGCCGTTACCGGAAATATATCATGGGAAGAAGCTGTTCGATTGACAGAAAAATGGTTCGGCCCGATTCCCCACAGGAATGTGCCTGTGCGACAATTGCCGCAGGAACCCGTACAGACGCAGGAACGCAGACAGGTAGTGAAACGTCCTGTTCCCTTGGATGCGCTGTTTATGGCTTTTCATATGTGTAGTCGCGAGCATCCTGATTACTATGCTTTTGATATTCTTTCAGATATCCTTAGTAACGGACGCTCCAGTCGCTTGAACCGTCGGTTGGTGCAGGAACAGAAATTGTTCTCCGGTATAGATGCTTATATTTCGGGAACGCGTGATGCGGGATTGCTGCATATCAGTGGAAAACCGTCAGCCGGAGTCTCACTGGAACAGGCTGAGACCGCTGTACGTAAAGAGTTGCAGGAGTTACAGCAAGTGGCGATAGAAGAACAGGAATTGGAGAAAGTAAAGAATAAGTTTGAATCCACCCAGATATTCGGGAATATCAATTACCTGAATGTAGCTACAAATCTGGCATGGTTCGAACTGACCGGGCAAGCGGAGGATATAGACCGTGAGGTAGAACGGTATCGCGCAGTGACGGCAGAACGTCTGAAGACAGTTGCACAAGAGACTTTTCGTGAGGAAAACTCGGTGGTATTATATTATGAGAAAGATAAATGAACAGATTAATTGCTACATACAAGGGGCATTATAAAGCCCTCTTTTACTTAGGACTTCCCATTGTTATCGGTCAAATGGGAGTCATTGTTCTTGGATTTGCCGATACCTTGATGGTGGGACATCATAGCACGGCCGAGTTGGCTGCCGCTTCTTTCACCAACAATCTTTTTACACTTTGCATTATTTTCAGTACCGGTTTCTCTTATGGACTGACGCCTGTGGTGGGTGAGTTCTACGGTAACCGTCGTTTCATGGAGGCTGGACAAGCTTTGCGCTCAAGTCTGCTTGCCAATGTGTTGGTAGCATTGTTGCTGACGCTTATTATGACTGTCGTCTATTTCTGTGTGGAATACATGGGACAACCCGAGGAACTGATTCCCTTGATAAAACCTTATTTTCTGGTTCTACTTGCATCCCTGGTATTTGTCATGCTGTTCAATGGCTTTAAGCAATTTACGGATGGCATTACTCAAACGCAGACTGCTATGTGGGTGCTTCTTGGTGGAAATGCGCTGAATATTGTCGGCAATTATGTGCTGATTTACGGAAAGTTCGGTTTCCCGGAATGGGGATTGCTCGGTGCGGGTATCAGTACCCTGTTCTCACGCATCGTCATGGTTATTGCTTTTGCATTGATTGTTTTTCGTAGTCGGAGGTTCCTGAGATATAAAGTAGGGTTCTTCCGCTTGGGATGGTCGAAACAGATGTTCAGGAAATTGAATGGACTTGGGTGGCCTGTCGGTTTGCAGATGGGCATGGAGACGGCTTCATTCAGTCTCAGCACGATTATGGTCGGTTGGCTGGGAACTATTGCTTTGGCTTCACATCAGATTATGCTCACCATTTCTCAGTTTACCTTTATGATGTTTTATGGGATGGGGGCGGCGATTGCCGTTCGCGTCAGTAACTTCAAGGGGCAGAACGATATGGTGAATGTCCGCCGTTCGGCATATGCCGGCTATCATCTCATCTTGGCAATGGCGGTGGTGCTTCTGAGTATCGTGTTTCTGTTGCGCAATCAGGTCGGGGGCTGGTTTACGGATAGCGTGGAGGTTTCTGCCATGGTATCTTCTTTGTTCCTTCCATTCCTGGTTTATCAGTTTGGTGACGGACTGCAAATCAGCTTTGCCAATGCCCTGCGTGGTATTGCCGACGTAAAACCGATGATGTTCATTGCATTTATTTCTTATTTTGTTATATCTTTGCCTGTAGGATACTTATGCGGTTTCGTGCTGGGCTGGGGTACGGTCGGTGTATGGATGGCCTTCCCGTTCGGACTGACTAGTGCGGGTATTATGCTCTGGTTGCGTTTCCGCTATAAAACGAAAGATAAATGAATAATGTCTCCAAGAAGAAGATAGCTGCCGGTTATGCTGTCCTGCTGGCAGTCTTGCTTTATTCCCTGTTCTTCGTGCACCGGGAAATGGAGAATCTTATGAGTTCGGATAATAGTGATATTCTGCGTACGGACAGTCTGATAGGGCTTTTGAGAGAGAAGGATGCTAATACCGTCCGCCTGCTGCGTACACTGAGCGAAGCCAATGACAGCATGATTTCAGCCCGTGAAGTGGAACAGATTATTGCCGAACAGGATACTATTATCACCCAACAACGTGTACAACGCCGGGTTATTGCCCGTCGCGATACGGTTGTGACACAACCCAAGAAGAAAAGTTTCTTCCGCCGTTTGGGAGAAGTCTTCGTCCCACCACGCAAAGATTCAGCTGTTCAGGTGCAAACAACCCTTGAAGTTGCTACGGATACTGTACTCGATGCTTATAATCCGGTTGATTCCCTGCACGCGAAGCTGCGCACTGTTGCCCAACAGAAGAGGGCTACCAATAGTGTGATGCAGCGTCGTAAGCGAACTTTGCAACGTCTTGATCATGCACTGAGTGCTCGTATCGACAGTCTTTTGAAAGGATATGAACAGGAAACCCTGATGCGTGCCCGCGAAGAGGCTGAGTATCAGAAAGCTGTTCGGCATCGTTCTGCAACGATTATTTCGGGTATTGCTGCCGGGGCTGTTGTGCTGTCAGTTATCTTTCTTGTCATGATCTGGCGGGATGTCACCCGTAGTAACCGTTATCGGCGTCAATTGGAAGAAGCCAATCGTTTTGCCGAAGAGTTGCTTGCCTCCCGCGAAAAGTTGATGCTTGCCATTACCCACGATTTCAAGGCTCCCTTGGGTTCCATTATGGGATATGCTGACTTGCTCTCCCGGCTCACCGTTGACGGAAGGCAACGCTTCTATCTCGACAACATGAAAACTTCTTCGGAACACCTGCTGAAGCTCGTTACCGACTTGCTCGACTTCCATCGCCTCGACTTGAATAAAGCTGAGATAAATCGTGTTACTTTCCATCCCGCACGCTTGCTGGAAGAAATCTATGTCAGTTTCGAACCACTGACTTCTGCCAAAGGATTGTCTTTGAAGTGTGAGATAGATCCGGAACTGAAAGGAGCTTTTATCAGTGATCCATTGCGCTTACGCCAGATTGTCAATAACCTGCTCTCTAATGCAGTGAAGTTTACTTCAGAGGGCGGCATTACCCTGACCGCCTCTTTTGTGCCGAAAGGCGATTCCGTTTTTCCCGGTAACCATTTGAAACTCTCTGTTATCGATACGGGAAAGGGGATGGATCCTGGTGACCGTGAGCGTATTTTCCAGGAATTCACCCGTCTGCCCGGAGCACAGGGAGAGGAGGGATTCGGACTGGGACTGTCCATTGTTCGTATGCTGGTGCAACTGCTGGAGGGACGTATTGAGGTGGATAGCGTACTCGGAAAGGGGAGCACATTCACGTTACGGGTACCTCTGTATCCGGTGGCATTGGATAATGACACTTCCGCCTTGAATGAACAACCAAGTGAGGACTCACAAACTCAGATACCCGCATTACATATTCTCTTGATTGATGATGACCGCATTCAGCTTACTCTCACTGCCGCCATGCTTGCACAGAGTGGTATTACTTCCGTAACCTGCCTGCAACTGGATGAACTTTTGGAAGCCCTCCGTACTGATATTTTCGATGTGCTGCTGACCGATGTGCAAATGCCTGCCATGAATGGTTTCGATTTGCTGAGGCTGCTGCGTGCTTCGAATATCCCGCAAGCCAAGACAATTCCGGTGATTGCCGTTACCGCCCGTAGTGATATGAAGCGTGAGGAGTTTCTGCAACATGGTTTTGCCGGAAGTCTGCATAAGCCGTTTACGGTGAATGAATTGCTTGCAGAGATTGGTGTGCTGCAAGCAGATATTGCTACTGTTGATGCCGCCCCTTCTTCTACCTTGAATTTTTCCGCCCTTACCGCTTTTTCCGGTGATGATCCGGATGCGGCAAAATCCATACTGGAAAGTTTCGTCACAGAAACACGCCTGAATGTTGACCGCTTGCGACAGGCATTGGAAACAGAAGACACAGATGGCATTGCCGCTATGGGCCATAAGATGCTTCCTTTGTTTACTCTGTTGGGAGCCAATGATCTTGTTACTTTATTGAAAGAGCTTGAAGCCTCACGTGGAGTACCTTTTGATGAAAAAATAAAAGAGAAATCGCTTGCTGCTCTAAATCTGATAGAAGATATACTTGAACAAGCCTTCCTTTTTATTTCGTCTGCTTAAACATCCCTTTCCTCTGCTTGACCGGTAGCTTAAAGTACTGCCTCAGAAAAAGTTTATGTTTATATACGGTTGTTGCCACTTCCATTATCTGATCCCGTAATTTCAGGATAGGTTCCCTATATCTTTCCGGTGCGGTGCGGATGCTATTGAGCGCACTATCTGCCCGGTTTATCAATTCCTCAGGGACATCTACCATCGCCTGAATTTCTGCATCCGGTTTCAGGGGCTCAAATGCCTTATTCCGGTAACGGACGAATTCATTGATGGCGTCCGTAGCTTTTCCCTGTAAATCCATTGCCATATTGTAAGCATTCAGAATCTTCTGGTAGCCGGCGATGCGGATGTTGTTACTCGTAAGTTCCAGCATATAATAAACCAAATCATTACTTCGTCCGTTCGATAACATGCGTTGTCTGACACTTACCAGCCTTTCCAGTGTATCCTGCCGTGCATATAGCGCCAATGTATCCGCCCAATAGAACACCGGTACTGAGCGTTGTTCATCTACAACTCCTGTATCAAACTCTTCATAGCTCAGTGGACGTTCGCGGAACTGGAACATCGGATCGAAAGGCATGTGTGTTTTCAGTAATGTATCCGGTAACAGCTTGCAGAAACGATGATTCGGGGAAGGAATGAACTGGTAGTTTTCCACAAATCCGGCGCCCCATGTAGGGTCAAACATATACCATTTCCCACTTACTTTGGCTGCGCACCATTCATGTGGGTCGGGCAGTAAGGCACCGTCCCTGCGGTTATAGCCATCAATAACATAAGCATCCATTCCCGCTTCCTTCACCAGTGCTTTAAAAAGTAACGCATAATCCTGGCAAATACCTTTGCGTTCGGATAATATTTTTTGTATTTCTTTCGTCTCATCCGCTTCCTCGTTGCGAGAAGTATAGGTTATGTACACATTGTATTTAATATTTCTTGAAACCCAGGTGTAGATGGCGCGTGCCAGTTGGTCGTCTGTGCTGAGATGCTGTTTCAAGTAAGCTACAAGAGAAGAAACGCTCCTTCCGGCAGCTTCGGGTGCTGCAAGTGCCACGGAATCGGGAAACGTAAGGCGTTCAGGCATTATGCTGTCAGAAGATGCTTTTGATACAGCTGAAATTGAAAAAGCCTTATCCTGCGTGGCTGTATTACGCCATGCAGAAGACAATTTGCTGAAAGGAAAGAGGAGGCAGAGGGCGAATAGCCACACCGTGAGCCTGTTTGTTGATTGCCGGAACATACTTGTCATATCTATTTGATGGAAGCAAAGGTAGGGGATTTATTGATAAACAGCAAGGATAAATATTGAAAAATATGTGCAAAGGGAAATTTTGTGAGTAGTGTCTCTTTCATGATCTTGAACATGCCCTTGATCATGCCTGAAAACCTTCACTCATATGTACGGTATGACACCGTCTGACTGTCGTTAGTGGGTACGTGAGAAAGTGAAGTAATTTTCAGACGGGCGTTGAATATTGGCAACGACCCTCGCGGTATAAAGTACCGGATAGTGGAATAAATAGCCTTTTTGTCTTCTGCATCAACCAAATGTCGTTGGAATTTGTTTACTTTGTAACGATTTAAACACTGACTATCGATTGACGTCCTAATGAGAAGAAAATGGTTAAAATGGGTAGTGTGGATACTACTTACCCCTATCATATTATTTGCAATATTGATGGTATTGCTTTATATCCCTCCCGTACAGAACCTGATACGGAAGCAAGCTACTGCCATCGCATCCGAGGCAACGGGTATGGATATATCTGTTGAACGCATTGACCTCCGCTTTCCGCTGAACCTTTTGGTACGTGGTGTGCAGGTCATTCAGCCTATACAGGCAGATAAACAAATATCCTCAGCTCCCGGTGACTCTCTTGCCGTGAAACAAACTCCTGATACTTTGCTAACCCTGGAAAGCCTGAACGTGCGCGTGCAGGCATGGCCGTTGATACGTGGACAAGTAGAAGTGGATGAGGTAACCGTGAACGGAGTTTTCCTGAACTCTGCCGATCTGATAGAGGGGATCCGCATACGTGGTGTATTGGGACGTTTCTTCCTTGAAAGCCATGGCATAGACCTGAAGAAAGAGGATGTCGTCATCAATCGTGTGGAATTGAGTGATACTCATATGCTCGTTGTGATGAACGATACTACCACTGCCGAACCGGACACTGCGACTACCGCCCTTAATTGGAAAGTAGCCTTGCACAAGTTGGCACTGAAAAACGTTTCCGTTGATTTGCAAATGCCGTTGGATTCCATGCGTCTTGCTGCCCGTCTGGGTGATGCAGAGGTAGATGATGCGGTTGCTGACTTGGGCGGACAGATGTACGGTCTGAAGAAATTTGAATTGAGCAGTACTACGGTGAACTATGACACGGGCAGCCAATTGCTCAGTGTCATTAATAGCCTGATAGATACCGGTAGTCTTGCGGCTACTGATAGCACCGGTGTGAAACCTGCTCCCGGATTTGATGCTTCGCACATCGCCTTGCGGGATATTCATATTGGGGTGGACTCCGTGCTTTATCATGGACGGAATATCAATGCCGTTATCCGGGAATTCTCCATGAACGAGCGTTCCGGTCTGAGCGTCACTTCACTGACGGGAAGGGTATATGCTGATTCCACAGTCATTCAGGTGCCTTCCTTAAAATTACTTACCCCACACAGTGAAATGGATTTCACTGCCCAGACTTATTGGGAACTGGTGGAAATTCCTACTTCCGGACGACTCTCCGCTCGTTTCAATGCCCGCATCGGCAAGCAGGATGTGATGCTCTTTGCAGGTGATTTACCTGATACATTCAAGGATGCATATCCTTTCCGCCCCCTTACTATCCGTGCCGGTACGGAAGGTAACTTTAAGCAGATGCAGATTTCCCGCTTCAACATCGATCTGCCGGGTGCTTTTACCTTGAATGGTGGTGGTGAAATTTGGAATCTTACCGACAGTCTGACGCGCAACGGAAGCATTGACTTCGATATCCGGACACAAAATCTGAATTTCCTTACCGGACTGACAGGCGTCACCCCGGATGGCTCCATAGTAGTGCCGGACAGTATGCATTTGGCAGCACGTCTTGGCATGGATGGACCTAAGTATGATGCTACGCTTAAGTTGAAAGAACGTGAAGGGCTATTGAACTTGTTGGCGCACTATAACACTGCCACTGAAGCTTATCAGGCAGACCTTCATGTGGACGCCTTGCAAGTACACCACTTCTTACCTAAAGATTCTATCTATACCCTTTCGGCTAAGGTTGCCGCTAAAGGAAAAGGATTCGATCCCGCCAACCACCGTACCGTGGCTGCTGTACAAGCTTCTCTCGGCGAATTACAATACGGACACTGGAATATTTCCGGTATTGACCTGACAGCCGGATTGAAATCCGCTCTAGCCACTGTACACATGACGAGCGACAATGCCCTGCTGAAAATGCAGGCGGATGCCGATATGCGCCTTGATCGTAAATACCTGGATGGCAAGGTGGCTATGAATGTGGAGAATGTCGGTTTACATGAGTTAGGAATTTCTCCCAAGCCGTTGAAGCATCCTTTCGCTTTCACTCTCGGTGCCGAAGCACGCCATGACTCTATCAAGATGAGCATGGATGCAGGAGACCTCGACTTTCAGTTCCGTGCCCGCAGCACACTGAAGAAATTGCTGGAACAAGGTACTGCCTTTTCTACGCTTCTTACCAAGCAGATAGAATTGAAGCAACTCGATCATGTAGAATTACGGAAAGCACTGCCTTCAGCCGGTATGCAACTGAAAGCCGGTAAACAGAACCCTGTCAGTTATTTCCTGGCAACTAAGGATATTTCTTTTGATGATTTTGTGTTGCGTTTCGGCACTACCCCCCGACGAGGTATCAATGGGCGTACTGCTATACATGGTTTGCGTATGGACTCCCTGCAACTGGATACTATTTTCTTCGCTATCAGCCAAGATACTGCACGCATGAAGTTGCAGGGTGGTGTCATTAATGGTCCAAAGAACCCGCAGTTTGTCTTCCGCAGTACACTGACGGGTGAAATCCGTAATGAAGATGCCGAACTGACCTTGAATTATGTGGATGCGAAAGGAGATACCGGGCTCGATCTGGGTATCAATGCCCGTCCTTTGATAGAGGGCCGGGGTAGGGGTAATGGTATTGCCTTCCGTTTGACACCTGCCGAGCCTATTATTGCTTTCCAGAAGTTCCGCTTTGTTGATAACAGCGACTGGATTTACTTGCATAAGAATATGCGCGTTTATGCCAATGTGGATATGGATAGCGACGATGGACTTTGCTTCCGCATGCAGTCCGACCGTTCCGACACCGTTTCCTTGCAGAATATCAATTTGGAACTCATACGTTTCCGCCTGGATAAACTGAGCGGTATTCTGCCATATATGCCCCGCATCACGGGACTTTTCTCGGCAGAAGCCAACTATATACAGACCGCAACCTCACTGCAAGTTTCCGCTGAGGCCGGTGTGGAAAAGCTGACTTACGAACGCCAGCCGGTAGGTAACATCGGATTGGGTGCCACTTGGCTTCCGGGTGATAAAGGTACACACTATCTGAATGCCTATTTCCGGTCGGGAGATCAGGAGGTAATGACCGCTGATGCCGTCTTGACCCAGAAGAACGGGCGCGATTCGGTTGAAGTCAACACTACTTTTGAGCATTTCCCACTCTCGCTTGCCAATGCTTTCATGCCCGACCAGGTAGTTGCCTTTACCGGTGACATCGACGGCGGACTCTATATCAGCGGTGCCATGGAGAAGCCTAAACTGAGCGGTGACCTCTCATTGGACAGCGTGTCCGTCTATGCCCGTCAGGCAGGTGCACGTTACTGGTTTGACAATCGTCCGTTGAAGATAGAGAATAATCAACTTATCTTTAATAAGTTTGCCATATACACCACCAGCCGGAATCCCTTTACGATAGACGGGAACGTAGACTTCCGCAATATGGAAAATCCGACAGCGAAGTTGAACCTGCGTGCACAGAACTACACTTTGCTTGATGCTCCCCGTACCAAGGAAAGTATGATTTACGGCAAAATCTTTGTAGATTTAAATGCCACTGTACGTGGTCCGCTGGATGGACTGACTATGCGTGGAAACATGAATCTGCTGGGTAACACAGATGTGACCTATGTGTTGACTGACTCTCCTCTGACTGTAGAAGACCGTTTGGGTGAACTTGTCACGTTCACTTCCTTTACGGATACTACTTCGGTGCAGGCAACTGAGGTCCCCACCATGTCGCTCGGCGGTATGGATATGTTGATGTCTGTGCACATCGATGATGCCGTACGTTTGCGTGCTGATCTTAGCCCCGACCGCAGTAGTCGTGTGGAACTGGAAGGTGGAGGTGACCTGAATCTGCAATATACTCCGCAAGGAGATCTCACATTGTCTGGTCGCTATACGTTGATAGGTGGTATGATGAAATATGCCCTGCCCGTTATCCCGTTGAAAGAGTTCCAGTTTGTCAATGGAAGTTATGTGGACTGGACGGGTAATCCGATGAACCCTTCACTCAACCTGACTGCTACGGAACGTGTCCGCGCTTCTGTATCCGATGGCGATGACGGCGGTTCGCGCATGGTGAACTTCGACGTTTCCATCAGCATCAAGAACCGTTTGGAGAACCCTGATTTAAGCTTTAATCTGAGTGCTCCCGATGATGCTACCGTACAGGGCGAACTGGCAGGAATGAGTGCCGATGAACGAAGCAAGCAAGCCATTACCATGCTTGCCACAGGTATGTATCTTTATAACAGCGGAAAAGGTGGTGGCTTAACTATGGGTTCCGCACTGAACAGCGTGCTGCAAAGTCAGATTAATGCGCTGACCGGAAATCTGAAGAACGCTTCTCTCAGTGTCGGCATTGAAGACCGTACCGCTGCTGAAACGGGTGATAAACAGACGGACTATAGTTTCCGCTACTCTCAGCGTTTCTTCAATGATCGTATACAGATTGTAATCGGTGGAAAAGTATCCAGTGGCGCTAATGCAACGAATGACGTAGAATCATTCATCGATAATATTTCTTTGGAATATCGTTTGGACAATAGCGGTACACGCTATGTCCGCGTGTTCCACAACAAAAACTATGAAAGTGTGCTCGATGGTGAGATAACCGAGACAGGTGTCGGCCTTGTGCTTCGCCGTAAGATGGACCGCCTGAGTGAGCTGTTCATATTCAAGAGAAAGAAGAAAGTAGAACCTGTGAGCGAATAGTGTAAAAGAAATAACAATAGCGCAATTTAAAGAATCAAAATGAAGAAACTCGTATACATCCTCCTTGCAACCCTGCTTCTGGCAGCCTGCTCCACTACTAAGCACCTGCCCGAAGGCGAAGTGCTCTACACCGGTCAGAAGCCGATGATTGTAGAGAACCGCTCTGATACCAAGGTAGGCGAGACTGCTATGGAAGAAGTGGAAGCCGCCCTTGCCAAAGCTCCCAATAACTCCCTGCTCGGTAGCTCCGAATACCGCATCCCTTTTCCATTCGGACTGTGGGTGTATAATGGTTTTGCGAAGTACAAAAAAGGTTTTGGTAAGTGGATATTCAATCGCTTTGCCGCCAACCCCGTGCTCATATCTTCCGTTAATCCGGACATCCGGCAGAAAGTAGCGACGAATATCCTGCACGATTATGGGTACTTCAATGGCACGGTAAGTTATCAAACTTTCGTTAATCCTAAGGACAGTCTGAAAGCTAAATTGCAATACACGGTCGATATGCGTAACCCGTATTTCATTGATACCGTATATTATCGGGGATTCAATAGTACGACGATGCAGATTATCAACCTTGGCCGCCGGCGCTCCCTGATCAGTCCGGGTGAACAGTTCAATGTTACTGATCTTGATGGTGAACGTACCCGCATCAGCGGTTTGCTGCGTAATATGGGGTATTACTATTTTCGCCCTGACTACCTGACTTACCAGGCCGATACAACTCTCGTTCCCGGTGGGCACGTCAGTCTGCGCATGATCCCTGTTCCCGGTATGCCGAAGGACGCCGAACGCCCTTTCTTTGTAGGTAAAACTAATTTCTACCTCCACGGTCCGCAAGGACAAATGCCCAATGACAGTCTTTACTACAAGACTTTCTGGATACACTATTACGATAAACTGAAGATACGTCCCAATATGCTCCACCGTTGGCTGAACTACCAAGGTTACCAACGGAAACGCCAGGAACTGGACAAGGGAGGTATGCGCCGTCGTCCGGAAAAGCTATATAGCCAATACCGGCAAACCCGTATCCAGGAGCGTCTGGCAAGTGTGGGCATCTTCCGTTATCTGGAGATGCAATACACACCCCGCGATACGGCACTCGTTTCCGATACGCTGGATGTGAATATCCGTGCCATGTTGGATAAACCGTATGATGCCGAATTGGACTTTAATGTCACCATGAAGAGCAATAACCAGACCGGTCCCGGTGCCGCCTTCACCGTAACGAAGAACAACGTCTTCGGTGGTGGTGAAACCTGGAATGTGAAAGTGAACGGTTCTTATGAATGGCAGACGGGTAAGAACAGCAGCTCGCTGATGAATAGCTACGAGTTGGGCCTATCTTCTGCACTTACCTTCCCACGTATCGTCTTCCCCCGGATGGGTACCAAGGAATATGACTTCCCGGCTTCCACCACCTTCCGTGTCTACATAGACCAGATGAACCGTGCCAAGTACTACAAACTGCTTGCTTTCGGTGGAAACGTCACGTATGACTTTCAGCCTGTGCCTACCCGGAAACATAGTATCACGCCCTTCCAACTGACATTTAATGTGTTGCGCAATCCGACTGCGGCTTTTGAAGAAATACAGGCTCAGAACCCGGCTCTTTACATCAGTCTCCGTAATCAGTTTATTCCCAAGATGGAATATACCTATACCTATGATAACGCTTCTCTTCGCAATGTACGTAATCCCATCTGGTGGCAGACTACATTCGGATCTGCCGGTAATCTGACCTCTTTGATTTATAAGGCATTCGGACAGTCTTTCAGCAAGGAAGACAAGAAATTGCTGGGAGTACCTTTCGCACAATTCCTGAAGCTGAATTCGGAATTCCGCTATCACTACAGGATAGACAAGAACCAGATGATTGCTTCCCGTATTGCAGGAGGAGTAATCTGGTCCTACGGAAATGCAACGACTGCGCCTTATACCGAACAGTTCTATATTGGTGGCGCCAACAGTATCCGTGCCTATTCTGCCCGCAGTATCGGGCCCGGTGGCTATCCACCCGATAAAGAGAAAAAGTATTCCTATATCAACCACGTGGGCGATATCCGTATGGAAGCAAACGTGGAATACCGCTTCCGTATTCTCGGCGACCTGCACGGAGCTATCTTCCTCGATGCAGGTAATGTTTGGTTGATGCGTAAGGATAAAGACCGTCCTGATGGACAGCTGACGTTGAAGAATTTCCCGAAACAGGTTGCTTTGGGTACCGGTGCCGGTCTGCGTTACGACCTGGACTTCCTTGTATTCCGTTTCGACTGGGGAGTGGCACTGCATGATCCGTATGATACAGGTAAGAAGGGATATTATAATATTCCGAAGTTTAAAGATGGTATGGCATGGCATTTTGCTATCGGTTATCCGTTCTAATGGCGGGTTTTGTACGATAGAGCTAAAATATGAACCAATTGTCTACCTTTCTTGACTTTATTTTTTGTAATTTTGCCCCGTAATCAAAACAAGGATACACTAACCTTTTTAAATAATAACTAAGTATGAAACCAACTTTATTCTTATTGGCAGCCGGAATGGGCAGCCGTTACGGTGGCTTAAAGCAATTGGACGGACTGGGTCCGAATGGCGAAACTATTATGGACTATTCAATTTATGACGCCATTAACGCCGGATTTGGTAAGCTCGTTTTCGTAATCCGTAAGGATTTTGAGAAAGACTTCCGTGATAAAATTATTTCCAAATACGAAGGTCATATCCCGTGCGAATTGGTGTTCCAGTCTATCGACGATCTGCCCGAAGGCTTCACTTGCCCCGAAGGTCGTACGAAGCCCTGGGGAACCAACCACGCCGTAATGATGGGTGCTGATGTAATTCAGGAACCGTTTGCCGTTATCAACTGCGACGACTTCTATGGTCGCGATTCTTTCCAGGTAATGGGTAAATTCCTTTCTGCACTGCCCGAAGATTCAAAGAATGTATATTCAATGGTAGGTTTCCGCATTGGTAATACACTGAGCGATAGCGGTACTGTATCTCGCGGCCTTTGCGGTACGGATGCCAACAATCTGCTGACTTCTGTTGTAGAACGCACTAAGATTCAACGTATGGACGGAGAAGTGAAATACATTGATGATAATGGCGAATGGACGGCTACTCCCGAAACTACTCCGGTAAGTATGAACTTCTGGGGCTTTACTCCCGATTACTTCGCATACAGCTGCGATTTCTTCAAGAGCTTCTTGAGCGATCCGAAGAATATGGAGAATCTGAAGAGTGAATTCTTCATTCCGTTGATGGTAGATAAATTGATTCAGGACGGTGTCGCTACATGCGAGGTCCTTGATACTACAAGCAAATGGTTTGGCGTGACTTATCCTGAGGATCGTCAAAGTGTTGTAGATAAAATCCAGGCTTTAGTGGATGCGGGTGAATATCCTGCCAAGCTATTTTAAGTCTGGAGAACTTTGCGAAAGCAAATTTAAAATTAGGAATGAAAGGGAGTCATCGTGAGATGGTTCCCTTTCTTAATTTCATGGCTATGCGTCTTTCTGACCGAAGATAGAGACCGGACGGCTGAAGCATATAGTCTTATCACCTGTTTGATGCTTTGATATGATCCGGTTCATTACGAGGGGTGATGCAAAAGGTGGCATCTTTTGCTGTTAAAGATGAAGGCGAGATGAATGCAAGATGGATGCTTAAAGTTGTATAGTTGCTTCGCAAGCCTCGGCTACTGCCGGATGGTGTGTGATGAAGATGAATGTTTTGCCTGTGCAGTCTCTGCGCAGGTTTTTTATTAGTTGCCGTTCCGTTTCGGGATCAAGGGCGGAAGTAGCTTCGTCCAGCAGCAGGATGTGTCCGGGACGGAGGAGGGCGCGGGCGATGGCGATACGCTGGGCTTGTCCTTCGCTGAGGCCGCCACCTTGTTCGTTGAGGTTGGTATCTATTCCGTCCGGTAAAGAGAGAACGAAGTCAGCACAGGCGGTACGGAGAGCTTGGAGCATTTCGGCTTCGGTGGCATGAGGGTTACCCATTAGCAGGTTGTCGTGAATGGTACCGCTGAAAAGAGTGTTTCCCTGGGGGACATAGACGAAGTTGGAACGGGTTTGAGGGGAAACTTCGAGAGTTGAGAGTTGAAAGTTGAGAGTTGAGAGTGGGGGCTGCGCTGTGTTTGCAGGCGAAAGGGTGATGCTTCCTTCTTGCGGAGTGGCGAGTGCGAGAAGCAACCGGATCAGGGTAGTTTTTCCGGCACCGGTTTCACCCAATACGGCAGTGCAGCTTCTGGCGGGGAAGTTGCAGGAGAAGTGTTTTAATATAGGTCGGTCTCCTGTTGAATAACTGAATGTGACATCCTTCAATTGTAAGTCCGGGGTTTGGGGGAACAGTTGTGCGGTTCCACTTGCTTCGGGGGGAAGTTCTTCCAGTTCCATCAGTCGCTCTACGGCGGTGAGGGCATTGATAAAGGAAGGCAGCAGGCGTGAAAGATCGAGGGCAGGTCGTTGCACTTTTCCTACCAATTGCAGGAAGGCGGTCATTGTTCCGAAGGTGATACTGCCTGTGCTAAGGCGTATTGCTCCCCAAAGAAATGCTGTAAGATAGCCGCCGGAAAACGCAAATGCCACCAGCATACGTGCAGAGAGCGAAAAGCGGGTACGACCGAATATCTGACTACGGAGTGCATCTTGCAGATCATCCAGTTTTCCGATATGCCGGTCGCTTTGTTCCAGGGTTTTGATGACGGTTCGGTGTTGCAGGCTTTCTTGTATAACGGATTGGATACGGCTGTCGCTCTGCCGGATTTCACGGGTGTAGCGGCGCATTCGTTTCATATAGAAGCGGCTACCCAATAGGAAAATAGGTAGAATGCCTACCACTACCCAAGGCAGGGACGGATCGAGAAAGCAGAAGAATACGAATGCGGCTACCAACTGAACGATGGTAACTATGAAAGCCGGAATTGTACTGGTCAGTACCCCCACGATAGCGGCGGTATCTTGTTCCATCCGGTTTACGATATCGCCGGTGTGGAAGCGTTCCAATTCGTTCCAACGGCTTTGTAATAGACGGGAGAATAGGCGGTGGCGCAGTGCGTTTCCAGTTTCCACTTGCATACGGGCACTGAGCCAGGTGTCGATGGCTCCGCACAGAAGTTGGGCGATTAACAAAGCGATAGTAAGGATAGCGGCATTGGGCAGGCTTCCGATGGTGGCACCTGTGGCAATGTCGATGACGACCTTGGAAGCATAAATAAAGGCAAGAGAAACCGCTACCCCAATGATACCTGTGAGGCAGGAGAGGAGAATACGTCCCCGTTGTCCGTGAGATACTTCCCAGATGTACTTTATTTGTTCTGTCTTCATAATAAGTTAGTTACGAGCTGCGAGCTTGTTAATTTGTATTGTTACTGTTCCCTTTATCAGCGTCACCGGATACCATAACGCCTCATTGGGAGCAAACTTTCGCAGCTTCATGCAGCGTTTGGTTGCCCGGCAGAAAGTGTGCCATTTTCCGGCCCAATAACCTTTGGGACGTGGCTTGATGCGTGCGTCATGCTGACCGAAGTTTCCGGTAGCAAAGATATCATCCAGTAAGATTTCTCCTGCTCGTTCCATACCTTTGACGGAGAAGGGTAGATTGTCTTCCGGCAAACCCAGATAATGTACGGCGATATATCCGAAAGCTTTTGCGGCACGTAGCAATCCTACTTTGCGGAAATACTTTTCCAGCAAAAGTTTGTCAATATCTTCATGACGTGTTGCCAACAGACGGGTCCAGTCGCAAACCTGGCGAAGGCCGATGCCGCTGTTCAGGAAATGGACGAATGCATGCATGAAGATATACAGCGCATTGAATGTTACAGGCGGGAGGCTGACGGGATATTCGTGTATCTCTCTTGTTTCAGCATGCTGTGGGTACCATTCCTGTATCAGACGCTGGAAGTACCGGTTACCTGCCGGATTGTTAATCCGCAGGATGATACGATGGTTTTCTATATGAACGCCATGAAATGAATAGCTGGCGTGTTTGTCCGATGTTTCTCCTTCTGCCTCTGCACCGTGACGGAGCAGAATATTGTTGGCTATGGGCTGTCCTTCCTTTCCGATATAGACGTCGATGTCGCCACATTGACGGTGTAATGGGTTTATGTAGTGAGTGGCGATGCCTTGTCCTTTCAGTAGAATAGGGTGTAGACCGGCTTCCCGGTATGGCATAAAAACTTCCGGGAGTTCTTCATTCAGGCGGAGGTTAGACTGCTCGATTTGTACTACTTTAGCTGCCCATTGCAGGTAGAGCGGTCGAGGTGGGCGCAGTTCTGCCGGCAGACTGAGCACTCCGTCGAAGGTAATGGCGAGAAGGGCTTGGGTACGTGCCAGCTGGTATATTTCTTCCCAGTCGGCACTGTTCATGCTACTGAACGGGGTTGGGTCGACGGGGGTGTTCCATAATCCGGAACGTACCAAGGTTAGGAAAGTACGACGCATATGCTATTCTATGATTCCGGCTTCCAGCCAGTTCTTTATCAGTTGTTCTGCATCCCGCTTTGCGGTTTCAGCGTCTACTTCGTAGTTTTCCGTAAGGAAATCGGTAAGGGTGTCGGTATTGAAATCTGTTCCTTCCACATGTTGCCAAAGGCGGGTTGCCGTAGGGTTCAGGCTGATGATATTGCTGAAATCTACGTTTCCTGTACCGTTGTGCATGATGATGTGTTCGTCACCAATCTGATGTAAAGTAAATCCGTTCTTAATTTTCATTGTTTGTATGTATTAGGGGTTGTTATTGTGATAATTTCTCATCTGCAAATGAAGCGGATGACACTGATTTTTTGTTACGCAGTATTTAATCCTGCGTTATCCGCGTCATCTGCGGATGAAAAATCTTTCTTCTTCTGAATATTGCCAATAGCCATCGCCTTACAGGGGTCAGTTTCATCCACCAAAAAGAGTAGCGCTGCCAGACACGGTCATTACACGGATATTCTTTCTCTTTACGGATGGCGGCAATCATTACTCCCATGACGTTGGCTATGTTGGTCTGTTCGGTTATTCGTATATTACCGTCTCCCAGTAATGTTAGCTCTTGGCCGTTGCGGTGGATGATGCGGTGGAAGATAATACGTCCGTTCGTATCTCTGGCAAGTACGGCAACGCCCGGTTGTAAATCATCATCGGTAAAAGGGCCTAAAATAATACGGTCGCGGCGGTCTACAAGAAACGGGTTCATACTATTTCCTCTGACCGTCAGGGTTACGGTATGTCCTTCGCTGATGAGGCGTGCTACTTCGGGTAACAGTACCTCGTTGGGGATAATTCTTTTTCGTCCGTTATCTATCATTCTTTTTCGGTTTTGAGGGAAAGTTGACGAGTTAACAAGTTGACAAGGGGACAAGGTTCCATGCGGCA
>ENA-OYYP01000519-OYYP01000519.1-human-gut-metagenome-genome-assembly--contig:-NODE-519-length-21380-cov-16.822087_pt1 | contig 21380 bp, 19 predicted proteins | sample MGYA00244067_ERZ653456 | MGnify/ENA primary metagenome ERZ653456 (study PRJEB26926, sample SAMN06165101) | human gut metagenome | biome: ENVO:00009003; feature: ENVO:2100002; material: ENVO:00002003... | reverse complement strand
AACCGCCCACCGCAAGGTGGGTATGGCGCTGGGTGCTTAGCCCACACAACGAGGAGCAGGATGTCAAGAAGAAGATCATGATGGTGGTCGGAGCCTGTATCTTCCTCATCGCGGCAGCCCAGGCACTTCCTCTGTTCTTCGGTCTCTCTTAAAGCACAGGCGGTATGGACGGCAGAGAGGAACACTATCCCGATTATCCATTGTTCAAGGGGCTTCAACGTCCCCTTGAATTTATGGGTATTCAGGGACGATACATCTATTGGGCGGCAGCTACGATAGGCATTGCCATAGTCGGCTTTATCATAGCCTACTGTCTGGCAGGATTCGTTCTCGCACTGATTGTACTGGCAGTTACCGTAACAAGCGGTGCCGGACTGATTCTGTTTAAGCAGCGCAAGGGGCTGCACAGCAAACGACAGGAACGAGGAGTGTTCATCTATGCCTATTCCAAGAAAATGTAACAGAAAACCATTTGACCATGAATGGATATATTGAATGTTGAACGTGGGTAGGCTTGTCCTTTGATTAGGTCAGCCTGCCCTTAATTGTAAATAACCGAATGATTACATACATCTTCCTGATTTTTATTGCCATTTGCGCAGGCATGGCCATTTCGGTCTATGCCTTTGGCACGGGAGGCAAACGGAAGCGGATATTCCAGGACATCTATTTCTCCGTGGAAGATGCGGACGGTATCGGTGTGATATATACCAAGACAGGCGAATATTCCGCTGTGCTGAAAGTGGAGAATCCGGTGCAGAAGTATTGTGCCAACATCGATGCCTATTACGAGTTCACCCAACTCTTTACCGCCATAGCACAGACATTGGGAGAAGGATACGCCCTACACAAGCAGGACATTTTTGTAAAAAAGAGCTTTGAGGGAATGAACGGTGAGGAACGTGAATTTCTCTCTTCATCCTATTTCCGTTACTTCAACGGCAGACCATACACCGACAGCGAATGTTATCTGACCATCACTCAGGAATCCAAGAAGAGCAGCCTGTTTTCATACGACAGCAAGAAATGGCGTGATTTCCTCGTGAAGATACGCAAGGTGCATGACCAGTTGCGTGATGCAGGTGTTCAGATAAAGTTTCTGGGCAAACAGGAAGTCAGCGACTATGCAGACCGCTACTTCGCCATGAATTTCAGAGACAAGGTAGTCTCCATGACCAATTTCAAAGTGGATGACGAATGTATCTCCATGGGCGACAGGCGTTGCAAGGTATATAGCCTTGTGGATGTGGATAGCATAAGCCTGCCTTCCGTCATCCGTCCTTACATGAATGTGGAAGTCAACAACAGCAGTATGCCAATGGATTTGGTATCTGCGGTATCATCCATACCCAACGCCGAAGCTGTGGTGTATAACCAGATGATATTCATTCCCAACCAAAAGAGAGAGTTGGCCTTGCTTGACAAAAAGAAAAACCGCCATGCGAGTATGCCCAATCCCGGCAACCAGATGGCAGTCGAGGACATCAAGCGTGTGCAGGAAGTGGTGGCACGAGAGAGCAAGCAAATGGTATATACCCACTACAACCTTGTGGTAGCCATATCCGCAAAGACCGACATCCACAAATGCACGAACCATCTGGAGAACAGTTTTTCGAGGATGGGTCTCCACATATCCAAGAGAGCCTATAACCAGTTGGAACTGTTCGTCAATTCCTTTCCCGGCAACTGTTACAGCATGAATCCGGAGTATGACCGTTTCCTCACTTTAGGAGATGCGGCCACCTGTCTGATGTACAAGGAGCGCATCCTGCATAGCGAGAAGACACCTTTGAAAATCTATTATACGGACAGGCAGGGTGTACCTGTGGCTATCGACATCACAGGAAAAGAGGGCGCGGAAAAACTGACCGACAACAGCAATTTTTTCTGTTTGGGACCTTCGGGAAGCGGCAAGAGTTTCCACATGAACAGCGTGGTGCGCCAACTTCACGAGCAAGGGACTGATGTGGTCATGGTAGATACCGGTAACTCATACGAGGGATTGTGTGAATACGTGGGAGGCAAATACATCTCCTACACGGAGGAACGCCCCATTACCATGAATCCGTTCCGCATCAACCGACAGGAACTGAACGTGGAGAAGACCGGTTTTCTGAAAAACCTTGTCCTGCTGATCTGGAAAGGAAGCCAAGGGACTGTCTCCAAGACAGAAGACAGACTGATAGAACAGGTCATCACAGAGTATTATGACACCTACTTCAACAAGTTTAACGGCTTTACACCGCCCCAAAGGGAGGATTTGCGCAAAAGTCTCCTGATTGACGAGCGCAACAAAGGCGGCAACCGTTCCGAAAACGAAGCGGAACTGAACGCACGGATAGAAAAGGTTATCGACGAGATAGAGCGAAGAAGAAAGGAACTGAAAGTGGAATCATTGTCATTCAACACATTCTATGAGTTCTCCGTACAACGCATCCCCGACATCTGCAACGAGAACAGCATTTTGGGGATAGACTTCTCTACCTACCGCTATATGATGAAAGACTTCTACCGGGGCGGCAATCACGAAAAGACCCTGAACGAGAATATGGACAGTTCGCTGTTTGACGAGACCTTCATCGTCTTCGAGATCGATTCCATAAAAGATGACCCGCTCCTGTTTCCCTTGGTGACGCTCATCATCATGGACGTGTTCTTGCAGAAGATGCGCATCAAGAAGAACCGCAAGGTCTTGGTCATCGAAGAAGCCTGGAAAGCCATCGCTTCCCCACTTATGGCAGAATACATCAAGTTTATGTACAAGACCGCCCGAAAGTTCTGGGCAAGCGTGGGTGTGGTGACACAGGAAATCCAGGACATCATCGGCTCTGAAATCGTAAAGGAAGCCATCATCAACAACTCCGATGTGGTAATGCTGCTTGACCAAAGCAAATTCCGTGAACGCTTCGACACCATCAAGGCGATACTCGGACTGACCGATGTGGACTGTAAGAAAATATTCACCATCAACCGGTTGGAGAATAAAGAGGGACGTTCATTCTTCCGTGAGGTCTTCATCCGCCGTGGCACGACCAGCGGAGTCTATGGCGTGGAAGAACCGCATGAATGCTATATGACCTACACCACGGAACGAGCGGAGAAAGAAGCGTTGAAACTCTACAAGACAGAGCTGCAATGCAGCCACAAGGAAGCTATCGAGCGGTATTGTGCCGACTGGGAGGCTTCCGGGATAGGCAAATCCCTGCCGTTCGCCCAAAAAGTGAACGCTGCCGGAAAAGTATTGAATCTTCATCAACCAAAGACAAAACAACAATGAAACAATTCGCTCTCATAATAATGACAATAGCCACGATTTTCGTCCAACAAGCCCACGCCCAGTATTACAGTGTGAACTTCGATGCGAAAACCGTGGCCGCCATGGTTGCAGCCTACGGTACGGGAACTGTTGCCGAGGCATATTATGACGAGCAGGTACAAGCCATCCTGAAACATTATAAGGCTACGGAAGTGGCAACAGCCGGTATATTCGCAAGTAAATTCCTGGAGCGCAAAGCACTCACTGATTTGGGCATCTGGAGCAGCGCCACGGAAAATTATTACTATCGGAGAATCTATCATTTAGTGGCACACAAGATTATCCCCAAGACATGGATTGTCGCCAAGCTGATGCTCCGTTCTCCTCAGACCGCCCTTCATTGGGGCAGCTATCTGATGAAGGTGTGTGATGATACCAAAGCCCTCTGTATGCAGTTCGAGAGCATTGTCACCAACAGCACCTTGTCATTTTCGGACATCGCCTTTTTGGAGTTCAACGAAGAGATAGCCGCTATCTTGAAACTCTCGGAAATCGGCAATGTGGATTGGGAACGCCTCTTTGACGACCTATCCAAAGTTCCGGGCAATTTCACGAAAGAGAACCTGAAAGCCGATTTGGACAAACTCTATCAAATGGGAGCCGGCCTTGCCACTTCGGGTATCACCAACATCGGTAACGCCCTTTTGCAGCAAAACTCTTTCCATGAGCTGATGAACGGCAAGGTCAGCAAGGTCATTGACATCTATGAGCATTACAGCGGTCTCTTCGAGCAGTTGGAAAACAATGCAGGACAGACCATACTCGGTATCGTGGGCGGTCCGGACAATGTGGCAGGATTGTTCAAGTTCAGTGATTACAACCTCACTTCGTGGATTACCGATTATTTAGATGAGACTTCGGGCAGCTATTATACCCAGCGGTGGTATATCGCCAGACGTGACCGTGGCAGCGTGCCGCTCTGTGACTATATGCCTCCGACCGATGACAAGAGCATTCTTGAAGGTGGCGAATGGACCCGCTTCAAGACAAGCGATCCGAATTTCTATCCCAATGCCTCGCAACGGGAACAGGCCCTTTCCAATTCAGAGCGTTATGCAGGATGGTCAAGAAACAGGGTGCAACAGCTTAACAATGCTAATGACGGATTCAATTACGCCATCAATTACTACCAGTCCTGCTATATCATCAGTCGCGGTGGCAAGCAGACCAAGAAAGCATACGCCTACGAAATCCACGTCACGAAAAGTTGGGACAACGAAGAAGTCGTTTACGAAGATCTGTTTGACTCCTACTCCATGGACTTGAATACTTTCAAGGCACAACTAAATGCACTTTTGTCAGAGTTCAACGAGAACGAAGACGGGTATGTCTATTATATCGCGTCCGACAGCCGGAACTATTATCAGGCAACCAACGAAGAGAAGCTGAAAGGCTGTGAGACGGTAACAATCAGTGTGACCTGTTCGGACGGTGCGACACTTGGGCAGGGAACGACCCAGTACAAGTGCCGTAAATGCAGTAAGACACTTAACGCCCATTCCAAAGAGTGCGCGATGAAGACCACAGCCGAGAGCGAAGAACTAGACTTGTCGGAACTGGATGCCATGCAACGGGAAGCTGACAACAAGGTTTACGCACTCCAGTCCCAAATATCCGCATTGGAAAAGGAGAATGAATCGCTGATCAAGCAGATAGCCAATGCCAGCGTAGAAGATGCCATCCATCTCCGTCAGAAATACAATGAGAACAAGGCGGAAATAGAGAGGCTGAAGCCGGAGCTTGCCACCTGGCAGCAGAAACAGGCAGAAATCGCACAGGCTAAGGAAGAAGCCAAAAGCGAGAACGATGTGGCGACCGATGACTACTACCGCATACCGGCAATCATGCAGGACTGCAAGACGGCTTACAACATCACCTGGCAGGACAACGGATCGTGGAACGGCTACACTTATGTCCGAAAAGGCACAATCCCGAATATCAACGGTATTATCACGTTCAGGGCAACACTGAAAATCGCACGCAAACCGAAATATTTTCTGGGCATCAAGATACACAGAGCCATCCTGCAAATCTCGTGGGATTTGACCACGGAATATTCCGATACCCACGTGGTGGAAGTGATGACACTCGATCCTGGCATGAGCGAAAAGGAGAAGGCGAAGTTAGTCAACGACCGTATAGCCGAGATTGCGAAAGAATATCCGAAATGCAAGATAACCACGGAATATGCCCGGACAGCCCCGCAGGAAGACACGAAGACCAACGACATGTACCATCTGCTTTGGTCAAGCGACCGTCTTGAGATTGCCCGTGAAGTGGACTCCCGGCTTACGAAGATTTATGCCGACCTGGTATCCTTGGAGAAGATGATGCACTACAAACGCAGTATCATCGACGTGCTGAAGGATGTGCTTCCCCCAATCAATGACGAAGAGTGGCGCAGGCTGTCCCTTGTGGAAGAGTGCCACGACCGATGGATGGAGAACGCAAGAAACAAAAAGATAAAGGAGGGCAAGCGATGAACACAGGCAAGACATACATATTCGGACTGATACTCATGTTGCTTGTCCCTTTGTCCGCAAAGGCACAGTGGAGCTTTGACATAGGTACGGTGGAAGCCTACATCAACGACCATAAGCAACAGCGCAGCCTGTTGCTGGTCCGCTCCACATTGGAACACAGCAACAAACTCCTGCACGAATACAGCCGTAAGGAAACTGTCGGCTACAAGGAGCTGAACGTGGATTTGGATAAATACACCAGAGCCTTCGATGTGATTGACGTAATGTACCAGTCGCTACGCACGGCGTTGAATGTCCATTCCACCTATCAGGGAGTAAGTGACAGAATCTCGGACTACAAGGCGATGCTTGAAGATTTCAACGAAAAAGTCATCAAACGGAAGCACATCGAGCTGGTAGATACGCTGATACTCTCCATCAATGCCAGAGCCATACGGATGATAGCCCAGGAAGGCGAATACCTCTACAAGTCCGTGAGCGATTTGGTATTGTACGCCACAGGAGCGGCAGCCTGTTCCACTTCGGATTTGCTGATGGTGTTGAACAGCATCAACTATTCTTTAGATACTATCGAAAGGCATCTGAACAGGGCCTACTTCGAGACATGGCGGTACATACAAGTCCGTATCGGCTATTGGAAAGAGAAAGTCTATCGCACCAAAAGCAAACGGGAACTTATAGACGATGCTTTCGGCAGGTGGAGGCAATCAGGAAAACTGGATTATTGACAACGAAAAAACAGAGAAATATATGAAATGGATATTGACAACAGTAATGATGATGGCTGTGACAATCGGAACGAAAGCCCAATATGTCACTTACAACCACGATTCTCCCAAGATGAATCAGATTACAGTGGGAGAAACCGGAGCCGGTGCGCTCAAACCTGAACTTTATTACACGTTGCTGCACAACAAATACAAGAAAACGGCAGCAGTAAAGAACAAGCTCGCATTCCGCACGACGGCAGGTGTGGCGTCCTATCAACAGGTGGACGAGGCAGAAGCCATTGACTCCGCACTGACCAGCCGGGCCAAGATTGAAGCCTTGAATGTGGCAGACCGACAGGTGGATCTTGCCTGGCTTGCGGAAAAGGACAAGGTAGAATCCCAGATGCGGCAGTTTCAGAAGAACATAGACCGCATATTGCTGACAGGCGGCTTACCAAAAGAGAAAGAACGTTGGAGCGACTACTACCAGGTATATCAATGCGCCATCAAAGCGACAAAGGATGCCTATATGCCCAATGCAGAGCGAAAGCGACAATATCTGCAAATCTATGCCGATGTCTCCAAGCAGAATGATGTGCTGGTCAAATACCTCGTCCAGTTGAGCAACCGCAATGCCACGAAAAATCTCCTTTCGGCAAGCAACAACCGCTCAATTGACAAGAGAAGCATCATCAGCAATGCCATGAGCCGCTGGAATGAATCCCGGTCGGCAGTACGAGGGTCGCAAGGCGATGGCGGAAACGATGGCGGAAACGGTAATGAGAGTGTAAACAGATAATAATAGTATGATAAACAAACAGACAAATGGCAAGCGGAGATATACTTTCAGACTTCGGCATCAATCTGCTTGAAGAAGAGATAGATGACGTGATTTTTCAGACCAACGAGTTCCTGACAGATGCCACGTTTACAGGTTCACAGGGGCCGTTTTGGTGGATATTGCAGATGTGTATGGCACTCGCAGCCCTGTTCGCCATTATTATGGCGGCAGGCATGGCGTATAAGATGATGGTCAAGAACGAGCCACTGGATATTATGAAGCTGTTCAAACCGCTGGCGATTTCCATCATTCTCTGTTGGTGGTACCCACCGGCAGACACAGGCATGGTAAACAGCGGCAGCAACTGGTGTGTGTTGGACTTTCTGTCCTATATCCCGAACTGCATCGGTTCTTATACGCACGACCTGTATCAGGCAGAAGCCACACATATTGAGGATAAATTCCAGGAGGTGCAACAACTCATTTTTGCGAGAGACACGATGTACACCAGTCTGCAAGCACAGGCAGATGTGGCGCACAGTGGCACTTCCGACCCCAACCTGATAGAAGCCACCATGGAACAGACAGGTGTGGACGAAGTGACCAATATGGAGAAAGATGCAGCCAAACTATGGTTCACCTCTCTCACATCGGGAATCGTGGTAGGAATAGATAAAATCGTGATGCTCATAGCCTTAATTGTTTTTAGAATCGGTTGGTGGGCAACAATTTACTGCCAGCAAATCCTGCTCGGAATGCTGACGATATTCGGTCCGATACAGTGGGCGTTCTCGCTATTGCCCAAGTGGGAAGGAGCCTGGGCAAAGTGGCTGACAAGGTATCTGACAGTACATTTTTATGGTGCGATGCTCTACTTCGTCGGGTTTTATGTGCTGTTGCTTTTCGACATCGTGCTTTGCATACAGGTAGAGAACCTGACGGCAATCACGGTAAGTGAGCAGACAATGGCAGCTTACCTGCAAAACTCCTTTTTCTCGGCAGGCTACCTTATGGCAGCAAGTATCGTGGCATTGAAATGCCTGAACCTTGTTCCGGACTTGGCCGCCTGGATGATACCGGAGGGCGATACCGCATTCTCAACCCGAAACTTCGGTGAGGGTGTGGCGCAGCAGGCAAAGATGACAGCGACAGGTGCAATCGGCACATTGGCAAGATAAGATTAACAAACAATTAAACAGAATAAAGAAATGGAATTACAAAAGAAATTTGACAAATGGCTGGAGGACGAAAAGTTTGTGACCTTTGCCAACAAGCGTTTGAAAGACGAGATTTTACACGTACCAGAAAACCATCTTCTTGACCCTAAACATGAACTATAATATAAAAGCCGACTACGGTTAACAATAATTAGCATAATTATGCGAGTTGTCGTGGATGGAAAGCTCGTCGGGGCTGACTGCGCAGCCCCTTGCCGCATGGCGTTCCCTCCGCAGGAGCTATTATGGCTTTGCAGACTTGAATCCATCAATATAAGGCTTTTCTTGAGTGACTACCGCAAAGGCTTGCCTTACGAGTTTGTTGGCGACCGCAACGACCGCCACTTTCCCCGGCTTGCCGTTAGACCTTAACCGGTTGAAACACTCCTTACATTCGGCATTGCATCGCAGGGATGCCATTGCAGCAACATAAAGCAGGCTGCGCAAGGATGAATCACCGTTACGGTTGATGTGACCTTTGACATTGACTGACGTACCGGATTGTTGGTAAGTGGGCGACAGCCCCAGATATCGGGTAAGCTGCTTGGCGTTATCAAAGTAAGCAAAACCTCCTGTAGCCATGATTAAGGCTGCCGCGAGTGTGACGCCGATCCCTTTGACGGAGGTGAGCAAGCCCATCTGTTTCCTATACTCACCTTGTGCCAAATTTGCCAGTTCCTCTTCCAAGTCCTTGACTTGCCTTTCAAGGAAAGCGATAGTCTTTTCTATGGTTTTCTTGCACTTGGAATCGAAGAAAGGAAGTGCTTCCATAGAGCCTTTCAAGTTACGGGTGGCTATAAGTTGCTTTTTGAGCTGGCGTATGACTGTCCGTTTCTGCTTCAAGATGAGAATGGCATCACTGCGGAGTTTATAAGGGGCGGGGTGCATTTTCTCTCCATAGAGGGCAATCAAACGTGCATCCGTTTCATCCGTCTTGGTGACGGAAAGCATCACACGGGCGAAGTTTTTTATCTTGAGAGGATTTTCCAGGCTGACAGTAATTCCTGCTTGCGAAAGAAGATAGACGAGCAGGGAACTGTAATTGCCGGTTGCTTCCAGCACGCAATGATAATCATCGGCTGACAAGGTTTGAATGAACTCGTGAACACCTTTTGTGGTGTTCTTGAATGTTTTTGTCTTACTGCTCTTGGCAGAAGAATAAGCTACTACGAAAGTCGCTTTGCTGACATCAATTCCAACGTAGGTCATAGTCTTAATGATTTATTGAACAACATCTGTACATCGTGAGCCATCATTGCGAATGCGGGGTCTAAAAGCCCATTGAACTATCCGGTTTTTGATGTATAAAGTGTGGGGGCAGAACATGTAACACGGTCTTTATGACTAATGAAGAGTCGGTCTTATTCCACACTTTGATGTTGAATGTTTATGCAAATTTATAACGATAATTTATTATACAATGAAGAGTTGGAAGAGGGCTTTGAGAATTACGACTGTTATGCAGCTCCTTTGGCGACATACCTGACCTACTGTTTGCAACTGGCCAAATGCAGCAGGAATGCCAAGAAACGCAAACGAGGCATTTGGTGGGTGTATGTACAAGTCCATATACTGGGATTCTACACCAAAGTATTCGCTTGTGAGTTTGAAAATCTGGTCAGGATGGTTAATGAAGAGATTATGCTCATACTCCACAGTGAATATACCCAAAGTTTAAGAATACAAAGACAGTAAGGTATGGTTATCAAGAATCTGGAAAATAAAATCAAACTGGTCGGCATCATCTGTTCGCTCTTCCTTGCCGGCTGCATCATCATCAGCATGGGCAGTATCTGGACGGCAAGGACGATGGTTGCAGATGCACAACAGAAAGTATATGTATTGGACGGCAACGTGCCTATACTGGTCAACCGCACCACCATGGAAGAAACCCTCGATGTGGAAGCCAAGAGTCATGTAGAGATGTTCCACCACTTCTTCTTTACGCTTCCACCCGATGACAAATACATCCATTACACAATGAACAAGGCGATGTATTTAGTGGATGAGACCGGATTGGCACAGTACAATACGCTCAAAGAGAAAGGCTTTTACTCCAACATCTTAGGAACGAGTGCCGTCTTTTCAATCTATTGCGACAGCATTGCCTTTGACAAGGGGAAAATGGAGTTCACCTACTATGGCCGTCAGCGTATTGAGCGCAGGAGCAATATCCTGATGCGTGAATTAGTGACGGCAGGACAGCTCAAACGAGTGCCCCGAACAGAGAACAATCCGCATGGGTTGTTGATCGTGAACTGGCGCACCCTTCTCAATAAAGACATCGAACAGAAAACGAAAACAACTTATTAAAACATACAGTTATGAACATCAAAGGATTCCGCAGGATGCTGGTCGGCGAGAAAATGCCCGACAAGAACGATCCTCAATATAAAGAGCGGTATGAGCGCGATGTGAATGCAGGACGCAAGTTCGCCAAGGCGACACGCATAGACAAGATGGCGGCAAAGATACAGGAGTTTGCCAACAGGAACAAGATCCTGTTCTTGGTCATAGTATTCGGCTTTGTCATCGGCACCTTCACATTCAACATCTACCGTTTGGCAAAAGCCTACCACCACGGACAGGAAACGAGAAGTGCCACGGAAGTACAGGGCAGCCTGCTCAGAAAACGGCACAAGGATTTGGTAACACCCATAGTTGAACCCCGACAATCAGAACAGTGATGAAGAATATATTTGAGAAAATCAATTTCAAGCAGCCGAAGTATATGCTTCCTGCCATTCTGTACATACCGTTGCTGGCTGCCTCGTATTTCATTTTCGACCTGTTCAATACGGGAAAAGCGGAGATATCCGACAAAAGCCTCCAGACAACGGAGTTCCTGAACCCCGACCTGCCCGATGCCACGATTAAGGGCGGAGACGGAATCGGAAGCAAATATGAGAATATGGCAAAATCGTGGGGAAAGATAGCCGATTACACGGCGGTTGACAATATAGAACGAGAAGAACCCGATGATGACAAAGAAAAATACGAATCGCAGTACAGCCAGGACGAAGTCGCCCTCTTGGGCGAACTGGAACAGCAGAAAGCGTTGGCCGCAGAAGCAGCCGAAGCCGGAACGAGAGAACAGGAAGCCCTCAAAGAGTTGGAACGTGCCCTTGCCGAAGCAAGGCTGAAAGCGCAGGAGCAGGTTGCCCCGATTATGGAAGACAGCCTTGAAGAGCAAGCCGACATTCCTATTGCCGTCAGCGGAACCATCGAGGAAGACAGCCGTGCCGTAAGTGTGCCATCCGATGCCGAGAAGCCGGGTGAAATGGTCAAGAAGGTCAAGGTACCTTCCGATTATTTCAACACCATTGCCCACAACGAACACGAGCCGAACCTTATCAAGGCAATCATTGACGAAAATGTCAAAGCCGTGGAAGGCAGCCGTGTAAGGCTTCGTCTGTTGGATGATGTGGAGATAAACGAGACGGTGGTCAAGAGCGGTTCCTACCTCTATGCCATCATGAGCGGCTTTTCCTCGCAAAGGGTAAAAGGGACTATCAGCAGTGTGCTTGTGAACGATGAAATCATCAAGGTCAGCCTTTCCCTTTACGACACCGACGGACTGGAGGGGTTGTATGTACCATCAAGTTCCTTCCGTGAGACCGCCAAGGATGTAGCCAGCGGAGCGTTCAACAGCAATATGAGCATGAACACCGGTGGTAATGGGAACAGTCTGACCCAATGGGGTATGCAGGCTATTCAGGATGCCTACCAGAAGACCAGCAACGCCATCAGCAAGAACATCAAGAAGAACAAGGTCAATCTGAAATACGGCACGTTTGTCTATATCATCAACTGCCAGGAGAAAAAATAATACAGAGTAAATAATCCATTCAAAGATTCAGAGATATGAAAATCATCAAAACTATCTGTACCGGAATTGCGGCAGTGTTCTCGATTCTGCCGACTTTCGCCCAGCAGACCTACGAGGAATTGGAGCAGCTGACCGTCAACGAGCAGGTGACGACCGTCATCACCGCTTCCGAGCCCATCCGTTTCGTGGATATTTCCACGGACAAGGTGGTTGGAGACCAGCCTATAAACAACACCATTCGTCTGAAGCCCAAAGAGACCGGACATGAAGACGGAGAAGTGCTTGCCATCGTCACCATTGTCACGGAACGCTACCGCACCCAGTATGCGTTGCTTTATACCACAAGAATGCAGGAAGCCGTAACGGACAAGGAGATAGAGTTCCGGGAACGGAATGCCTACAACAATCCGGCAGTCAGCATGTCGGTATCGGACATGAGCCGTTATGCCAGACGGATATGGAACTCTCCTGCAAAATACCGGAATGTGAGCAACAGGGAACACCGCATGAATATGAGACTAAACAACATTTATGCGGTCGGAGATTACTTTTTTATTGACTTCTCCATTGAGAACAAGACAAACATTCGTTTTGACATTGACGAGATCCGGTTAAAACTCGCTGACAAGAAAGTTACCAAAGCGACAAATGCCCAAATCATAGAATTGACTCCGGCATTGGTTCTTGAACAGGCGAAATCATTCCGTCACGGCTATCGCAATGTGATTGTGGTCAAGAAGATGACCTTCCCCAACGACAAGGTACTTACCATTGAGATGACAGAGAAACAGATAAGCGGCAGGAACATACGTCTGAATATCGACTATGAGGATGTGCTTTCAGCCGATTCGTTTAATGCCGTATTGTTAGAGGAGGAATGAGCATGAGAAGAATTGTATTGGCATTGGTGGCAATCGTTGCATTTGCCATCACCGGCAAGGCACAGAGTAACAGCGACCGGCTTTCTTTAGGTGTAGGTTGCCTGTATCAAAATGGTCTGGATCTTACCCTCTCTTACGAACATGAAGGCAAATACCACCATGCTTGGGAGTTTTTTGCCAACGGTTACATCAAGTGGGCTGAATGCGCCTCCTGCAAGCATATCTGTCCCGAATCATTCTGGAAGAATTACCGAAGCTATGGGTTCGGTGTCGCCTACAAGCCTTGTGTGGTACGTGGGCGCAATCATTACGGCAATGTCCGTATCGGTGCGTCGGCAGGAAGTGATACCCGTCGTTTCTTGGGAGGCATCCACCTCGGATATGAGCACAATTATGTATTGCGTGGTGGCTGGCAGTTGTTCTGCCAGGTCAAGACCGATTTGATGATAAAAGGCGAAGACCTGTTCCGCACAGGTATTGTCTTAGGTGTAAAATTACCATTAAATTAAGGGAAAGATGAAAAAGAAGATATACAACAAGATAGGCAGACTGGTCGGGATGTTGGTCATTACCGTTTTATTCGTGGCTTGTGACGAACACCGGGATTTTCCGGACACGGCAATGAAGCCCTGTCATATCCTATGCACGGACGGAAAAGTATTGTCGGTATCGGACTTCAGGGAATCCGAAAAACAACCCATTGCCGTGGTGTTCCATATCAATCACGATGAGAACACCGAGGGTAACGGCTATGCCGTCTATCTGTGGGATTTGGAGCCATTGGCTTTTGCCGACAGCATAGGCGTGAAGCAAAACACCTCCGCCGACATCGCCGCACTGGACGGATTTGAAAATACTTTCGCCCTATTGGATGCGAGAGAAACATCCTCGCCACTGGCAGAGAAAGTTTTTGATATGTGGAGATACGGCCAATCCGCCTATGTCCCATCGGTAGCACAGATGCGCTTGCTTTATCATGCCAAGGAGCAAATCAATCCTGTTATCAAGATGTGCGGTGGCGACACGCTGTCCATTGAAGCCGATGATTGCTGGTACTGGACAAGTACGGAGGTCAATGAACAACAGACCGCCAAGGCATGGCTCTATTCTATGGGAAGCGGAACGATTCACGATACGCCCAAAATACAGGCTCATAAATCAATGGCAATCATCACATTGAGAGATTGAAAACCAGATTATTAAAGGAATTAGCGAATAACAGCTATGGAAGAAAGTAAAGAATTACAAGGCTTTTACAAGATATTCCGCTCGGTCATCTATATCTCCATCTTGATGGAGTTCTTCGAGTATGCCATCGACCCTGCCATGCTTGACCATTGGGGAGGTATCCTCTGCGACATACACGGACGCATCAAACGGTGGGTGATATACAATGACGGAAATCTTGCGTACAGCAAACTTGCCACGTTCCTGCTTATCTGCATCACCTGTATAGGCACGAGGAACAAGAAAAAACTGGAGTTCAATAGCCGCAAGCAAGTCCTCTATCCTATCATAGCAGGTATAGGGCTGATTGTGCTGTCCGTATGGCTGTACGGTTATCCGATGGAAACAAGGCTTTATTCCTTGCGCCTGAACATCTGGCTCTATATGATTGCCTCCGTGGTCGGCGTGATACTGGTTCACATCGCCCTTGACAATATCTCCAAATTCCTCAAAGAGGGTTTGCTCAAAGACCGCTTCAACTTTGAAAATGAAAGTTTCGAGCAATGCCGGAAGTTACAGGAAAACAAATACTCGGTCAATATCCCCATGCGCTATTATTACAAAGGCAAGTTCCGTAAAGGTTGGGTGAACATCAACAACCCTTTCCGAGGCACTTGGGTAGTCGGCACACCGGGCAGTGGTAAGACTTTTTCCATCATCGAGCCGTTTATCCGGCAGCACTCCGCAAAGGGCTTTGCCTTAGTAGTTTACGACTACAAATTTCCGACATTGGCTACCAAATTGTACTATCATTACAAGAAGAACCAGAAGCTCGGAAAGCTGCCCAAGGGGTGCAAATTCAACATCATCAACTTCGTGGATGTGGAATACAGCCGCAGGGTAAATCCTATCCAGTTGAAATACATCAACAACCTTGCTGCCGCATCCGAAACCGCAGAAACCCTGCTTGAGTCCTTGCAGAAAGGCAAGAAAGAAGGAGGCGGAGGCAGCGACCAGTTCTTCCAGACCTCCGCTGTCAACTTCCTGGCAGCCTGTATCTATTTCTTCTGCAACTGGGGGAAAGAACCCTACGACAAGGACGGTAATATGCTCACGGCGGAAAAGGTACAGGACAAACAGACCAAACGGATGATCACCACCGGGCGTGTATTCAATTCCGCTGGCGAGGAAGTAGAGCCGGCCTACTGGCTCGGAAAGTATTCCGATATGCCTCATATCCTTTCGTTCCTTAACGAGAGCTATCAGACCATCTTTGAGGTGTTGGAGACCGACAACGAGGTGACGCCGTTGCTCGGTCCGTTCCAGACCGCCTTGAAGAACAAGGCAATGGAACAGTTGGAAGGTATGATCGGTACGTTGCGTGTCTATACCTCGCGTTTGGCGACCAAAGAGAGTTATTGGATATTCCACAAGGACGGTGATGACTTCGACTTGAAAGTTTCTGACCCCAAGAATCCCTCATACCTGCTTATTGCCAATGACCCGGAAATGGAGAGCATCATCGGTGCGCTGAACGCCCTTATCCTCAATCGTCTTGTTACAAGAGTAAACACCGGACAGGGCAAGAATATCCCGGTAAGCATCATCGTGGATGAGTTGCCTACTCTGTATTTCCACAAGATTGACCGCCTTATCGGTACGGCACGAAGCAACAAGGTGTCGGTAGCGTTGGGATTTCAGGAGTTGCCGCAGCTCGAAGCGGACTATGGAAAGGTAGGTATGCAGAAGATTATCACCACTGTCGGCAATGTGGTCAGCGGTTCTGCCCGTTCCAAAGAGACCTTGGAATGGTTATCATCCGACATCTTCGGTAAGGTAGTACAACTCAAAAAGGGTGTAACTATCGACCGGGACAAAACCTCCATCAACCTCTATGAGAATATGGATAGCCTTGTTCCGGCATCCAAAATCTCCGATATGCCTACCGGCTGGATATGCGGTCAGACTGCACGTGACTTTGTGCAGACAAAAACAGGAAGCGGTGGAAGCATGAACATTCAGGAAAGCGAGGAGTTCAAGACCTCCAAGTTCTACTGCAAGACGGATTTCGACATGAAGGAGATAAAAAAGGAAGAAGCCGGCTATGTACCGCTTCCTAAGTTCTATACCTTCAAATCAAGGGATGAACGGGAACGCATCCTTTACAAGAACTTCGTACAGGTTGGAGAGGATGTAAAAGAAATGATACAAGAGATTCAGAAATATAAAGTCAAATAAATATGTAATCACATGGCATCAATAAAATTAAAGTTTAGAGTGTCCTCTCTCCCAGAGAAAGAGGGCACTTTGTATTTTCAAGTTATCCACGAAAGAGTGGTAAAACAAATAGGAACATCTTATAGGATATATGAATCCGAGTGGGATGAACATCGTTGTGATATTGTCATGCAATCGCTTATTGCTCCGAACCGACTGAAAGCTATCAAATCTGTTCGAGAGAAAATTGCATGGGAGAAAAACAGATTGAATAAAATCATTGAGCAATTTAAGAATAAAGGAAGATGTTTTTCGGTAGATGAAATCATACGAGAATATAATGCCCAATCTTCTAATAAAACGACAGTTTTTGAATATCTCAAAATTCAAATAGAGAAATTAAAAAGTACAGGAAAAGAACGGACAAGTGAGACATACAAGCAGATGCTTCTTAGCTTTATGAAGTTTAGGAATGGAGAAGATTTGTTTTTTGACATAATTGACGAGGCTTTGATTTGTCAATATGAAAGTCATATGCGCATATTCGGTTTATGCCGAAATACGACCTCTTTCTATTTAAGGGTTTTCCGCAGTGTCTATAATCGTGCGGTAGATGATGGACTTACAGAACAGACCAATCCTTTCAAACGGGTTTATACCGGAGTAGACAAGACTTCAAAACGTGCTATTAGTTTGAAAGAAATAAAAAAGATTAAAGATTTGGATTTGAGCAGTACCCCTACCCTTGATTTTGCAAGGGATATGTTTCTGTTTTCTTTCTATATGCGCGGAATGTCATTCATTGATATTGCATACCTGAAAAAGAAGAACCTTTCAAATGGATTTGTCGTGTATAATCGTCGAAAAACAGGGCAACAGTTAGTTGTAAAATGGGAAAAACAAATGGAAGCGATAGCCAATAAGCATCTTGATTCAAATAATCCTTTTCTTTTCCCTATTATCACAAAAGAAGATGGAACTGAACGTAAGCAGTATTTGAATAAAATGATGCTAATCAACAGGTATTTAAAGAAGATTGCAGAACTTGCGAAAATTCCTATTCCACTAACCATGTACGTGGCCCGGCATTCTTGGGCAAGTATCGCCCAATCGAAAAATGTGCCTATTCAGGCTATTAGTCTTGGTATGGGGCATGATAATGAAGAAACGACACGCATTTACCTTGCCTCTATTCAGACTAACGTCATTGATAATGCCAATAATAAGATTTTGAATCTTTTAGAGAGAAACAAGTAATATAACAATTTAGTTATAGGAAATTTCAACAGCATCAATATGGAAAATATTTAATGCTAGATGTTTACGCCATAATATCTCATGGTAAAATGTGGTTGTTTGGTAAAAGTTGTCACTCTTACATAGAGTGCGTAAATATGTTGCAAAGTTACAAATTTATTTGCAGATAATATGCTTTTCTTTGCAAAAGTTTTATAGCACGGGTGAATTGTTTGACGTAATTATTCAAACTTATTACTTAAATGTGGTAAATTCAGTGCTTTGGCAAGTTATACTAACTCTATGTAAGAGTTAATATAAGATTGGCAATATGGCATATTCTTTAATCGCAAATTCGGGTATTCATATTACAACTTTTCCTTTGGAAATTAAAACAAAGGAAAAGTTTAGTTTATGGTTTCATGAGTGGTATGACACCTCAAATGGTGAATGGATTCTTGATTTAGCCCATGAAGTTACAACAGATACCAATAGGTACTTTTTTAAGAAAAAAAAGCTTTCTGAATATGGATTCTTATCAGAGGCTACAGGTAGTGGAGATATTGATGTTAGTTCATTAGCGGACGAGGGAATTACACCTTTGATGATTGATGAAGACATGCAATGTGTAGGTGAAATTTACAAAATGAGTTTTTCTGATAAAGGCAATACTTTAACTTTTTTTGAAAACAAGTGGTTGCCACTGCCATACTTCTTCAAACGTAGTGAAACCAAATTTAAATTTGGTCCATTAAATTGGAGTCGATTTATGCTTATACCTATTGATTCTACAGAACAATATAGACGTTATAATGTGGTTTTAGCATTTGACACACGTACTGTAGAACAGAGTAGTAAATATGAAGAATGTCCTATCTTCCCAGATCAGTTTATGACTGAAATGAAATTTGAGGTGTGCAAACAAGAGTTTTATCTCATGGATTTTTGTTCACCCAAGCAAGAGTGGGAATATATAAATGACTACTTATTTTCTTTGGTTCACCCTAATATAAGCAGTGTTGGTAAGATAAAGACAGGCAAAAGGCTCAGTTATATCGCATCTTATTATTTATTAATTGATTATATCGCTCAAAATGAGTTGTTCCCCAAAGTGTCTTTGTTTAAAGATAAAGATACGTTAGTGAAAGATGTCGATATGGTTATTGACATAGGCAACTCACGAACAACAGCACTTCTTGTTGAAGATAATTCTAATTTCAATCAAGTTAATCTGCTGGAGTTAATAGACTATACAAATTTATTAAAATCCGATTCCAATGGCACCAGGATAAATTCATATAAAGAACCTTTTGATATGCGATTAGCATTTAGAAAAGTGGACTTTGGAGACTTTGGAATACAAGGTAGTAAGCAATTTGTATATCCTAGTTTTGTAAGGCTTGGAAAGGAGGCGAATCATTTAATCCATCGTGCAACAGAATCTGTTTCAAACAAAGAAAGTCTTTCTACTATGTCAAGCCCCAAAAGATACCTGTGGGATGGACATAAAAGTAAAGATGAATGGAACTTTATGGTGCTTGATGGAGAAAAAGATAATCACATATTAAACATTCCTGGTATATCAGAACACTTACAAAGTAATGGACAGTTAGCAATCAATGGAACAGGAGGACAGTCTTATCACTATTCAAGACGGTCTCTTATGACCTTTGCTTTTCTTGAAATGCTTGTTCAAGCACAGGTACAAATCAATAACAACCAATATCGAATAGATCGTGGTGATATGACATTACCACGTCGCATACGACGTATGGTTGTTACCTGCCCTACTGCTATGTCAAAACTTGAAAGAGAAGCCCTCGTAAAGTGTGCTAATGATGCAGTAAAGTTACTTAACCTTTTTAAGAATGAAGATTACCGAGTTGATATTGCACCAGCTATTACAACATTTAAGGATGCCGAAAGCAAATGGTATTACGATGAGGCAACTTGCTCGCAATTAGTGTATATATACGGTGAAATTGGCTGGAAATATAAAGGGTCTTGTCAAGAGTTCTTTAATTTATACGGAAAAAAAGCTCAAAACAGTATTCAACCAGAACTAACAATCGGTTCTCTAGATATTGGGGCAGGAACTTCGGATTTAATGATTAGCCGTTATTCCTATACAAAAGGAGACGTAACAACCATTACTCCCGAGCCTCTTTTTTACGATAGTTTTTATTATGCCGGTGACGAAATGCTCAATGAACTTATAAGAAAAATAATGTTCTTCTCATCAAATAGTGCTTTTAGAAAGAAAATGAAAGGTCTTTCTGAAATGGATTATCGTCAGCGTATGCGTAATTTTTTCGGACCAGATTATACAGGGCAGACTATTGCAGATAGAAAATTGCGTAGAGATTTTAATATACAATACTCTATCCCCCTTATGCATTATTTCCTTGATATGTTAGCCAATGACATTAAGGATTGTACAGTACGTTATTCAGATGTATTCGAAGATTGTCCACCCAATGAACGAATAAAAACAGGATTTAAGAAATACTTCTCTTTTGACTTGGAAGACCTTGAATGGGAGTTTAACAAATTTGTAGTTTCTGATGTTATATCAAGAGCATTCGAACCTTTATTGAAAAAAATAGCAACTATAATGTATGCTTATAATTGCGACATTGTATTGCTGTCTGGACGACCATCTTCATTGTCTCCAATTCGCAATATTTTCCTGAAATATTATTCAGTATCTCCAAATCGTTTAATATTATTGAACGATTATTTTGTAGGACATTGGTATCCTAATAAGAATAACACTGGAAAAGCGACTGCAAAAACCATTGTCGCAATGGGAGCATTAGTCGGTTATTATGCAACATCTCTTGGTAATCTTGATAAATTCTTAATTGACAAATCCCAGTTAGATAAGAAACTAAAATCTGTAATAAATTACATAGAATCTTCAAGGGAAGGACAGCCGATAGAATACTTTATCACTCCTGATAAAAATATGGGCGAATTGATGGTTAGTTCTTTACCAACGACATTAAATGTTAGGCAAATTGGATTAGATTCCTATCCGTCAAGAAAATTATATGTCATTGATTTTAATCAGCATAAGATGCTTGAACGCATAAGGAGTAAGGCTATTCAAGAAGGTACTTCTATAAATGAAACACAAGCTCTCGCTAAAGTTAAAGAAATAATTGATGACTTGCGTTTGCGAATGCCCTTTCAACTATCTATTGAAAGAGACGAAGATGATAAAGAAAAGTTAATAATCACAGCTATTGTTGACAAAAAAGGTAACGAATTAGCTGATAGTAACATTGAAATAAACATTCAAAGTTTAGGAGCGGACGAGCGTTATTGGCTTGATACCGGAGCCTTTGATATTCAATAATGCAAATATATTATGATACAGAATATAAATTCACAAATAGCAGAAATTGAACGTTCAATTGCATGGGCTAAAAAATTTGATAAAAGCACTTTTCCTGTTGAGGAACTAAAAGAATATCGTAGAAGACACCCGTTGGCGGAATTAATTTAAGTTGATAAATATGAGTAAAAAGTTGCACATAT
>ENA-OYYP01000506-OYYP01000506.1-human-gut-metagenome-genome-assembly--contig:-NODE-506-length-21817-cov-24.291196_pt1 | contig 21817 bp, 10 predicted proteins | sample MGYA00244067_ERZ653456 | MGnify/ENA primary metagenome ERZ653456 (study PRJEB26926, sample SAMN06165101) | human gut metagenome | biome: ENVO:00009003; feature: ENVO:2100002; material: ENVO:00002003... | reverse complement strand
CTACACACTGCATATCGTCGGCAGCGTCAGATGTGTATAAGAGACAGTTATTACATTTGCAAAGGTAACCGACTTCAGCACCTTCCACAATACCTAATTATTAGGATTGTATAGAACAAGATTCACCATAAATAGGTATTGGATAAACGATTTTTTTAATCGAATTTTGCATGGAGTTAAAAGGATGCTAAATATTTTAACAACAATAGTTTATATTAGAATAATTATTTAAAAGTACATGTAGTATGAAAATAGAAAAAATTATAGCCCGCGAGATATTAGACTCACGTGGTAATCCCACAGTAGAAGTCGATGTTACATTAGAATCAGGAATCACAGGTCGTGCATCGGTTCCGTCAGGAGCATCAACCGGAGAACACGAAGCATTAGAACTACGCGATGGTGACAAAACTCGCTATAATGGAAAAGGAACCTTAAAAGCTGTAGCCAATGTAAACACAATCATTGCCCCGGCGCTAATTGGTTGCTCAGCACTGGAACAAAGTGCCATTGATAAAAAGATGTTAGCATTAGATGGTACTCCCACTAAATCCAAACTCGGAGCCAATGCCATTTTAGGCGTATCGCTAGCAGTAGCAAAAGCAGCCGCAAATTATCTGGATATACCTTTATATAGATACATAGGTGGGACGAATACATACGTAATGCCGGTTCCAATGATGAATATCATCAATGGCGGTTCACATAGTGATGCTCCCATTGCTTTTCAAGAATTTATGATTCGTCCTGTAGGTGCTCCATCTTTCCACGAAGGTTTACGCATGGGAGCCGAAGTATTCCATGCGCTGAAAAAAGTATTGCATGACCGCGGTCTGAGCACTGCCGTAGGCGATGAAGGTGGCTTTGCTCCTGCCTTGAACGGAACCGAGGATGCCATTGAGTCTATTCTGGCAGCCATCAAGAATGCAGGTTATGAACCGGGTAAAGATGTCATGATTGGTATGGACTGTGCTTCTTCTGAATTCTATAAGAATGGCGTTTATGACTATACGATTTTTGAAGGAGAAACAGGCAAAAAACGTACGACTGACGAGCAAATTAATTATCTGGAAGAATTGATTAATAAGTATCCTATCGATTCTATTGAGGACGGTATGAGTGAAAATGACTGGGAAGGGTGGAAGAAGCTGACCGAACGTATAGGCAACCGTTGCCAACTGGTAGGTGATGACTTGTTCGTAACCAATGTAGAATTCCTTTCAAAAGGTATTGCACAAGGATGCGCCAACTCTATCCTGATCAAAGTCAATCAAATAGGTTCTTTAAGTGAAACACTGGATGCTATTGAAATGGCTCATCGTCATGGATATACCACTGTTACTTCCCACCGCTCAGGAGAAACGGAAGACGCAACCATTGCAGACATTGCCGTAGCTACCAATAGTGGACAAATCAAAACAGGCTCATTGAGCCGGAGCGACCGCATGGCAAAATACAACCAGTTACTCCGTATTGAAGAGGAACTGGGTAACTTGGCCGTATATGGTTACAAACGAATCAAATAATTGGATCTTTTGTACATTTATGTAATCGGATAGCGTCTTTGAGAAAAGGCGCTATTTTTTTTGGATATTGCTTTCCGATGACATTCTTAAAAAAAATATAAAAGCCTCCTGTCTTCTGTCTGTCCTTTAAAGGTTTTATGTACTTTTGTACCGCTTTAAACAAAAAACAATCAATAAAAATGGACGATTCAATACCACGAACGTGCAATAGTATTAACTGATCCGACAGGGCAATCACTACTCTGAATGCCTCTGAACGGATATAAATGAACGAAAGGAGGCAATAAGATGAGAAAATATCTTTATTGTGAAAATGGCTTTGTAGAAAAGCCACAATGGATGCCAAACTGCTGGGTGAATGTAGAATGCCCCGACCAAAGTGATTTTGAGTTTCTGACTAAAGAATTAAAAGTCCCCGAAGCTTTTTTAGAGGACATCGCCGATATGGATGAACGTCCACGAACGGATACGGAAGACAACTGGCTACTGACCATTATCCGAATCCCCCTGCAACAACAGGGAAGCATCCCTTATATCACTATCCCTATCGGTATCATTACAAATAATGAAATCATTGTTACCGTGTGTTATCACTCCACTGAAATGATTCCTGATTTCATTGACCACACCCGACGTAAAGGAATCATTGTGCCTAATAAATTTGAACTGATTTTACGGTTAATTTACTCATCTGCCGTATGGTTCTTGAAATATCTGAAACAAATAAACAATGATGTAGCTGCCGCAGAAAAAGAATTGGAAAGGAGCATACGTAATGAGGACCTGCTAAGATTGATGAAACTACAAAAAACATTGGTTTATTTCAATACGTCCATTCGTGGAAATGAGGTGATGGTAGGTAAATTGCAAAGTATCTTCCAGGAAAAAGATTATCAAAACCGCGATTTGGTAGAAGATGTAGTCATTGAATTAAAACAAGCATATAACACGGTAAATATCTACAGTGATATCTTAACCGGAACCATGGACGCATTTGCTTCCATCATATCCAATAATGTGAACACCATCATGAAACGCATGACCAGTATTTCCATCATTCTGATGGTACCCACATTAATAGCTAGTTTCTATGGAATGAACGTAGATGTACATGTAGATGCATTACCACATGCTTTTAGTTTTATTATTTTGGCGTCCATCACATTGTCTGCGTTGGCCTTTGTTATTTTCAGGAAGATAAAGTGGTTCTAAAAAATCCTGTAACAATATCATATGACCTGTCATTCACGACAACAGGTCATATGATAAAACTGATAAAACTCTTTTCGCCCCCTAATCTTATGACAAAGAGATTCAATTTACTCTTGATTTCTTTCTCCAAATACGTTTTATCCATAAATAGTATCCTGTTAATGGCAAGGTGGCTCCTATCAAAGCTGCTATAAACGTCAGTAAACGAGTAAGCATACCGCCCCAACTACCAACATGTACAGAATAGATCCATCCGCGAATCTTTCCAGCCTTCTCAGCATCTTTATATAAAACTACCTCATCAATCTCACCACTATGAGGATTGAATTTATAACGGTCGGAAGCACGTTGATTACCAAAGGTATTGAAAGAAACATTTGCTACCCCATCTGATAAGGTTATCTGTTTGTAACCGGGATTATTTAGGGCTAATTGTTCATAAACTTGTTGCCAACAAACATAGGACGAAGAATGAGAAACATTCTTTCCAGGTTGATCACTACCTCTACCACCACGCAGAGTCACCCCACTATGTGTACCTCCCTGTTGTACTTCCACGCCAAACACTTTATAGAAACCTGTCCGATACCATCCAAAAGACCATGTTAACCCGGTAAGGGCCATAGCCAATAAAAAAAACAGCGCATACATTCCACCTGCAACATGCAGGTCATACCAAAATCTTCTAAAGCCCCTGCCGACAGATATTCTTAAACTATTTTTCAAGGCTTTTCGTGTACGAGGCCACCAGATAACGATACCCGATATCAAAACCACGACAAACAACAGGGTGCTGACACCTACAATCATTTTTCCCAAAAAGACTCCGCCATCCGCTTTCATACTGTCCAACAGCCAGCGATGCAGCCTGAACATAGTCACAAAAAATGCAGGACGTTCATATTTACCTTTAATCTCACCAGTATATTGATCCACATACATAGAAGCACGACGAGGCTTGGACAGATTCACCTGCCAAGCGCGTTCCGGGTCAGAAAAAACACTGATTCCTATCACAAACACACTGTCGGGTAACCTGAGTTCTACCTCTTCTAATAATCGATCAACAGGAAGTGGAACTGTCTCTACCTTTTTTACATAATAGAGTTCATGCCTAGCCAGTTCCATCACTTCATTTTCAAAAACCAGCATAGCTCCCGAGAAGCAAATCAAGGTAATGATTAACCCGAAAGGAACAGAAAGCCAAAGATGTATTTGGCGAAATATTTTCTTCATAAAATCTTCAATACAATTCATAAAAAGAGTCTGCATAAGCACATACTGCCCGCAGACTCCCACTATATTATTACAATACTCAGTTCTGAGGTTGCAGTTTACCGACGCCACTGATTTGTGTCGCTTCTATAGAAACACCCTTTGTCGCTACCGCACCAACCGGATCTATTTTATAAATAGACGGATATCCTTCTGTTGTAGTTACAGCCATATAGGCATATCCATTCTCCACATACGGAGTATTACCAAAGCCAGAGATCAAATCGGCAGAAGGCAAGCCGGTTACATAAGTAAGTTTTCCGGTTTCTCCTTTATATATCGCTAACTGATTAGCTGTGAAACCAGTTTCAGTCAAGGGACGATCATACATCAACAACAAGAAATAATCTCCCGTAATATGCCAACAACGAATGAAAGATTTACCTCCGGTCTGCGCTTCGATACTATAATAATAATCAGGATCAAACTCTTCTGTTCCAGCCTTTATACGTACTACTCCAGCATCCAAGGTAGTCTGTTGCCGTTTATCAGCCATTGTTTTGGCATAACTAGGAGAAAATACATAAATATCACCATTATCTGCCGCCCAAATAGTTTGGTAATATTGAGACTTCATTCGCCCACAAGCATAGCTGATTTTATCAGTCTCAATAATCTTTTTAGTAGTCAGCGTTTCATTATCAAAAATAGCGACCCAGCATTTGTTGGGATATTGCGTCCATTGCAATTCGCCTTTTTTATAACTGCTGCTGTTGGAACCACCGTCTTCTGTCTTTACCAAATCATCATTGCCAGGAAGTATCCATTTTCCCCCGTCAGTGGCCGATCCATATTGACTTAACCCCATTGGAATAGCAGCGCTATACAGCTTATTATTTTGTTCCAATATGCCGGCCAATGTTACATATTCTCCATTTCCCAAGAAGTTCTCGGACATATAAGCCTTATTTTGAGTATCATTCGTTGTAAATGTTTCAGCAGATACATCCAAATAAGAAAGCAAAAACATTTTTGGTAAATATCCATTCTCATCAGCATACGCAGTGGGTCCGTCACCGGTAGACGAGGTCATGATATATTTATCATAAATACCGTAAGTAGTAAATCTCTTTATGGCAAACTCCCCCGAACGAGCCTTTACTTCATTATTTGAATCCATGATATAAGAACGGGTCGTACCTGCATTCCCTTGATTATAAGTCAGTGCATAAAGATATTGATTCTTGTAAAACACCCATTGAGTTGCGCCATCATTCACAAGACCATTATTCACTGTAGAAACAGTGCCTTTATCCAACGTTTCAGAAGTAAGCAGTACATTCGTTGTATTTCCAGACGCTGTGACCGAAGATGCAATAACATACTCACCTTTAGCCTCGGTACCCGAACCGTAATCCGGCTCATTATCCGTACATGCACTCAACACCATTCCTACTATGGCAATAGCAACAAATCCATTCAAAAAGAAAATTTTCTTCATTTTATTCTTCTATTTAATTTAAAATCCAATTAATTATAAACTTTTTCCAATTCTTTAATTACCGAAACAAACACGCAGTTTACCATAAAAAGCCCGACCGGCCTTCTGAAGACTAAAATTATCATATAACTTCTCATCTGTGAAGTTACGACATTCCAATGATACGTTATATCGTCCTTTTTGCAAACTATAAGAAAGGGATATATTGTGTGAGAATTGATCAGGTACCACATAGTCCCCCTTATTTGAGCCTATTCGGGAAGAATAATAAGTAAAGCTATGCAGATATTGATTATCATAAGACACTGTCAACATATTGCCTTTCCTTCCTAAATCCCGCCAATAAAAAGTAACATCCGAATCAGCAAACATATAAGGCAGGTTCGGCATCCGTTCTTTATAAGCCAAATTTTCCGCACTGCTGGAAATAGATGTTTTCATATTGTCGCGTACATCCATTTTGGTAAAATTACCTCCTATACTCACCCAATTGCCAAAACCGTAACGAGCAGAAACAGTATATCCTTTCGTCAATACTTTACCGTAATTAATATATTTCGCAGCATATTTACCACCACTCAAATCCGCAATATTACGCTGAATATAATCTTTCGTATTCCGATAAATCACTCCACCTTCCATATATACAGAATGCCTGCCAAATGTTCTGTTATAGCTCAAATTAAAATTCAAATTATCACTACTCTCAGGTTTTATACTGATATCTCCCATTTCCAAATCCTCATCTCCAAACATTTCTTCAATAGTAGGCAGACGATATGCTTTTTCGTATGACAATTTTGCCTGCAAACCGGATAGAATGAAATAAGTTCCCGCAGCTCCATACCCTATGGAATTCATGTTTCGGGTAGTACGGACATAATCATCCTGATTCGTAGTCGTAGCCATAGGACCTGCTACATACAAACTATAATATTTTCCAAACACTGAGAGGTTCCAATTATCAGACGGCATCAACCGATAGGATAATCCGGAGATATTCTTATGGGTTTCTTTAGCGATGGCATCCTCCGATTCCACCTTAGCCAATAAAGAAGTATTAGAACGGCGGAAAGTATTCAACACATGATTAAAGGTCAGCATGTGTATTTTCGCCAGACGGTAATTAACAGTTAATGTTCCATTCCAATTGTTATTATCCGCCCGTGAATATTGATTGGATTGTTCACCGGGTGAGTTCATTAATTTCCTATCACCCAACCAATTGTACTTATATGAAGCTGTATCTATATTTGCCGTTGCATTTTTATTATAATTGGCAGTCAATGCCACATTCAGACCTTTGATTAATAAGTCACGCTTATTATACTCCAATGACGGCATCAACGAATGTCCTTTACGATGTTTTTCCCCATAAACTATTTCCTGACGTACTCCGGTCTGTATCTCCTTATACATATGTGAATAAGTAAAGCCCAACATCAATCTGTCTGCCCATTTCTTATCCACAATGCCAATCTTACCTATAACCGCCTCATTATGATAGGTATCATTAAAGCGCTTGACACGTACCCTTTTATCTTTATCAATTCTTCCGGTTTCAAAGTCCTCTACCGGTGCGTCCACATGATAATCATTATCCGAATAGTTTTGGAAAGCATTTATTTCATAAGTAAAGCCGTTTTTGAAAGTTTGTCCGAAATTCACATACGATTTATGCGTATTGAACGACCCGTATGAATAGGAGCCATCCAAAAACCAATTACGTCTCTTCTTATTGGTTACAATATTGATAACACCACCTATAGCATCCGTGCCAAATCCTACAGGAACCACCCCTTTATACACTTCAATCCTATCTGCAAAATTCACAGGAATATTATTTAAGCCAAAAGAACTCCCTACTCCCTCCTGAGGTACACCGTCAATAAATATCTTCACATGTTTGCCACTGAAACCATCCAACATCAATTGCATATCCGAACCTACCCCACCTGACTCACGGAGTTTCATTCCCGGAGCTTTAGCCAAAGCATCACTCAGATTTTTGGTAGAATTCTGGAACTCTTTTGTATCTACAGCTATCGCATTGAATGCGGAACGTTTCACACGGGAAACCCCGTTAGATACCACTACAACTTCATCCAACTCAGTCACTGACGGGGCAATCATTACATTCATCTTAATCCTTTCTCCATGAACTAAAGTTATGGGCTTTTCTATAGTCTCATATCCTATAGCCGAAACAACCAGTGTATATTTCCCTGCCGGTGCATGAAGATGATAAATACCTTCTTCATTCGTTGTACAGCCATAAGTTGTACCCTTCAAATATACGGTCGCAAAATCTACGACTTCCTGTTTTTCTTTGGATATCACTTTACCGGATACCATTATCTTAGGTTGTGCAAAGATAGATATCGCTCCGATTATTAAAAAAAGGGATCCTAAACTAATCCTTTGTAACTGTCTTCTTACCATGAATACCTATAATTCTAAATTCTTAATTTTTGGGAATGCAAAGTTCTATAAAAAGAAAGGGGGAAACAATCACCTGATATCGGTAATCTTTTCCCCCATTTTACAGAATATATATACTACGCAATAGCTCTTTATAGGTATTTATGCAATAAACACGCTATCGGGTCTAGTTCCGGAAATCAAACCATAGCTTCATTCTAAAGCCATCATCCCCTTTATTAATTTTAATATAAGAAGCCTCTCCTCCTGTCCCCTGAGAGTTGACAGCCGGGATTTCAAATAAGAACGAAAGGTCTCCAGCAGGATATTCCTTTACTGATATTCCACGGCTTTCACGGTCACGCTGCTCCTCCGGAGTGAAGACGCGAAAGAAAATACCGTCAGTTTCCGAATAAACTGTCATCGGTGTTGTCTTTGATTGGAGTGTTGCCCAATAGAGATCTGCATGATACCCTTTGAATTCCGGATAAATAAGCTGATGATAATATTCTCCCGTCACCGTATTGTTGTAGTCCTTCTGCCAAATACCATAATTCGTTCCTTCGATACGGTTCTTCCATACCCGGTAAGGACCTTTGCCTAACCAACGCATCCCACTGATGTTCTTTTCAGGAAAAGAGAATGAAAAACCGAAATTAAGAACCGGACGGTCAAAGTATACACCGTCAAACTTGTTCTTTGCTCTGTAATTCAGCACTAATGCATCCATTCCAAGCAATCCGTCAGGTGCCATTCTCCAGACAATGGAGTCGGCCGCACCTTTATATTTTACGGTATAAATGGCAGTATCACCTTGCATCTTTAGGTTAGCAGAACAGAAAAGCATCTTCATCCCGACCGGGAGAGGACCATCAGACAATGGTATGATCTTGCTACCGTTCTTCACTTCTACCAAATTACCATTCGCTTTGTTGAATGTTGCTGTAACTCCATTCGCTATCAGTGTAACACTATTGTCGTCTGTCTGATATCTGGCAGTAGCAGTTGTTGTCGGTTGTAAATACCTGTATTCTATAAAGTACTTACGGTTATTCTTGATAGGAAACGTCCAATTACATATCATATCTCCCGCTACATTGTAGGCTTCCAATTCCAAGATGTCTCCATTGAAGAATTTCTCAGGCAAATCAAAGTGGGCTATCCCCTTCTCGCCAGGCTGAATCGCAGGTAACAGTACGCCGCCCTCCGCTAAGCAGATGGGGCTGTCGGACACCTGTGGAATAGGTAAACGCATTACCTTCCACTTCATCCGGCATTCGCTTAAGTTGCTGAATAAGTAATCGTTAGTTACATAAAAATCTCCTTTGAAAGAAGAAGTTATTTTTAATGGATGTATTTGAATGGGTGACCATACCTCCCGAACAGTATAAAAACTGCCTTCTTTTTCGCGATTTGCCCCCACAATACCATCGGGAGCATTAGGACCGTAAGTGTCCATTTGTCCGGTATCTGTACGGCGGACAGCTTCATCCACATATGCCCAAAGGAAGCCACCGGCAAAAAGTGGATTTGCCTTAAACTTTGACCATAGTCCTTTGAGGCCTGCACCCTGTCCACGGTCATAGAGGCCATGCAGGAACTCCGTCATCATAAAAACCTTATGCCCGCGTTCCAACCGATACATGTTATCCGTACCATTAGGGTAATGACGTGTATCCAAGCCATTGAAATCCGCCCACGGATGAATGACGTGACGTTTCTGCGGATCATAGTCGGCAAAACGATTGTCAACAGCAGTATTCCATCCTCCTTCGTTACCATTTGCCCAAACAAAGATACACGGGTGATTCACATCACGAAATATCATCTCAGGCAGTAACTTTTCTGCTATTTCAGTGCTATAGCTATTCTGCCAACCACATAATTCATTGAGATAAAGAAGACCTATGGAATCACACGCCTCTAAAAAATGAGTATCTGGTGGATAATGTGAACGCACGGCATTCATATTCATCTGCTTAATGAGCAAAGCATCCTTCAGACTGAGTTCCCGGCTGATTGTCCTACCTGTTTCCGGATCAAAGCAATGACGGTTAATCCCCTTCACTAAAAGACGAGTACCGTTCAGATATACGCCATCTTCAGGACGGAATTCAATGGTACGGAATCCTATGCGCTCCGTAATCTCGTGCACAACATCTCCTGTTGTGGAAAGAAGACGCATCGTGAGCCGGTAAAGGTTGGGATGTTCAGGATCCCATGTCCTGATATTGTTCCAATGTGTGGTAAGTATCTGTTTCTCTTCCGTCGAAAGCCCGCATACCTGCCGCCCTATAGGAAGCTGTGAATCACAGGAAATGAGCGACAGTTCCAATTGTTGTCCTTTGGAAATATTTTTCAAATATACATCTGTGTGCAACGTACCGTCAGCACGGGCATCCACCGCTATATGTTCTATTTGCGTGCGAGGCTTTGCCGTCAGATATACAGGACGATAGATACCTCCGAAAAGCCACCAGTCAGCCCGGCGCTCCGCTGCATTAACTGATTTATCAGCCGACTGCTTCTTCACCGTCACTTCCATCAAATTCGTTTTCCCGAATTTCAGTCTGTCCGTGATATCATAAGAAAAACGATAGAATGATCCCTGATGAACAGGGCCAGCGATGACATCGTTGATTTTCACTTCAGCATCAGTCATAACACCTTCAAATACAATACTTATCTGTTTGCCTTTCCAAGTGTCCGGAACATCAAAACAATGACGATAGATGCCGTATTCATCGCAAAAATCATGTTCCCTGTAGGCATCATATTGCTTTTCTTTCTCGTGTTCCTTATAAATATAATAGCGCCCGTAGGTATAGCCTCCAAAACCTTGCTGTTCCCAGCAAGACGGAACATCTATCTTGCTCCACTTTTGAGAGTTCATACCTGAAGAGCACCAGAAATTCCACTTCACAGTATGATCCGGTCCTGTACCGGAAAGATACCTCACTTCTGTCTGTTGAGCTTTTGTCGTGCAAAAGCATAATAAAATAATGAACAGTCCAATAATTTTCTTCATACAATTCATGCTACATTAATAGGTTGGTTGAACTGGAAATACATAGAACATTCTGTCTGGTTTGAAATCAATCATCCATTGATCTATCAGGACATGATCATCCAAAGCAGTGATGGATAAAGTATGCTTTCCTTTCGCCAATTGATGACCAGTTTCACGAACAGCCTGTCCACGGAGTACATTCTGTTTCCATCCTTCCGAACGAAACGGCTCTTTAATAGAACATATCCGAGGCTTTTCACCATCTATACTAACACTGAAACGAATATCTCCTTTATCATTAGGTTGTGTCGGGATTACGGCAGTGCGCAGTATCGCCTCTCCATCCCATAAACAATCAAACTCAAAAGTAATTGACTTTCCCTTTGGTACGGAAACAGCATTCATACTATGTCCCAATGATTGAATCGTCACGACCCCTTTGGATGCGCTTGTATAATCGCAAGCATTAGAAACAATACAATGATCCTTAGCCACTTCCTCCAAAGGTAACGATTTTGGTCTTCTAAAAGAAGCATATTTCTCTATTTCCTTATCTGTCAGCCATATGGGAATTTCAGGCGGATAGAACACATATAAATCCCGCGGATTATGGCACATGGAGTATTTCCATTTGCCATCTGCCAGTTCATTGTTATAGTAATCTGTCAAATCGCGGATTTCCTGGTAAGCTTTAATGCTTTTGGCACAGGCAGCCATTAATTGACTTTCGCGGGTCCATAAAGTCGTGTCGCAGCTTCCCGGAGAGATGCAACGTGCTCTTTGTGCCTCCAGCATCTTTGTGCTCATGGCAGCAGCGCCAAATACAGGATACTTAATTTGGGCAAAGAAAGCATCTTTGCGTTCCTGAGGAATCATTGGTTCCACTTCCGATAAAATCTCTTTAATGGCTTCATAGGATTCCAGATAACGATCCAGTTCGCCGCCGAATTCGGTTAAGCTAAAGTCCGTATTTTTAACCGGAGACCAGCCTTTGGTATATTTTTTCTTGTCCAGCTCCACTTGGTTCCAACCCATAAATTCCGGTTTACGGATGCCGCACAGGCGATAAAACTCTAACATGGCAGGCAATAATTTTTCTCCTGCTTCTTTGCCAAATTCGCGGCAAAGCCAGCTCTTCTGATGCTCCACAAGAGTAGATGGAGATACGGAATTGATATTCCATGCCATATCCAGAAAGAGTTCCAAATCGTATGCCGCGGGTTTCAAATCGTGCACATTAACCACCCACAAACGGCGGGCATTGCAATCGTATGCCTGTTTCATTTCACTATAAATCAATCCCGGCTGGGTAGTGCATAACCACATATAGTCATGCGGACGCCCCCAATAACTGAGATGATAATACACTCCGGCACCTCCGTTACGCTTTTGCTGTTCCTTGTCACTTAAACGGGTCATATAGCCATAGTTGTCATCACACCATATCAAAGTGATGTCTTCCGGCAGTTGCAAGCCATTCTCCATTATTTGAAGCACTTCTTTATAGGGGACAAAAGCCTGGGGAATTTTCTCCACATCTTTATCTACATACTTCGATAATAACTTGCGCTGGTCGTCAATAACCTGTTGCAGTGCATCGGTCTTTTCCTGAAGGGTCTTGACCCCTTCCATTCCACTGTCGTGAATACCTCGCATACCCATGGTGTAGAAATTTTCATAAGGTCCAGCCTCTTTCAGCCGTTCTATCCAATAGGATTGTACCCCTTCACGGTTTGTTATGTAATTATAGTCACCCCGTTCATTGACTTTCCATTCACCTACATTATTGCGCATCATTGGCTCACAATGCGAAGTACCGATGAGAATGCCGCAACTGTCAGCTGCTTCTTTAGCTCCCGGCACAAAGTAGAACGGAGTCGTAATTCCATGCATTCCCGGCCAAATAGCATTGGCACGAAGGCGCATCAGCAATTTGAAGATTTCTTTATAAGTACGTGCACCAATACGTCCTTTTATATCAGACGGTTCAAAGTTTTTCCAGCTCCAAGGCTGCAAGCTCCAGTCTTCATCATTTAAAAAGATTCCACGATACTCTACCGATGGACTCTGAAAAGTAGAATAATCAGCCGGAAGGGTCAATCGCTCTTTTCTCATCGGTGTCACATCTCCCCACCATACCCATGGAGACACTCCTGCCAAGCGGGAAAGTTCAAGTATGCCGTAAGCAGTTCCCCGACCGTCACTTCCTACAACCAACAACTGATTTTCTCTTATCTTTATAAAAAAAGCGTCTTTTCTGGCAACAATACTATCCACCGGGATTCCGTCTTTACGGAGATCTCTTAGGATAGACTTGTTTTTATCCAACTGAATAATATTAATAACCGCCGTTCCGAAAAGAGTTTTTTGAGGTAATACCCCCGTCACCTGTTGCATGTCACCCTTAAACATATCCAGTGCTACCGTCACTACTGGAGAAACAGATCCAGGCAAGGAATAAGTAATAGGACGTTTACCATTATACCAAACAAATTCTTTATTGGCAACAACCTCTCTTGTACTAGCTGCACAAATCACTACAATATGCACAAACAAAGCTACACTGGTTATAGCCATAATCAATAATCGACTTTCCCTTTTTAATTTCACATTCATCAGTTATTCTACTTTAATTGATTTTTTTAATAACGAGGATGCCATATATCATAACATCCCCGTCCTAAACACATCTCAATACTATCTAATCACCTTACTAATACCCTGGATTCTGATCTTCAGCACTCATCAACTCATTCGCATCAATCGCCGCCTGAGGAATAGGACGAAGTAATTTCTTTCCAATCATTTGTGCGGCCCGCCCTTTTATCTGAGGATTATATAAATCATTATACTCCACCAATTTCTGTGTACGTCTTAAATCAATCCATCGAGATCCCTGTCCAAATAACTCACAAGCACGTTCTTTTAAAATAACATCCACATTTATTTCAGTTACCGCATCAAGCCGTGCACGTCGGCGCACTTCATTCAAACGAAGCAAAGCATTTCCCTTATCACCAGCTTTTAAATAAGCCTCTGCTGCTACCAAATAAATCTCAGGAAGCGTAATAATATGTACATCACGATAATCTGTTTTATTAGAATAACTAGCAGTATTAGAATCATCAAATTTACGACAAGGAGCGCCCCCATAAGAATAGGTTACAAATTCCTCATAATCAATTTCTCCAGGCATATATTCTTGAGGATCCCGTGTATGATCAGACATCGGTAGTATCCATGTATTTTTACGATTTTCAGGATCAAGAGCTTTCCATGCATCGATATCTTCTTCTGTTTCATACCATGCCGGATAGTAACGTTTCAAAGGAATTCCTATAAAAGTTCCACCATTCTTATACCAATCCCAATACCAATAAGCGGATGCAGTAACAATATCAGGTAACTCCTTCATAAACGTTACCCCATAGCGTATATCGCCTTTTTCAAAACACTGCAAAGCATGTAAAGTCGCAATAAAAGCAGAAGTACTCCCCTTTCCATGATCTTCTTGCCCCCCCATATGATTACAATAAAAGGAACTCCACGGATGCCCACCACTGACTGTATTAGCAGCCGTAGCATAGTCATATTCCACATCCCAAATAAATTCTTCGTTATCATCTCCACTACAATCCGCTCTCCAAAGATCCTCGAAAGGAGTAACCAAAGCACGATTAGCTATCACGTCATCTGCTACTTGGGCTGCTTTGGCAAAGTAATCTTTTTTATCTAAATCCCAAGCTGCTGCTAAATAAGTTTTAGCTAATAACGCACGAGCCGATTCAATACTTATACGACCACCACCATCCAAAGCGGTAGACTTTTCCATAGCTCCGGCAGCTATTACATTCTCCAATTCCTCAATAATATAAGTGTAAACATCAACCACCGAAGATTTAGGATATCCGGTTTGAACATCAGCCACATAATCTTTCATCAAAGGTATCCCCCCGAAAGTATTTACCAATATATAGTAATAATTCGCCGCCAATACTCGTGCCTCATCCACACGCCTGCTACGCAAATTCTCATCAATAACTGCATCCGCCGCATAATGTTTTATAGCATAAGCCGCACGGATACCTTTATAACATGCCGTATAAAGCTCTTTCATCACACTGTTTTCAGGATTTAAAGTTTCATATTCATGCAACTCATCATTGATATAATTACGCCCATCAGCATACATATCCGTACCTGCATTAAAATAAGTAGTATAACTGGATACTGCATAAACATCTCGTAAAGTACTATAAGCATTTGATACCAAAGATTCAAAACCTGTCTTAGTCGAGAAATATTCTTTGTCCGTTACATTTGACTTATTATCTGTAGTCAGAAAATCTTCACAACTTGTAGTCAAAACAAAGCCAACCAATATGACTGCCGTATATATATATTTTTTCATACCATTTACCTTTCCTTTGAAATTAAAACTTAATATTCGCACCTATCTGATAAGTTACCGATGCAGGACCACCATCAGTTAATTTAGCATTTGCCCATTCAGGATCAAATCCATCATAATCCGTAAAACAAAATGGATTAAGCACATTGATATAAAGACGCAAATGCTGTAATCCTGCTTTAGTAATCCACCTCTTAGGGAAAGTATATCCCAAACAGATATTTTTTACCTTTACAAAAGAAGTCTTCTGATACTGAAAGCCTTCTCCCTTCGCGCTACCTTTATCAGAAAAATATCCACCTGCCGAAGTATCGGAATTATTCGGATAAGGATATTCACCGTAATGAGTTTCAGTGGCATATACAATATCACCGGTAGTATGGTCAATAACAGGCGCCCCTTTAGGAATATAAAAATCCATTGCCATATGTTGGTTACCACGATCAGACCATTTCATATATTTATCATGGAAATAACTACGAGCCCATTGTCCTTGTTTAGTATAAATCATTACTGAGAAATCGAAACCTTTATAATACATATTTGAACTTAAACTTCCCACCCATTTAGGATCTGTACAACCATATATTTGCTTATCTTCATCCGTAATCTTGCCATCATTATTCCAATCATTCACAGCTATCTGACCTTCATACCACTTATATTTCGAACCATACTTTGCATACAATTCTTGCAAAGTATAATGAATATCCCCATCTTTAGTGTGCATCGTTACCCCTTTATCAGTTATCACATCAGTATGAATATAGTCACGCAATACATTTAACGGCTCACCAATAAAGCGATTGGATGCAATTTCATCCACTTTCCCATTACTAAGTTCCAATATTTTATTCCAGTTACGAGAATAATTCACACTTAAATCCCATATAAAATCTTTACTCCGAATAATGCCAAACTGCATTCCTAATTCAATTCCGGTATTACGAACTGAACCGACATTAAAAGTAGCTTTTGTTTCACCTGTTTCAACAGGAACAATTCTATCCATAATCTGCCCATCAGACAAACGATGATAAAAATCGGCTGTCAGATTAATACGATTACTCAATACACTAAAATCCAATCCTAAATCAAACTCTTTTACCTTTTCCCAAATGAGTCCCGTATTAACAAGCCCATTAGGGTAATATCCTTGTATTTCCGATCCTCCCAATACCACATAACTAGGTCCTGAAGCTGTAGCTATTGTCACATAATCATCCACATTGTTGTTACCGGTAACTCCATAAGACAAACGCAATTTCAAATTATCCAACCAATGAGTACCTTTTAAAAAGCTTTCTTCTGACATACGCCATGCCAAAGCAACGGAAGGAAACCATCCCCAACGGTTACCTTCTGCAAAGCGTGAAGAACCATCAGCACGTGCTGTAGCTGTCGCCATATACTTACCTTTATATGAATAATTCAAACGAAGAGCTCCTGAGACCAAAGTAGATGCTGTATAGGAAGAAGCTATCTCCTTATCACCGGAAGCCTTATCCAAGGCATGAAAAGAAAGCATATCATCCGAAATACCAAAGCCTTTCAATCTATAAATTTCTTTATCAGAACGATATATGGAGAATAAACCCATCGCGCCAAACGTATGATCACCTATTGTTTTATTAAAATCAAGCTGATTATCCCAAGTCCAGTCCATACGGTCTGTCGTCTCAACCTCTGCAGAGTTCGTTCCGTTCACCTGATAATAATTGGAACCTAGCGGATTACGGTCATTCACTCCAGTAGCATTAAACTTTCCTTGACGCCCATGATAAAAGTTAGGTGAAAAAGTAGTCGCAAATTTTAATCCATCCATTATATTAGTACGCAAATATACATTGCCAAAGACATGAAATTTGCGAGTTTGATTAGTATAGTTTTCATCCTCTAAATCATTCAGTGGGCTAACAGTAGAAGTGAATTGTCCGGTAGACCCAAAAGCATCCTTTGACCCTGGATTATTGATAATGTTACCATTTTCATCATAAGGTGCAACAAAAGGATTGAAATAAAAAGCGTTTTCATACGGACAATAAGTTCCATCGGTACTAAAATCATCTTGCACCGTATAAGCCATATTCACAGATAATCCAGCTTCAAATACTTTGGAAATTTTTCCATCAAAAGCACCTTTGATATTGAAACGGGAATAATCATTATGTTTAAACACATTTTCTTCCCCTTGATAACCAACTCCTAACCGATAATTAATTTTTTCTGTGGCTCCGTTGGCACTGATATAATGATTCTGCTGATTACCTGTCCGAGTTACGAGGTCTGTCCAGTCATAACCATCTGTTCCCGACATCATCATCTCATAAATTTTGGAATCACGATAGTTTGTACCACCATCACGTTTCAGAAACGTAGTTTCCAAATCAGATTGTTTAATTTCATAATGAGGAATACCGTTCGCATCTACTCCTTTACGACTAGAACCATCAAAGACATCTGATGTTAAAAGAGTATGACGTGCAAAACGATAATCTATAAATTCTTGAGCATTCATAAAATCAGGCATACGGGCAACCTTACGTATCCCATAATATCCATCATACGAAATAGAAACATGTTGAGGTTTTCCTGCCCCCTTCGCACCTTTGGTTGTAATCATAATCACACCAGCAGAAGCACGTGAGCCATAGATAGCAGTAGACGAGGCATCTTTCAAGACGTCTACCCGCTCAATATCCTCGGGATTCAAAAAATCCATAGACGAGCACACAATACCATCAATTACATAAAGAGGAGCAGCCTGTTTATTTATAGATGCCTGTCCACGTATCTGAATATTAAATCCGCCACCCGCACGGCTATTGGATTGAGTGATATTTACTCCCGGAACCGCACCTTGTAATGCATCTTCCAAACGGGTAGTACCTCTAGCAGCGAGTTTTTCAGAAGATATAGAACCTACAGAACCTGTCAAATCTGATTTCTTCATGGTACCATAACCTACCACCACTACTTCATCCAATACTTCGGTATCATCCATTAAAGTCAGACTGAAAGAAGTCTGCCCTTTAACTGGGATTTCCAAAGTCTTGTATCCAACAAAACTTACCTGAATCGTCCCATTGGTAGGGACATCAGAAAGAATAAAGTTCCCATCAATATCTGTTATAGTCCCATTAGCGGTTCCTTTCACCACCACACTGGCACCAATAACAACCTCACCATTTGCATCTATTACGGTTCCTTTAATCTTACTAGGCTGCTGGTACGCAGAAACCAGTAACGATTCATTTACCGCATAAGCAACATGACTTCCTGAAAGAAAAGCTGCACAAATAAAAACCGCAAGAAGCGATTTTCTGTTTCCATAAAAATTAGATTTCATTAGCCAACCTTTTTAAATTAGACATTAAAGTTTTAATGCCACAAAAGTAATCAGCTATTCATTTTACAGAGATGAAGCATCTCCCGATAAGGTTGAAGCATGTTTTCTCCACCTTTTAGGAACATATTTCAACCTTGTCCACCTTGGCATGTTCAAGCGTTTTTGCCCGATTTCATCGAATATTCTGTAGGCTGCATACCAAATTCCTTCTTAAAACAGATAGAAAAATACTTGGGATCATTAAACCCGACCTTATAAGCCAGTTCGGAAATGCGGAAATTCGGATTTTCATCCATCATCCTGCAAGCCGCCTTCAGACGGATACTACGTACAAAGCCAGTTGTATTCAATCCCGTCAAAGATTTCAATTTCTTATGCAACGTTGTACGACTGGTTGCCATCTCATCTACAAACTGCGGAACATCAAAATCGGGATCATCCAAATGACGGTTCACACAGGCGACAGCATCCTGCAAAAACTTTTCTTCATCCGAAGGTATGTTCGTAAAGAACTGCAATTTTAGATGATGCACCTTGTCCGTCTCACCTTCCTGCAAAAACCTACGATTACGCAATAACAGCCTCCGACGAATCTCCCACCATATCAATACCATAAACAGTATAGCCAATAATACATAAATAAAATAAGCCCACCAAGTAGCCCAGAAAGGTGGTTCAATAATAATTTCCATTTCTCTCACGTCACCCCAATCACCATTCTCATTCGTTGCCCGTAGCTGAAACACGTACTCCCCTGCAGGCAATTTGGAATAATAGGCAGTCCGGCTGGAAGCGTCCACATAATGCCAATCAGCATCAAAGCCTTGCAACCTGTACGCATATTTATTTTGCTGGGGACGATTATAAGTCAGCGATGCAAAACAAATGGTAAAATGGGAATATGAGGCAGGAATAACTAATCTGTCTGTAAAATCGGAAGTAAAAGGAGTTATCTCCTTTCTTTTCTTATCCGACATCTGTTCCAATGGTCTTCCATCCACCAAGATATCAGTTATGCATAAAGAAATATCAGCATGTTTCTCTTCCACCACTTCCGAGTTGAAAGTCACAATTCCCCTGCTGCATCCAAAATAGAAGGTACCATCACGATAGAAAGAAGCATTTTGATTAAAGAAATTATCCGCCAACCCATCGGCAACTGTAAAGATACGTACCCTGCCCTTTTCCTTTCCGGATATGGTTAGCTTTGCCAGCCCTTGATTGGTGCCCAACCACAGATTACCACTATTATCTTCCTGCATACTGCCAACCATATCTCCGGGCAAATTAAACTCCTTATGAACAGACTTGAAACAATCATTTTGCACATCATATAAACAAAGTCCGCTGCCCTCTGTCCCGACCCAAATCCGTCCGCTTCTATCCAACAAAAAACAAAGAGGAGTATTAACCGACAGCAAACCATTCTCCATACAATAGTTCTTACACTGCAACGATTCCGGACGTTCCATATCCCCTGTAACATGAACAATACCATTATTGTTGGTTGCCAACCATAATGAGCCGTCATTATCCTCAACCATCGTGGTCATCTCCCGGCCAAGCAATTCGTCTGCTCTGGACAAACGATTGAAACAATACTCACGCCCGTCCCGGTAACGCACTCCAAGTCCTTTATAGGTACACAACCAGCGGTTTCCCTTACGGTCCTCGTGAACTAAATACACTAAATCATGAGGAACAAAACCACAATTCGAGGTCTTATACTGATGTATTATTTGTCCGTCACGACAAACTATCATCCCCTCGTCATGCACAGCAAGCAATACCTCACGGGTTAACGAGCTATAAGAAATATGATAAGGACGTTTCGAAGGAAACAATGTCACTTTTTTATCTCCATGCTGATAATCCAATCCATAGCCCATACCTATCCAAAGAGCTCCATTTTCTTCCACATACAATGTAGAAATCAAATCTGTAAAAGATTTATCGTTGCCACGAGGATAAATTACATTAAAGGAACGTTTCCTAGTATCGACATGAAAGACACCAGCCCCTTTAGTACCGATCCACATTAATCCGCTTCGATCCCTAAAGACTGTGTTCACCTCGCGGACAGGAAGATAATGTGTAGAGCCAGATTCTTGATAATTGATAAACTTTCCCTCATCAGCCAGTTCCATCACACTAACACCCTCTCTAGTACCCAACCATAACGAACGTGTCTGTAAATCTTCATGAATCGAATAAATATAATCAGACGGCAAAGAAGAAACATTTCGGGCATCATGTCTATAACCTTCAAAAGAAACCGTTTTCCTATCGGATGAAAAATGGGCCTTATACAGCCCGGACCCACTAGTTCCTATCCACATCACCCCTCTAGAGTCCTGAAACAAAGCCAAAACAGAGTTCTCTTCATCTAAAGGCGGATAGTGCAAAAATGTATTTTCCTTTATGCAATAACGATAAAGCCCATCCTTCCAGGTGCCTATCAACAAATCACCATTTACATCCTCAAACAAAGTTTGAATATTCACAGATTCGGGTACGTCCCCTCTACAATTCTTCCGAGTCATCAAAGCCAATGTATCCTGCATTTCATCATAATAAGCCATTCCACGGATGTACCCCAGATAAACCCGGTTCTCTTTTGTTACATGAATTTCATTCAGCCGTTGTTTGCTGACTCCATCCAGTTGCAATTTTTTCATCTTCCCTGTCCGTTTATCAAGCATACAGAGTCCCTCGTGAGTCCCAATCCAAAGCCGGTGAGAATAATCTTCTTCCACACAAAGCACATTATTATTAACCAGAAGACCAGGGGTATAAAGATTTGATTTATAGGTACGGACCTCGTAACCATCATAACGAAACAATCCATAGAAAGTAGGAATCCAAATATATCCGTCACGGTCCTGATACACTTGGTGAACCATGCTATTCGGTAATCCTTCAGGAGTGGAAAACTGTTTGAACTCTAGATCGTCCCAACAGACATGAGCTCTCCCCTGAAATATTAATCCACTCATTATCAGAATTATGAATACTAGTCTAAATGTTTTCATTCTATTTTCTATTAGATTTCATTTAGCAAACTTACAAAAACCTAAGAATTAAATAAAGTTTTCAGAATAAAGAATCATGTATAACCCTATACCTGTCTCTTATACACATCTCCGAGCCCACGAGACCGTACTAGATCTCG
>ENA-OYYP01000491-OYYP01000491.1-human-gut-metagenome-genome-assembly--contig:-NODE-491-length-22296-cov-7.786116_pt1 | contig 22296 bp, 17 predicted proteins | sample MGYA00244067_ERZ653456 | MGnify/ENA primary metagenome ERZ653456 (study PRJEB26926, sample SAMN06165101) | human gut metagenome | biome: ENVO:00009003; feature: ENVO:2100002; material: ENVO:00002003... | reverse complement strand
GGATGAATACTTTGCAGGGTGGTTATAACAACCTGAATATAGATTATTGGACACCGGACAACACAACTGCCCGTTGGCCCAAACCAACTACCGCTACAGTTTCCAATAAAGGGTTACTGGCCCGTTACGATGGCTCCTATCTGAAACTGAGAAATATCACGTTAGGATATAATATCCCCAAAACATTTCTTTCCAAGTTAAATGTACAGTCAGCTCGTGTATATGCTACAGGCTCAAATCTCTACACTTGGTTTAGTAAAGAATACCGTAAGGATGGTGGCATTGATCCGGAGACTACAAGTACCATCAATCTAAAGACTCCTCCTACACGTACATTTGTGTTTGGTTTGAACTTAACTTTCTAAATTAATAATCGAATAATAGCAAAATAGATATGAAAAAAATATTATCAACACTTGCCTTGTCATCACTTGTTTTGCTGACAACTGGTTGCTCCGATTTCCTAGAAGAAGAAAATCACTCGAATGTGATGCAGGATTTCATGGCGACACCTTCAGGTTTTAGCATGGCCTTGAACTCTGTTTACGCCAATGTACGCTCCACGTATAGCGCCGAAGAAGGTATCCATGGTCTGATGAATCCGGGAACGGATGAATTAAAGAATAATATAGGAGGAAGTAACCGATGTGCAGATCTGGCAAATTACGATCTAGAAAAATATAATGCAAACAATGAATATCCACGAAAGTTATGGAACGATGCTTATATTCACATCAACACCTTGAATTATATGATTGAAAATGCTGCTAAAGTAGATGTCACTACCACCGCCTTAACCGCTGCACAGCGTGATCAGTACTTAGGTGAAGCTTATTTTATGCGAGCTTATAATTACTTTCATTTGGTGGAACAATTCGGTGACGTCACACTGACTACTACCTATAATGCATCTCCCAGCACTTCGTCCGAGCGCCATGATATGGTACGTGTTTATGAAGAAGTCATTATCCCTGATTTGTTGAATGCCATCAGACTCTGTTCACCCAGCCCACAGCTGAACAATCTGGAGTCAGGTCGTGCTTCTGCCGCAACTGCCCGCCACTTGTTGTCACGTGTTTATTTGACATTAGCCTGGGTATTCGATAAAGACCCTGCTAATCCATCTTATAAAGGAAATACGCAAACGAAGTACTATAACACTACCAAAGCTAAGGAATATTATCAAAAGGCTTTTGATATGGCAACCGGACTAATCGCAGATGCTTCTTCTTTGGGACTGAAGTTGATGGACAATTTTGCAGATATTTTCGATGAAGCAAATGATGCACCTTCCGGCAAGAACAAGGAAGAACTGTTTGTAGCGCGTATGGACTGGGATGATGACAACACTTTTGGCGGCCGCAGCACGCTGAACCATTACTTCGTGAATGGCTATGACCAGTATTTGGGTGAGCGTAATATTAATGACGGACGTTGTTACTCTTGGATTAATCCTACCAGCTATACCTATAATGCTTTCAACAATCGTGATAAAGATACACGTTATAAAGCAACTTTCCAGACAGTATGGTATGCCACTAAAACGCAAAAAGGCGGTGTTGTCAATTATGTCATTGACGGCAAGGACGAAAGCTTCAACTGGGACTATACCATTGTTGGTGATACTGCCATGTACTATCCGGGATATTATATGCCTGCTGAAGAAATCAGAGCTAAAACTCAAAACCGTGAAGGTAATCACTATCTGATTTTTACCCCTGACGCTTACAATGGTCGCGCCATTTTCCCAACTATCATGAAGTTTCTGGACAGAACGCGTGCTATTCCTAATGACAATACAGATCGTTCTTACATCATTTATCGTTTAGGTGAAACTTATTTGCTGGCCGCTGAGGCTGCTTTCAAATTGGGTGACAACACGAATGCAGCTAAATATATAAATGTGATCAGGGAGCGTGCCCGTGATAAGCAAATCGGTGAAGTTGGGGCACTGGATATCGCTCCAAGCGATGTTACGCTCGACTTTATTCTTGAAGAACGTACCCGTGAGTTACTTGCAGAACATTGCCGATGGGCAGACTTAGCCCGTACCGGGACATTAATAGATCGTGTACGTAAGTATGACGATGGTAAAGCCAATACGAACATTACGGAAGACAGACATTGGTTACGTCCTATTCCGCAACAAATGATTGATCGTGTGACGACCGGTGAACGTTATCCGCAGAATCAAGGATGGTAATAGATTTAACTATATCTTAATAGAGAGCAGGTACGATCTATACACAACTTTGGTACATCTCAAATGCGTTCAGTTCTTTCAGTACCTGCCATCTCTCCTATTCCATCGGCTTTTACGCTGAAAGCATCCTTTTAGGGGATACTTTCAGCTTTCAGCCGTCACCACAACTGCAGAAACATTCTTCAGTCTCATTACCTCCTTACCACTTGATACACATTTCCATACTCTGTGTGCCGACGCACCACCCCCGCTTTCAGCAGCACTTGGCCGAAGCGCATAGGATTGACGCTGCGCATGGCAGCGGAATTCTTTTGCTGAAGTTCCCTGAAAATCTGGGCAGCCGTAAGACCGATACACTTCTCACCGGAATTCGCCACACGAAAATAACTATGAAAAACATCCTCTGCGGGACAAACACGGTAGAACGCCGCATTCTGCACCTGCAACACCTGCTCCTCTTCTTTGGTGAACCAATCACGCCTCCCCGCAAGCAGTTCCGCCTTCAGTTGTGCATAAATCTGGTCATGTTCTATATGGGTACAATCGATCACCCGCTCCACTTCCACGCAAAGAAAACGGCGGCTTCCCGTAGGGTCTGTAAGTAAGTCGAAACGGTTACTGGTACCAATAAAAGAGGCGACACGAGGCAGTTGGCGGAAGCTCTGCTGATAGGCCTTACGAATATTCAAGTCAGACATTTGCATCAGGTTCTTCAGCAACGGCATTTTGCTTTCGGCATACTTATCAAACTCGTCCATATTCAGCAAGCCCATTTCCGCCAAAAGGCGCTCCGCCTGCCCTTGCGAAGTAAGCTTCAAATTATCCACATAATATCGCCGCAGAACCATCGGCATCAATGACTTGCAAAATGTGGATTTCTGCCGTCCCTGCTCTTGACTTACAAGAATAGGCGCCACACTGTTGGCATGTATGCCTGCCAGCCCCGACCACTGCGCGGCAAGCCCCAGCATCCAGATGTGAAATCCCTGCACCCAATGCGGACAGTCGGAAACCCGCAAGGCGAGCTGTGTCAGCCGGTCAACGCCGTCCCATTGCGGCAATTCCTCCATATAGAGCTGAAAGGGGTGATAATCGGGAATGTAAGTAGAATAGATATAGCGACTCAAATCCTTGTCCCAGCAAGGGATACCCTCAGCATGAGCCTCAATACAGAAAGCGTTCAGGTTTCGCTTACCGACAGGCAGGAAAGCGAAATCACGCTGCCCGGCAGGACGGAATTCGGTCTCTTCCGTCAACAGATTATAACGGAAATCATAACGTTTCGTCAGAAAATCCATAACCTGTCTCGTCAGGCGAACCGTTGTATTCGTGTTGTCTCCGGATTCCGACGCCTCCGGTGCTTTCTTTCTCGCTTTCTGCCTTTCCGATAAAGCCAACAACTGTTGTGCCTCGCGCAACAAGCGACGTTGTTCCAATGTCATTAATTTCTTTTTCATAACTTCTTTTCATTTTAATAGTAAACAGGGTTCGTTTTGTCAGTACCAACGCTACGAATTTACTACAACGAGAAAGCGCTTTGCAAGCATTCCATCAACTATTTTTCAGAGAACACAGTTAGAAAGAAAGTAAGGACTTTCATAGGTAAATCTTACTAATATCACTATCTTTGTATGCTGACTTATAAACGGCCCACTCCAGTTGTTCACTCGACCAACTCCAGTCACTCATTCTACCAACTCCAGTCATTCACTCGACCGACTCCAGTGGTTCACTTTCAAGACAGCACCTTCGAGTCAACAAGTATATACATTTAAAGCATTAAGAAACAAGCATTATGGCAATAGTTTACGATTGGTACGAGAACCCCAACGCGGAAGGGGAATCGGAAGAAAGAGGGCTGCACCCCCGTCCGTTGCTCAACGGCAAAGTGAGCATGGAGCAATTATATTATCGGGTACACGAACGCAGTTCGCTCAGCGTGGGTGATGCAAAAAGCGCAATAGACACTTTAACTCAGCTTTGCGGAGAAGAGCTACGCGAAGGTCGGGAGGTGCACATCGAGGGATTGGGCTATTTTTCCCCCACTTTGGAAGCCACACAGAAAGTGACCCGCAAGACCAAGAACAAGCATTTGAAACTACGCTTGAAAGGTGTTAGTTTTCGCCCGGACATTCGTCTGAAAGCCGCACTGGCAGGTGTTACAGCCACCCAAAGTAAATACACGCGCCACTCCCTGCGACTCTCCGAAGTAGAGATAGATATGCGCTTGAAAGAGTATTTCACGGAACATGAACTGCTGCTTCGCATCGATTTCCAGGAATTATGCGGCATGGCACGCACCACCGCCAACAACCATCTGCAACGATTGCAAAAAGAGGGCAAACTGACAAATGTAGGAAGACGCGCACAGCCGATCTATCGCCCCATGCCGGGATATTACGGTATGTCGAGGGATGCGGAACTCAAGAGATAAAGTTAGAAACACTTCCCTTCAAAATAAGTGAAAGAAAACGCATCGTCGCTATAAGAACTTTTGTTATCTTTGTGTCGTTATGCTACAAAGCAACAGATTAAAAAACAATAGTAGGAGGACAGAAAATGGATCCATTGGAATATATAGTACCGAACAGAAAGAGACTTCCCTACGGAATGATGAACTTTGCGGTTATTCGCCGCGAAGACTATTATTATGTAGACAAAACCCGCTTTATCCCCCTGATAGAACAGGCGGATCGTTTCTTTTTCTTCATCCGTCCGCGACGCTTCGGCAAGAGCCTGACACTGAACATATTGCAACACTACTACGATGTAAACACCCGCGATAAGTTCGATGACCTCTTTAGTGGCCTCTACATTGGTGAACACCCCACACCGAACCGAAATAGCTACCTCGTGCTCTATCTCAACTTTTCCGGCATCAGCGGCGAGCTGAATGATTACCGCAAAGGGTTGGATGAACACTGCGGTACTACCATCGAGAGTTTTTGTAAGAAATATGCCGACCTCCTCCCCCCGGACACCTGGGAAGAACTGCACACCAAAAGCGGAGCTGTAGCGCAACTGGAGTTCATCTATCAGGCATGCGAGCGTGCCGGACAGAAAATGTATCTCTTCATCGATGAATACGACCACTTCACCAATGCTATCCTTTCCAATCCCGAAAGTTTACGCCGATACACTGACGAGACGCATGGCGAAGGTTATTTGCGGAATCTATTCAACAAGGTGAAAGCAGGCACCTATTCCAGTATCGAGCGTTGCTTCATCACCGGTGTAAGCCCCGTGACGATGGACGACCTGACCAGCGGATTCAACATCGGTACTAACTACTCACTCTCACCGGATTTCAATCAAATGATGGGTTTCACGGAAGAGGAAGTACGCGAAATGCTGACTTATTATTCTACCACCAGCCCTTTCCATCATACCGTTGACGAGTTGATAGAAATGATGAAACCATGGTACGACAATTACTGTTTTGCGCAGGATTGTTACGGTGAAACCACAATGTACAATTCCAATATGGTGCTCTACTTCGTCAAAAACTACATTATACGCGGTAAAGCACCGCAAAACATGATAGAAAGCAATATCCGCATCGACTACGAGAAGTTGCGCATGCTTATCCGCAAGGACAAGGAATTTGCCCATGACGCTTCCATCATTCAGACTTTAGTGAGCCAGGGATTTATCACCGGTGATCTGAAAGACGGCTTCCCTGCCGACAGTATCACCAATCCTGATAATTTCGTGAGCTTGCTCTACTATTTCGGGATGCTCACCATCAGCGGCATGCACGAAGGAAAAACCAAACTGACCATCCCCAACATGGTGGTACAGGAACAACTCTACACCTATCTGCTGAATACCTACAACGATGCCGACCTGAGCTTCAGCAGCTATGAAAAGAGCGAACTATCCAGCGCATTAGCCTATCGGGGTGATTGGAAAGCTTACTTCGACTACATCGCCGACTGCCTGAAACGTTATGCCTCACAGCGCGACAAGCAAAAGGGCGAATTCTTCGTCCACGGTTTCACCCTCGCCATGACTGCTCAGAACCGCTTCTATCGTCCCATTTCCGAACAGGACACGCAGGCTGGATATGTCGACATCTTCCTCTGTCCGATGCTGGAGATTTACTCCGACATGACGCACAGTTACATCGTGGAACTGAAGTATGCCAAGTATAAAGACCCCGAAACACGCGTGGAAGAATTACGCCAAGAAGCCATTGTCCAAGCCAACCGCTACGCCGACACGGACACAGTGAAACGTGCCATCGGCCACACCCAACTGCACAAGATTGTAGTGGTATATAAAGGGATGGAAATGCGGGTGTGCGAGGAAGTAATGTAATCTTCCTGAAAGCACTTCCCCATCCTTCAGACGGCAGTTTCAGCGGAAAAGCCAATGAATGAGACAACAATGAAAGATGAAAGAACTTTGCAGATAATCAGTGCGTACTGAATTATCTGCAAAGTTCTTTTTAATTGTCACGAAAGAAGACATATACGTCACAAATGTATAACACGCAAATCACTATAAACCACCATATTTGCAGGAAATATTATATCAATAAATCCAATAACATGAAACAAAAGATTCTTTTCTTATCATTCTTATTGGGAGCCAGTTCTCTCTTATTCTCCCAAAGCAAGAAAGATATAGTAGACTATGTAAACCCACTAGTAGGGACAGACTCCAGTTTCGAATTATCCAATGGTAATACCTATCCTGCCATCGCAATGCCCTGGGGGATGAACTTCTGGACCCCACAAACCGGAAAGATGGGAGAAGGATGGACTTATACCTATGCATCTAACCGTATCAGAGGTTTCAAACAAACACATCAACCCAGCCCTTGGATAAACGACTACGGACAGTTCGCCATCATGCCCATTACAGGTGAGCCCGTATTCGACCAGGACAAGCGTGCAAGCTGGTTCAATCATAAATCTGAGGTATCTACACCCTATTACTACCGCGCATTCCTCTCCGATCACAATATTACAACAGAAATTGTACCTACGGAGCGGGCAGCCATATTCCGCTTTACCTTTCCCGAGAGCAAGGATTCTTATGTAGTAATTGATGCATTCGACAATGGTTCGTATGTGAAAGTTATTCCGGCCGAGAATAAGATCATCGGCTACACGACCAAAAACAGCGGTGGCGTACCGGCCAACTTTAAGAACTACTTCACCATTACTTTCGACAAGCCCTTCACTTACTCGGCAACCGTAAGCAATGGTGAAATCAAAGTAGGCCAACCAGACGTTAAAGAAAATCATGCCGGCGCCATTATCGGATTCGCCACCTGCAAGGGAGAAAAAGTATGTGCCCGGATCGCATCTTCTTTCATCAGTCCCGAACAGGCTGAACAGAATCTGAAAGAACTCGGTTCAATGAATCTGGAAGAACTAAAGCTGAAAGGTAAAGAACGCTGGAACGAAGTACTCGGACGAATAGAGGTTGAATCGGACAGCGAAGATCAACTTCGCACCTTCTACTCCTGTTTATACCGCAGCGTTTTATTTCCCCGGACGTTCCATGAGATTGATGCGGCGGGAAACATCCTGCATTATAGCCCGCACACCGGCAAGGTGATGCCCGGACGCTTCTTTACAGATACCGGCTTTTGGGATTCCTTCCGCGGAGAACTCCCAATGATTAACCTGATATACCCTTCCATGAGCCGACAAATGGAAGAAGGTTTCCTGAATGCCTATCTGGAGAGTGGTTTCTTCCCGGAATGGGCCAGTCCGGGACATCGCGACTGCATGGTAGGCAATAATTCCGCATCAGTAGTGGCAGATGCCTATGTGAAAGGCAACATCAAACAGAATGCCGAGAAAATGTATGAAGGTTTGTTGCATGGAGCAAACAAACAGCATCCCACGGTTCCTTCTTCCGGCCGCATGGGCTACAAGGAATACAATGAATTGGGATATGTACCTTCCGATATCGGTCAAAGTGCCGCCCGTACCCTTGAATACGCCTACAATGACTGGTGTATCTATCAGATGGGGAAAAAACTGGGCAGACCCGCATCGGAACTGGACATCTACAAGAAACGCAGCCAGAACTATAAGAACCTGTTCTATGCTCCTTACCGCCTGATGAGCGGCAAAGACCGCAACGGCAACTTCCCGCAGCACTTCGATCCGGTGGAATGGTGGGGACCTTTCACTGAAGGAAACAGCTGGCATTATTCCTGGTCCGTATTCCATGATATGCGGGGCTTAATTAACCTGATGGGAGGTGACAAGAACTTTGTTGCTATGCTCGACTCTGTATTTACTACGCCGCCCGTATTCGGCGCAAACACTAATACCCGGCAAAGCCTGATACACGAAATGCGCGAAATGCAGGTCATTGACATGGGGCAATACGCACATGGCAACCAGCCCATACAACACATGATTTATCTCTATAACTACGCCGGGCAACCCTGGAAAACACAGTATTGGGTACGCGAAGTGATGAACCGTCTTTACCAGCCAACCCCTGACGGATATTGCGGAGACGAAGATAACGGACAGACTTCAGCCTGGTATGTCATGTCGGCATTAGGTTTTTATTCCGTCTGCCCGGGTACGGACGAATACGTGTTGGGCGCACCACTCTTCAGAAATGCCAAGATACATCTGGAAAATGGCAAAACTATCGAGATTTCTGCGCCCCTAAATAGCGATGAAAACCGCTATATCAGCGATGTACGATACAATGGCAAGAAGTATGACAAGAATTATCTGAACCACTCCTTATTGATAAAAGGTGCCAAAATCAGGTTCGACATGGACAGCCAACCCAACTATAAACGCGGAACAGAACCGGATAGCTTCCCCTATTCTTTCTCAGATAAAGAGAAATAATCATGATATCAAACAATATGAAAAGGAAAATAGCAACTTTCTCCAGTCCCACGCCTTCAGCAACAATGGTATCTCGACATACAATTGTTATAGGTCAATCTCAAAATGCTGGTAATCCTTCAATGAGATCCAGTCTCCTCCCCATTCAAATCCGGCTTCCGTAAAGAGCCGGTATGCCAGGTCGTTGTGATCTATCTTGTACGGTATATCCGTCCTGTTATCACGGTCGAAAGCGTATGGTTCACCGGTAGCGGGTTCTATGTGCCAGGAGCCGTCAGCTTTTTCCTTGACGTATGGATTGTAAAGCGTATTAATGTCGATGGCAAGGCCAAGTCCGTGCTTGGAAATCTTGGTAGTGGAGCCGGTCATGAAGCGGAAGTTGAACGATGAGGAGTTGTTGGCACGCATAGAACTTTCATCGTCGGCATCGTAGTTGTCAATGAGCACCATCCGCTCAATGCGGTAGTCCGCCAGGTAGAGCTGTCGAAATATGTCGATCGCTTTATCGGCAATGGCGGCGTTCACCACCATCTCACCCCGTTGGGGGTTGCCGTCAGCGTTGCGATGCAATACTTTTAGATAACGCAGTTCGGACCGATTCAAAGGACAGTTCTCTTTCCATGACTTGAGCCACATGCGGCTGAATATCTGGTCGCTGATAGCTTCCGAATAGAACCAGGCATCCACACCGGAGTGTTCTACGTCAACTTCGGACACCAAAGTTTCGGCTGTCCACTCATCGTTAGGACTTTGATGTCCGAGGTCGTTGTCACATCCAACCAAGAGTAAGGTGAAGGACACGACAAAGAGCAGCAGGTATTTTCTTCTTATCATATTTGTTAATGTACTTATTATTTATCTTTACTTCTCAAATTTCCACGTCGGCAGTTCGCTGCGACGAGTAGTGGAGGTACAGTAGAAGAGAGTGTCGCGGTAAGTGCGAATGTAGTCTATGGTCACAGTGTTGTCTGTAAAGCTCTTTACATGTACGGTTTGTACCGGCTTATTGGGGTCTGACATATAGAGGGTATCGTTGCGGAAAGCATATCGAAACCGTAGCTTATTCAACAGCGTATCATTTTGGATGGTGTAGAAGGTCATTATACTGTCCGGAGTATAGACTTCGTAGAATTGCTGTTCATGCGGGTTATTGATGTAGTCGAAAACTACGGTATCAGAAACGGCTCCCAGCACGGCTTGAGTCACTGTTTCATAATGCCATGTGCCAACGAAATCCGGCATTCCGGATTCTGTGGAATTTGTTTTGTTTGTTGTTCCTTTGCATGATACAAATGCAATTGTTGTCATCAAGACGATACTGACGATATAAAATAGTTGCTTCATAATAAAATGATGATTTATATTTATATTTTTTCTGATTTCAGCGAATTAATACATCCTTAAACTCTCTAGTCTGTCCCGTAGAAAGTTCAATGTTATAGAATACCGAGAGTGTTCCGTCTACTCCTATCGCTACATTTAATTCCGTAGTCTGTCCGTCTTTAGTCACCATGCGCAGTTCACCGGTAGCATTGTTCACGTACCAGTACATGTTGAGCGTTATTTCATGCTCACCGGAGCGTCCGTATGCGGTAGATGAACCGTCCTCACAAAACAGAAAGGCTGTTTCGGCCAAAAACCAACCTTCATCTTGCATTCCGGAGTGAATCTCCACCCACTCACCATTTATCTTTTCGTAGCTCTTAGAGTAATTCCATTTGCCTATGAGTTTCTCGGCAAGCGTCTTCTGTGTTTCATCCATGCGGGAGTATTTCCATCTGAACTCACCATCCATCAATTCGCCAGTCTCCGCATCGAGAGCCTCGCCGTACCCCATTTCAAATGAAGTGGCATTCAGGCTGAGTACATCTACGGTCATTGTTCCGAGTGTCAGTTTGTTGGCGGCTTCGTCTGTTTCCCATTCGCCCAGGTTGAGCTTCGTGTATCCATCGGGAGCCGTAAATGCGCTCAACACTGTGCCGTCCGTGCGGATAGTATAGGTTTGTCCCTGACCTTCAGGGATGGGATCTTCCACCCACTTGCCATCCAGCTTTTTGTAGCTCTCCTTCATGCTCCACTTGCCGATAACATTCTCGGCGACGGGTTTCAGGATTTTATCATCAGATTCGGGTGTCGCTTCGTCACTGCAACCGGTGAAGGTGAAAGCAAGAATGGCGACAGCCATCATCGTCAGCAGTGCTGATATTTTTTTGATTGAACTTTTCATTTTGATTTTCATTATTTATTGCATCGTATTCTTGTTAAATAGGTCAGAAAGCTAAGCACGAGCGAACTGCGTAACCGCGCTGGTCCTTATTGCCGTAGTCTACTATGTCGCCGTAGCGCATGTACAAGCCGTAAGCAAAGTATGCAGGATCGTAACGGTCCTCTGAACTCGACCAATACTCGTCTTTCCATCCGTCACCTCCGACATTTTGGATACTCCTCAATATGACATCCCTGTTTTCGAGCCAATACCGGCATTGTCCGCCGGAAGGAAGAAACCAACCGCTGGTTTGGGATGGCGCAGGACATACAGTTTCATAATTCACGGCATGATAGACGGCAGGGAATGCATCTGAAAGATTCCAGTTTTTGTCTTTATTGAATGCTACAATGGTCTGCGTGCTACTGTAGCCATTGAAACCGGAATTGTTATCTCTGTCGCAACCTACCTCTGTTCCATAACTACCCCATTGGCATGAGTTGCCGACATTGGCATCATGGAGAGCAAGCACATAACCGTGGACTTTCTGCATCAGAGTCGTACCGTCTTTCAATGTATAGTTGCCATTGTCAGCCCAGTCACCTGAATCGTCGCGGCCTTTTTTCAGCACAACCCCTATACAGACGGCTTTCTGCCAGGATGCCAATTCGGTAGATTTGTCGGCAAAGGAGCCGTCGGAAAAGTAGAAGTCGCCTGTATCGGCATCCTCCATCGCTTTATTGCCGATAGGGGAAATCTGCCCACCAATGAAGTTTTCGTTATCTGCACTAAATATTGCTGTGCACACAACCTCTTCCGTTCCTACGTTCGTAACCTGAAAGGTGTAATCCCCCTGCCATGCCTCGCCTTTGAGCAAATCGAATGCTTTCTGGCAAGCCTCGTAAACCTGTTTGTCACATTCTTCTACAGAACCCTTCTTGGTGAATGGTTTGCCTGTGATGCCGAGTGCAGTCTGGAAGCCTTTCTCTATCTTGCTCATCTCGGCAAGGAAATCGGGATGCGATGCCGACATGTTGGAGAAGCCGTATGTGTAAGTCACTTCTGTCACAGGATCGTCATCGTCACTGCACGCGGTGAAGGTGAAAGTAAGGATGGCGATAGCCATCATCGTCAGCAGTGCTGACATTTTTTTGATTGATCTTTTCATTTTGATTTATCGTTTTTGAAATTTATAAATTCTGACATATTGGCTGAATAAAGATTACCATAGTTTTCGGCATTATAAACCATTACATGACTTCCGACAGTATTGATGAACAGCCGATAATAGAGGTCGCGCATAGCTACATCCTTGTTATCGGTTATTTGTTCGATAAAAGTGGAGGTGAAACGGTTGCTCATCCACACTTTCATCTCTCCGTTGAAGACATCAGCCTTGGATGTTTCGTCACCGTTGGCCGCAGTGATGAACAGCATTCCGGGGATGCCCTCGCACTGCTCCATCACACCACCCGAAAAACATGCCTCCACCATCATGAGAAGTTTACGGTAACGCCTTTTGAGGTTCATATCCTTAAAAACAGTGGACAGGTCATCGCCTGTCATGGCGTAAGGCTCCTCATCCCAGCACATGGCTCCCGGTACACCGTGTCCGCTCCAGAAAACGAATAGGTTGTCGTTTTCAGTAGATTCGATCACTGTGGGCAGACTTTCGCTTTTTTCGCCATTCAGAATAGCAAGTATATCTTTTGCCTTCAACGATGACATACGATAATCAATCTCTACATTCTCATACACATTGTTTCCCCCAATAGTCACCTGTATAACTCCTTTGTTGGGATTTGAGACATTATCGGCTATGTCATCCTCGACAATGAGAATGATACGGTCGTCGGTATATCCGGCCTGTCTGAGCTGCTGATAGATAGCGAGCACATCTGCCTGATGGCGGTAATTGGTCCATTCCTTGGAGGAAGCAACAAGGAGTGCCCAGTTGCCGGTATGTGCAGGGTAATTGAATTCCCCTGAATTGTTGAAATCCTGCATCTGAGAGGCTTTCCAGTTCCAGCCGGCAAGTGTCGCATCCGTGCGGTTCCCTCCGTCGCTGGTATTATAGTCAAGGATGATATACTGTCCGTTGTAAACCTTGAAATTATAGTAGGTGGTGGCAAGTACATTGGTAAACACCTTTGCATCGAACCTTAAATGCCCTGAAGCTCCGCGAACATATGGCGACTTTCCGGCAGCAAGCGCATCCACCACAAGCCCCATATCCTCACCTGTCCAGCTACCCATGTTCAAGCCTTCACCCGAAACAACGGCCCTTAATGATTTTTGTAACGACAACTCCGGTTTGAACTGCTGGTACCATGCGGCATAGCCGATGAGCATTGCAGCATCGTAGAGCTGTGACTCACCAAGAGTAGGTGTGACATTGAAAAACGTCTTGTAACTCACGTCAAATCCCGATTCAGGATCGGCACCAAATGCGACTCCCTCTATACCTTCGGCTGCATCACCGTGAATCTTGAGCACATCCGCACCGTAGGCAGTATCCGAAAACAGCATTCTCGGTACACTACACCCGTTCAGGCTTTGTGTTTTATGCGCTTCAAGCATCGGTCCCATCTCTTCTATTTCAGAGGGGATGCATATCACATATTCTGCACCTGACTGCATGGCTTGGCGAGACACATCAGCTACATTTTCGGAGGTGTAAGTATAGCATCCCATGTTTTTCAGTCCGAGTTCGCGTGCCTGAAATGCGAACCAGTCAATGAACGTTTGTCCGTAATTGTCGTTCTCCTTGGCCAAAAGCGCCACGCTTTCACCCTCATAGTTAATCACCTTGGAGAGAAGCACCTCACATTGCGTAATGTCGGTCTCGGTCATCGCCCAGAGATAGCCTGTCGATGCGTATGCACGAACCAGTTGTTCGGCGGTGGCGAGAGTGAAGAATGTTTTGCCCACAAGAGTCAGTTCTGCCGCGAGGATTGCCGCGTTGGATGAATACAGCCCACCGATTACGGCATACACCTCATCGTTGAATGCCAGCGATTGGGCAAGTTCTTGCACATCGACCTTTGCCTCATCGTAGTATTCAAACTTTAACCTTATACCTGCTTCGTGGTTTTTGAATGCACGCTCAAAGTTGGTTGTAAACATTCCCAATGTCCTTTTCCAATGTACATCAAGCCCTTTCTCCATGGGAAGCACCACGGCAACAACCTTCTCTGTCCACTGCTTGTTGTCAGGAGAATAAGAAGGCTCATCGTCCGAACAGCTCCACAGACCGATCAGGCAAAGGAGCGGTGCAATAAGTTTAATAACCACTCGTTTCATAATACTCTTTCTCAAAAATAATAGCCTGGTGACGCATTCCATTGACTAAGCTGCTGAAATCATTCACGTATCGGGGGGCGACCAGCCAGTCGGCATACCCGCTTTCAAGACCGTAAAGTTGGTTCTCCGGCATAATCCCCGTGACTACCCATTCCGTCAGATACCTGTAAATCAATTGGTCGATATGCTTAATAACCGAGCCAGTGATTCGGTTGGAGAGACTTGACTGGTCGATATCCATGCCCACCAGAAATGGTGAGTACTCAAATTCCCGGGAGTAGCGGTATATACCGGCATTAGAGCCACCTGCCACTGGGAAAATGAAGTCGTAATCAACCACCCAATCACTCATTTTCCGGTAAGCGAGCGAAGCCGACACATATCCCGTCCAATCATCCGCAAGATACTCCACATTGCAGTCACTGCCGTAGCCTGCAATAAAACCGTCTTTGGCTATGTTGATGGGACTGTCGGTATTATTGGCAAGCAAAATCAGAGGTGTCATCTCTGAACATTGTTTTGCACATACTCCTGCGAGGTATGAAGCTCCGAACATTGAAATCTGGAATGTATGAATGTTCTCGGCTTTATATTGTTTCCGGCTTTCAAAAAGCAGGATACTTTTGTTGGGTGTCAAGTCGTGCTCCGCCAGATGAAGTTCTGCCATTGGCTCATAATCGCTGCTACCCAAAACAAACAACACCGGAATTTCGCTTTCCGGTCGTTTGAGCCAGTCGGAGAAGATTTTCTCGGCTTCAAGCAATGATTCGGGCGAATAGATATAAATGTCAATCTCTTTATGTTCCATTTTGAATTTCTGAACGCCTTCAAGGATGCAGTCGTTATAGCTCATGTCGCCCAATCCGCTTGGAGAAAAAAGAAAAACAATCTGTGGTGCCAGAGAAACCGGCTCCAACTCATCGGCATGATTGCAGGATGACAACGCTCCTGTTACCAGGAACGTTGTCATAACCAAGATAGCGCGGAAAGTATTGTGCATACTAATCAAACTTATGACCACATTTGGAGCATGTATATGGTCCGGATGCAAATGTTTTCCACTTATGACCACAATTGGGACATTTTTCAGTCCATCTTGCCGGGAAGTATTGGTCTATAGCAAGATTATCCCCGTCCATGTATTCCTCTGGAACAATTACGACTGTCATATCCGGTTCTTTGAAATTCTTGAGAGCATTGAACGAAACGGTGTAAAATATACTCTCGTCCGAACCGGGTGTGAGTGAGATTCTGCCGCAGTTGTCAGGGAGTTTGACAGTGCGTTGCTTTCCGTCCCACTGATCGAGAATGAACTTCTCACACACTCCATGGGCAACCTCCTTTGAGTCTGCTACCAATATAAACCAAGCAGCATCATCCTTTTTCTGATAGAGATTTCCGGCATCAGCCTGGTCGACTATTATCTTGTCGATATTCTCCAACATTTTTTCTCCAGACGGTCCTTGTGGCTCATCGTCGTTGCTGCAAGCAGTGAAAGCAAGCATTGCTATCACTGAAGCAAACATGATCGTTAAAATTTTCTGTTTCATTTTTAATTATTTTTTTAAATTTCTGTATTTGATATTGTAAATGGTTATTTCACCTGATTTATTCACGCACCAATATATCCTTGCGTCCCACGTCTGCCACACCTTCGCCACCAGCGTCGAAGAAGTCGAGCGAATAGGCGGTCAGAGTGCCATCCGGGTTTAAAGTGAAAGCGCTGTAGTCGTTGTATGACTCTCCGTCGATACCTTCATATGATTGGAATACATTCTCCCAACCTTCGTAATCTCTGGCTCCCCAGTAGTCATAATCGATACGCAATTCTTTTCCGCCTATACGTTCGTAGTAGGTGCTCGTGCCTATATCGCGGAATTCGCGCCATCCCTCATCGTCCGCTCCCAAAGAAGTCTCTACCCACTGCTTATCCTTAATTTCATAACGATGAAGGAGTTTCCACTTACCCAACAGTCTTGTGGCGTATGTGTCATGCAGACGGTCGAAGCGACGGAGAATCCAGCGGAATTCGCCGTGTAGTGTCTCTCCCGTCTCACCATCTATGGCTGTATTTGCGCCTATCTCCATTTCATCGGCAGTCAGGCGATAAATGCGAGAGGAGAAATTATTCAGGATAAGCAGGTCTTCTTTTTCGTTTACCGACCATGTACCAGCATAGATGGTCGAATACCAGAAACTGTAGCTGATTATCATTTCACCGCCGGGCCGCAGGTCATACTCCAGCATGTGGCCTTCAGGGTTTGGCGTTTCAATATACTTGCCATCTTCCACCTCGTAGCTTTTCCATTCCTGCCAGACACCTTGAATATGCTGTTCCAAGGGGCGCAGGATGGGATCTTCGGGAGAATCGTTGTCATCGCAGGACGTGGCAATAACTGCCAGTCCGATGAGGACGGGTAACAACAAGAAGTAGCGTCTGATTGTTTTCATATCTGTCAATATTTTTAGTGGTTATTCTTTCAGAAGAAGGTCTCGATACTCACCCTCGCGCATTTCTCCTGTAGCAGGGTCGAAATTCACGGAATAGAACACGTACATCGTGCGGTCATCCTCCAAGGTGATGCGCACTCGGGACACCTTGTCGCTGTCGAGGGGCTTGTAGGAGACTGTGTCGGTGACGGCATTCGCTTTCCACTGCATCGGGTCGGTGGTATGCTCGTTGTCGCCTTGGCGCGAGTAGGTGCTAAAAGTGCCTTGCTCGGTATATTCGTGCCACCCCTCATCGGGGATGCCATAGGTGATCTCCTTCCACTCTCCATTCTTTTTCTCGTAGCTCTTGCTGAAATGCCAGCGCCCCACAAGGCGTTCGGCAAAGTTCTTCTGCCCCTCGTCTATGCGGCGGAAGAGCCATTTGAATTCTCCCTCTTGCGTGGCGCCGGTGGTCATATCGGTTGCCTTGTCGTAGCCGAATTCCAGTTCGTCGGCAGTGAGGCGCATCAGGGTGTACTCCACCGGATATGTTTTATAATTGATTTTCAATGTACTGTCATGGTCTTCTACCGCCCAAGTCCGAGATCTCAGATAGGTGTCGTGATTGGCGTAGGTAACGGCGGACATCATGGAGCCGTCGGTGCGGAAAAGATAGGTTGTGCCGCTGCCTTCCGGCTCGATCACTTCTTTCCACTCGCCATCCTTTTTCTCATAGCTCTTGGTTATTGTCCACTTGCCGGGAAGGTTCTCGGTCATAGATTTGCCGATGGCTTCCTCTTTATTCTCCTTGTTGCCGCAAGCTGTAAATGCGACCATTCCCATCATTACGATATACACTATCGTTAAAAAGTTCTTTCCCATAAAGTATTTCTTAATTAATATTCTATTTTATCGTCTTTCTTCATCCACATATCAAAAGCCTTGACAGCTTCGTCCCCCAACACCCTCTCAGAAGACAGTCTTCTGCTTTCAGGCGAAAGAGCGATTTCTTCATAAATGAATGAATCGTCAAAACCGATACGCTTGGCATCGGCTTTGTCGTTACCATAGTACATCTTGTCGATATGCGCCCAATAGATTGCGCCCAGACACATAGGACAAGGCTCACATGAAGTATATATCTCGCAACCGGACAAATCGAATGTGCCCAGTTTTTTGCAGGTTGCCCGGATGGCGCTTACCTCGGCATGGGCGGTGGGATCGTGCTCGGCAGTAACCCGGTTCACTCCGGTCGCGATAATCTCTCCGTTGCGTGCAATCACAGCGCCGAAAGGACCGCCGCCATTGGCTACATTTTCTTCGGCAAGCACGATGGCTTTCCGCATAAGTTCTTCACTTGTCATATTCTTGTCTCCTTTTTGTTGGCATGACGACAGAAGTGCCATAACCATCATAATATATATAAGCTGTCTCATTCTTTTATTAGCTTTAACCGGTCTCATCAGTTGTCCGGATTTTTAAATATAATGTAGTATCTCGGGCTGTTTTTCTCCATTCTAAAGGTGATATCCAGTTTGGCAAAACCATCCTTGACATTTTCAGTTTGATAATTCACCCGCACGTAGTCTGTAGCAAAGTAATTTAATTGGGAAAAATACTCTCTTGCTTTAACATCATCGTAGTCAATCTGATTAAGTAGGTAAATATGGGCTTCTTGCTGGCTCCTGAAATCGGTGCACGTCAGAGTCTTGGACACTGAAGTAGGAAAGTCAGGATCCAAATTCTTAACGAACTGGATAAAGTTCTTTGACGTTCTATACATCGCACCCTTCGAGGAGCCACCAAAAATATTCTCGTTGTCAGCATTGAATACAGCTATGCACACTACCTCACCGGTGAGGGTGTTTGTCACCTCGAAGATGTAATCACCTTGCCATGTATCACCTTGGAGCGACTGGTAGGCTTTCTCGCAGGCTGCATAGACTTCCTTGTCGCACTCTTCCACTGTGCCCCGTTTCGTGAAGCTGCTCCCGGTAGTGCCGAGGGCTGATTTGAAGGCATTCTCTATCTTACCCATTTCTTCGAGAAAGTCGGGGTGTGAGGCCGACATCTCGGCGAAACCGTAGGTGTAAGTCACTTCATTGTCAGTGTCTTCATCGTCGCTGCAAGCAGTGAAGGTGAAGGCGCAAAACATCACAGCCAACACCATTGTCAGCAGTGCTGACATAGTTCTAAATCTTCTCTTCATCTTTATTCTATATTTGTTATTCTTTATTCTTCATTCTTCATTCACCCACGGTGAAGGTGACGGCACCCTGGCTGTTATTCTCTGACGAACACCTCCTTACTACCACCGTTCTCCTTCAGTCCTTCCTCATCAAAATCAAAGGAGTTGCTATAGGTGATGGAGAAGGTATTGTCATCGTCCATCTGGAAGCCATCGAAGGTTATCAGTTGCTTGTCCTCGTGAAGGTGGTATATCATGTCGGTACCCAAGCCAAAGATGCCTCCTGTTCTTGCGTACAGGAAGATGTACCATGCCTTGTAATCAGTCTTTTTCTCCTCGCTGCCCATGCGTGAATAGTGGATGGATGTGCCTTCTTCCGTATATTCGCGCCAACATTCATCGGGCAGGTCTTGGGTGTCTTCCACCCACTCACCATCTTTCCTCACGTAGCGTTTGGAGAGTTTCCATTTGCCCACCATCTTCTCGACGAGGCACTTCTTCGATTCGTCAATGCGGCGGTAGATGGCTTTCCCCTCTTGTTCCACCATCTCACCGGTTTCCTTGTCAATGCTGGGTTCATAGCTGAACTCCCATTCCTCGTCCGTCAGCCGGAGTATGGTATATTCGTATTCGTTTACTGTCATTGTGTGGTTGGACTCGTTTACGCTCCACTCGTTGTTCATCAGATATACCATACTTCTCTTGATGTCTTCGATACTTCTTATCAACTTCCCGCCGGGCAGAAACCGGTAATGGTCGTTCTCGGCAAACCCCTCGGGTGATTTGTCTTTTACCCATTCGCCGTCTATCTTCGTGTAGGTCTCCACCTCTTCCCACTTGCCTAAGATGTGTTCGGCGATGGGTTTCTTGATAGGGTTGTCACTGTCGCTGCATCCGCAGAGGGTTGCCGCTCCCACAATCGCTGCGGCGAGGAGTAGGAGGGCTGGTAATTGTCTCTTCATAGTCTGTTCCTTTTATTATTCTTTTGTTAATTATTAGTTAGTTCTCTCTCACCAGCACGTCCTTGTATTCGGTGGTTGTCTGTTCTTCCAACTCCGGGTTGAAGTCTTCGGAGTAATACATCACCATCGTGTTGTCATTGTTTTCCAACGATATGCGGTAATATCTCTCTTTCCGTTCTCCGGGAACATAGTAAGTGACGACACCGGTTGATTCATTGACAGCCCAGCTCATATTGTCGTTTTTCCATTCCTCAGCAGGCCAGCGTGTATAGGTAGTGAAAACCCCGCTTTCGGTAAAGTCACTCCAACACTCCAATGGATAATCGCCGATTGTTTCAGTCCATACTCCATTGGCTTTCGCATAGCGTTTTGACAGCGACCATTTGCCAACCATTCGTTCCGCGAGAGTTTTTTCATCTGTGACGATACGTTGAAAACGCATCTTGTACCTCATATTCGGTAATGTGTTGACAAGTACCATGATGTTTTCGGTAAGTTGATATACTTCCAATTCTTCATCAAGAATTTTTAAGGTATGTTCATCGTCATTTACATCGCCCCATTTATTGAGCGAGAGGTCTGTTTCATCATCAATGGAGGAAACCATGAAAAAATCGCCATTAGGCCTCAATGAATATTTTAAGATATAATCGTCATCATTGTCGTTTAAGACCCATTTTCCTCCTTCCTTTCTGAATGATTCAATAAGTTCCCAATCGCCAATGATGCGCTCGGCAATAGGCGTCAGCACAAGCCCCCTTCCGTCAGACAACTCATGTCCATACGACATGAGGTTTTCATAGAAGTCGCACCATCCGGTAAGCTGTTCAAATCGGCATTTGCGATATTGCTCCCGTACATCAGCCTGGTAGTCGGATGTATTGGTGTAGGCAGTATAGAGAAAATCATGTTTGCCGTTGGTTTGTCGATGAGTCACCACAATGTCTGAAAGCACTTCATCGAGACGGTTTATATAGGACGCGAGACGCATGTTCCCGCTCTCGACGTAGGCGGCGTGGAGGAAATCCACAAGATCCAAACTGTAATAGGGTCGCATCGTCTGAAAGAAGTCATCCAAATCATGACTCACCTTTGAATGCAAGGCTCTTAAATAACCTTCTCCATAGGTCTGGCCATATTTTGCCGGAGCGTCTGTGGTATAATTGACATCCTGCATTGAGTTGCTCATCTTGTCAATCGTCTCACGCAGAACTTCCCATAAAGGTGTCAAATTTCCAATCCTGCTAACCACAACCGCAAGACCAACAACTTCCTGATTGTGAAACTCCTGCCACAGATTCATGGCGCGGTGTGCGGTCAGGGTAAGGGTCTCCTCCACCGAGCGCCCTTGTCTCAGGTCGTTGACAAGTGAGGTGTAATCGTAGGCGAGGTCGGGTATGACGAAGGGGGAGCCGAGCATTAGGTCGGCCGTTCCCTCCAATTCAGCAAGCAGTTCGATATTTCCTTGCTCGCAGGAGTTGAATATCACGGCATCCATATGCTGACCTGATTGGCGTAATGCGTCCCCCAACTGGGCGGACGTCATTCTATGGTAGCTGTCGTACAGAGTGGCTCTGGTTGAGGGTGGAGTTTCTTGTTCTTTCAAATCATTATAGGGAGAAAAGTGGCTACCATGACCGCCGATAACAAGAATGTAATGGCGGTTGGGATATTTCTCTGCCGACCAGCGGATAAATTCCGTCAGTTCTCCGGGGTTATAGATGGCAAAGTCATCGCCAGGGGTGAATGTCCCGTCTTCTGTCATGACTCCGTCCTGAGCGGTATATCTGCGAACACCGTTGTGTTGGTCTCCTTCCCCTTTTCCGGAAGCTTTGAACAACACAGTTGCCGACACATCATCACCGGTAGCATCGGTTGCCTGACGAATACTCTCTGCAAAAATAAGGTCGTGCTCCTTGTCGCCGCCCGATATATACATCATCAGACAGTATCCGTTCACCTCCGGCTCTTCTGGTATAGGTGACGGTTCGTCTTTGTCGGAACAAGATGACAATCCCGACAGCGTAATAATCAACGCCAGTATATGATTGAGATATTTCTTCACTGTTTTTGGGTTTTAGAATTAAAAAATATATAATCCAATTCAATTTCTAATCAGAATGTCTTTATACTCGGTGGTTGTCTGTTCTTCCAACTCCGGGTTG
>ENA-OYYP01000485-OYYP01000485.1-human-gut-metagenome-genome-assembly--contig:-NODE-485-length-22481-cov-7.589628_pt1 | contig 22481 bp, 19 predicted proteins | sample MGYA00244067_ERZ653456 | MGnify/ENA primary metagenome ERZ653456 (study PRJEB26926, sample SAMN06165101) | human gut metagenome | biome: ENVO:00009003; feature: ENVO:2100002; material: ENVO:00002003... | reverse complement strand
TCTACACACTGCATATCGTCGGCAGCGTCAGATGTGTATAAGAGACAGGTCTATCAATGTTTTCATCTGTGCACTCATCGTGTAGAAATAAACGGGTGTAGCCATAACTATTACATCGGCTGCCACCATCTTCTCTATAATCTCTGCCGCATCGTCTTTTTGCGGGCAAGGTTTTCCGTGCAGACTACATGTGCTGCATCCTGTGCAATAATGGATTGTCTTGTCACGCAGGAAAACCTTTTCTGCTTCGTTACCACTTTCAATTGCTCCTCGCATAAATTCGTTGCAAAGGGTGTCGGAGTTTCCGCCACGACGAGGGCTGGATGATAAAATCAATATTTTCTTAGTCATAATCATTTTTATATTATAAAGTTAAAACCACTTCTTATTTCTTATGCAGTCATTTCCATTCTGATTTGTCTTTCGGATTGTGTAGCACGTATTCTTAATACGACGAATACAATGCTTGCAACAAGGAATACCAAAGAGCCGATGACGGAATAACGCGTATTGAAGAAGGTGATAAACAATCCGCAGACGGCTGCACCTACTGTAGTACCGAGATTGGCAGACAACAAATACAGTCCGTTGGCAAAATCCGGTGCTTCGGGAGCGGCATGCGTTATCATATATTGCATGGTGTTCTGTCCGTATCCCGCCAGAATTCCCAGGATCAGAATGATAACTGCCATTGCCATAAGCCATTCCCCCAAAGCGAATACTCCTATATAAAAGGCCAGTAGTGCCAAAGGAATCATTATCATACTACGTACCGGATTGACCGCCAGTTGCTTTCCGGCTATTACATTTCCTATAATATTGGCCATTCCATAAATCAGTAGCATTGTACTGATTACGGTGTACGAAACCCCGGTGATTGTCTTCAAGTAATCAGACATATAGCTGAAGAATCCGAATAAGGCTCCGTTAATCAGCGTGATAGCAAGAATGGAGTACCAGACTACTTTCTTTTTTAATACACTGAGTTGTGTACCGTAGGACAGTTTCTCTTTGACCGGCATGGAAGGTACAAACAGGATGGTTGCGACCAGTACCAATGCATTTACAACGGTGAAGAATAACATGCCCATTGAATATGAAACTTCACTTGCAATGTAGCTTGTCACCGGCACTCCCAGCACCATACCAGCTGATACGCCGATGAATACCTTTGCTACCGCCTTTGGTGCCTTCTCCTTACTGACAGATGCTGCCGCTACCGTGAAAGCCATGGATACATATACCGGATGAAGGAATGCCGGAAGAGCACGGGATATCAGCAATATCGTAAAATTAGTGGTCATCATGGAGATGATATTACTTAATGTAAATAATCCCAGTGCCAGTATCATCACCTTTTTCCGGTTGATACCCGAAAACAGTAAAGGCGTGATGGGAGCGGATATTGCTACTACCAGCGCAAATATGCTGACCGTCCAACCCGCTTCCGGAACAGTTACTTGAAAGTTCTCGGCTATCAGGGGCAAAATTCCAATCACACCCATTTCGGTATTGATTATTCCGAATACACCGGTTGTGAGGATGAATACAAGTAGGGTACTTGAATTGAGTTTGAATTTATTCTTCATATATTTCTTTTTTGTACTGCAAAGGTCGGGGAAACGTAGCATTTCCTTTGTAGATAAATTACGGATATGATAACCCCAAATACAGTTTCTCGTAAATGCAAAGCGCCCCGCTGCACGATGATGATGCAGCGGGGCGCTTTTTTAAGTTGAAATATGGCGCAACAGAATAGTATCGTCAAGAGTCGCGTTTCTCGTTGAATAATTTATCCGTCTCCTCCATCCCTACAATTTCCCAACCACGGAAAACGATGGTAATCAGTTTAAGTTGCGCTCCGCCGATAGTCTGTGCGACAATCTCGTCCGAAGCGTACTTCAGCAATTGCATCCGGGCTTCTTCCTTCAGCGTGGCGATGCGGCTTTCGGGTTCGTCGCGCTTCAGGTACTTCACCTCCATCAGGTAGGCGTAGCGGATATCCGGTATCTGCGGATTGGGGCGGAAGTAGAAGTCGGCGTAGCCCTTTCCCAGTTCATATTCGGGCATCAGTTGGTAGAAGTTCGTCATATTGAGATAGGCAAGAAGAAACCCCTTCACGTGCGCTTCGCCGTCGATGAACTCGCGGATGCGGCTCTGCTTCTCCAGTTCGGTGGCGATGTAGGTGAAGAGGGGTTGCCAGTCGGCACGGTATGCCATTTCTTTTGCCAGTTTACCCAGGGTGGAGATGTTCAGGCTGAAGATGTCTTCATCTGCGTAAGCCTCCGTCAGGTAGTTGTAGAACTGCTCGCGCACGGTGTTGTTAGGGATGGCAAGCACAGTTTCGCCTTCCTCCACGCCCCGGATACTGAGTAGGCCGAAGTAGTAGAGCAATGACTTGAAGTTATTCTCGTCCACCATCTTCTCCACGGAGAAGGCTCTGCTGATGGTGCCTGATGTACGTCCGTTTTCCACGATTTCGCGGATGATGGAGAAGTTGGCGTCCAGCTCGTGGTCTATCCGGATGAGGTGGCGCAACTTGTTGTAGTCCGTGCGGATGTTGGTGTCCACCATTTCTTCGGGCTTCTTACCGAGCTTCAGGCAACTGTTTATGTAGTAGAGCGTCATGTCGGAATTGTACATGCTTTCGTTCAGGCATTCCTTAGAGAAGTGGTAGTTGTCGTACCAGGGCTTCATGTCGGCGATCATTTCTTCCACGCCCATCGTCAGTGCGCCCCGGTCGCGGTAATACTCCAACATGGTGCGCAGTTCCGTTTCGGTGAAGCCCACAAGGGCGTTGAACAACGGTGAGGTGGTGATGTTGGTTCCGATATTGAAACCGCTCGTCACGTCGTCCAGTGTGATGGGGCTTACACCGGTGATAAACATACGTTCCAGTGCCATGCCGTTGCCGGAGGTGAGGAACTTGAGCACGTTGAAGAAGTATCGGAAGAAGCCTTCGCCGTGGGTGGCCTTGCGATACTCGTCTTTGCCGAAGGTGGAAAGGATGGTATTGGTGAAGTTGTCGTACTCGTCGATGATGAGGTAGATGCGCAGGCGCAGGCGGCTGGCGGTGCTATTGATATAATCCAGCCGTGTTGAAGTGGTGGTTCGGCTCATCAATTCCTGGCGGAATCCGGGCTGGAACAGGTGTTCGTACTTGTCGGCAAACTCTACGAGACGCCCTGTGCAATGCTCCTCGAACGATTCCTCCAGCCTTCCGGGTGTGGAGTTGACGGCGGAGAAGTTGAACCGGAGTATCATGAACTTCGCCCTCAGGGAGGTGGGGTGTTCGTATATCCATTGTTCTCCGAAGAGTTCTTCGAAGCGGTCGGCGTTGTTGATGTCATAATAGGCGGCCAGCATATTGATGAGTAGCGTCTTGCCGAAGCGGCGGGGGCGGATGAGGAAGAGATACGAGGCTTCTTGCTCTATCAGGGGGATGAAGTGAGTTTTGTCTACGTAGTAATAGTTTTCACGGGCGAGACGGGTGTAATCGCTCAGTCCGTAGGGGATGCCTTTGATGCTATTCTGTTCCATAATTCAACGGTGTTACTTAATGCTTAATACTTAAAACCTAATACTTATCATAGGGCAACAAAGATAACATTTATTTCGCTATCTTCCTGTCACGGCTGATACTTATTATTCTCGTTTCAAGCAAAGCGCCCCGCTGCATCATCATTGTGCAGCGGGGCGTTTTTGCTTGAATAGAGGTGCGGTGCGTTGTCTTCTTATCCCAACGGATTTTCTTCGATGCCACCGTCTCCACCGCTCGGTTTACCGGAACCGGTGCCGTCAAGACCACTGATGGAGCTGACGTTGGTCCATGTCACGTTCTCGCCGATGAGGGCGCGGGTGACGGCACTGCCTTGGCGGCGCGACTCGGGGATGAAGCGGACGCGGGTACCGGAGATTTGGTTGGCGTTCACCTTCTCGGCGCTGTCCACGCCCTTGCCGTTGGAGACGCAGGTGTAGTAGAAAGTGCCCAGACCTTCCACGTGGACGGTGCGACCGGTGTTCATACTGCTCCCCAGCACCAGGCCGAGGGCTTCGAGCGTGGCCTTGCTGTCGGCGCTGCTCACGGTGGAGATGAGGGCGATTTGCTTGCAAAGCTCGTCCATCTCGATAGGTTTACCCACGCTCACGGCCTGGGGATGCCACTTCTTGGACATCTTTTTGTAAATAGGTTTGAAAAATGCCATACGTTATGGTTTTTAAGTAAAACATGCCCTGTAGGCCATTCTGAAGGGGTGGAAGACTTGTGCTAAGTGTCATCGATACTTGTGCTAAGTGTTACGGACACTTGTGCTAAGTGTCGGGCATACTTGTGCTAAGTGTCAATGACACTCTTTAGAGGCTTCTACGGTTCATTGTGGTGTCAGGATTTATTTAATGTATCAATCTTTCAGAGTACCCCAGGCTGATGCCACTTCATCGGTATAACCGTCCTTGTTCGTGAATCTGGCATTACCGAAACAGTCGGATGTATTCCAGGTTGCACTGCCTTTATCATACTTCCACAGTTCGGGAGCCTCGCCTGGGTCGATAGCACTGTTGCCTGCCTTGAAACAATACCTGAAGTTCATGTTCTTATCTTTAAAACGGCTATAGTTGCCATCCGTGCTGAATATATTCTTGTTCAGTTTGACTTTCGTGCAATTGTAGAAGCAATTGCTGAAGTTTGTTGCTGCCAAATTCTTATCGAACAATCCTTCGGGTATTGCAGCCAGAGTGTTGCAACGGCCGAAGCAATATCCGAAGTCTGTTGCAGCCAAATTCTTATCGAACAATCCTTTGGGTATTGCAGCCAGAGTGTTGCAATCGTAGAAGCAATCGTTGAAGCTCGTTACATTCGTATTATTGTCGAACAGTCTATCGGGTATTGCAGCCAAACTGCTGCAAGCTTTGAAGCAACCGGCGAAGCTCGTTACGTTCGTATTATTGTCGAACAGCCCATCAGGTATTGCAGCTAGACTGCTGCAATATTGGAAGCAACTGGCGAAGCTCGTTACATTCGTATTATTGTCGAACAGCCCATTAGGTATTGCTTTCAGAGTGTTGCAATCGTAGAAGCAATACCCGAAGTCAGTTACGGCCGTATTCTTATTGAACAGTCCATCTGGGATTTCAGCCAGATTGCTGCAACCGAAGAAGCAAGCGAAGAAGCTCGTTGCAGCTGTATTCTTATCGAACAGGCCTTTGGGTATTGCTTTCAGACTGCAATCGTTGAAGCAATACTTGAAGTCCGTTACAGCCGTATTTTTATTGAACAGTCCATCTGGGATTTTAGCCAGATTGCTGCAATATTGGAAGCAACTGGCGAAGCTCGTTACATTCGTATTATTGTTGAACAGCCCCTCAGGTATTGCTTTCAGAGTGCTGCAACGTTGGAAGCAAAACTCGAAGTCCGTTGCAGTCGTATTTTTATCGAACAGCTCATCGGGTATTGTGGCCAGGTTGCTGCAATTACGGAAGAGGTCGGATAACTTACGGGTATCCATGTTCAGCAATGGAGTATCCATGCTTACCAATTTCTTCGCGTTATTATTACCGGTTCTATTAGAAAAGAAGTTCATAGGCAATATCTGCTGCTTCGTTGTCGCTTTCCCCGATGTGATGGTGATGGTGTAGGCACCGGCTTGAGAATAAGTATGATTGAATGCGTCGTTGCTTGTGGTTTCAGTTCCTTGAGGTATGACGGAAGAACTGTTGTCACCCCAATCAACTACGGTGTTGGCGGGTACAGCGTATCCTGTTGGGAATGGGATATTGAAGCCAATCCCATTCGTGTCATCCATCCTTACCGTCATTTTCATCTGCTCGCACTCCGTCCATTCGCCGGCCATTGTTGCGGTATATCTGCTTCCGGCGGTATAGGGCTTTCCGCCTGCCATCGCCACTTCTTGCTGGTAAATCTTGTCGCCTACCAGCATCACGGTGAACTTCGTCATGGCATCGCCTGAGGGCATGAAGCCAAGGTAGGCTGTCAAGGTGTTACCGCCACCGGTGCCGAATGTCACCGCACCGGCAGGGAAGTCCAGCATCAGGTTTTGTCTGTTGCCGACGTTGTTTTCCAGCGTCCATATTAGTTTCGTCAGCTTGCCCACTTCGGCGGGGATGTTGCTAAGATCGAACTTCATGATGCTGCTCGCCATCTCCAGAGTAAAATCGACGTCGGGGGATATTTTGCTTGTGCTTTTCAGTAATATATAATTCTTCAGGTTGGCGGTGGGATCGTCCGGGGTGTAGGTCTGCCCTTCCATGGAGAGGGAGGCGTCACCCGTGCTTTGGTTCACTTGTACGGTGTTGGGATAATAGAGGGTGTACGTTGTGGCACCGCTCACCGCTGTTCCTTCGAAGGGGCCGGAGGTTTTGTTCTCCTCGCCTTGATAGGTGAAGTCTGTGCTGCATCCTTTGTAGGTATCGTCGGCATCGAAGCCTGCCACGGTCAGTTGGTCTTCGGCTTGCCAGGTCAGTTTCAGGTCGGCGTCATCGTATGCTACGCGGGTTTGCGTGCTTTCATCGGTAGGAGTTCCCACGGTCAGGACAAGGGTTTGGGAGTTCTTGGGGGTGTCGGCGGCGGTGTTGCCGGTGAGTTTGGGAAGTTCCCGGTCGGCAGAGCATCCTGCGACCACGACTACCAGTACGGTCAGTAAGGCCGCGCTTATGTATTTCATCGCTTTCATTGTTCTATGGTTAGAATGTCGTTAATAAGATCTTCCAGGTCGCTGCTGCTTGCGCTGTTGCAACCGCCACGGCTGCTGCTTCTGTAGGAGCCGGTGTTGAATGCGCTGTTACCGTCATTTACTCCGGGCAGGTTGCCGCTTCCAGCTATCACGCCTTCGTTCTCCATTTGCATCACCTCTATACGGGGCGGTACGTACTTCTGTTTGGTTCGTTTCATAATCGTACTTTATTCATTGGGGTTAATAATAGAGGGATTTGTCGTATATCCCGCCGGTTTATTCATTAAGAAACGCATGTGCGGCTACAGTCGTTTCGGCATCAGTCGCTTTGTACATGTGATTGTGTGGGGTTACTTGCATAGTAACGGCAGACAACTATAGCGGTGCAGGTTGAAAAAGCGTTTTTGGACGGCACTAAACCAGAGAATGAACATATATATTGAAGTTGTCTTGGCAATAAGGCGCACAAATTGTGCATCCGTTTTCAGGGGTTGGAAGCGGAATTGTATTTCGTATATCTATTAGAATAGTAAAGAGGAGTCCAGATAGTAAAATATAAGATTAAACGGTTGTTTTATTAGCATTAGTTTGCATACTTGTCAAAAAGTATGCACCTTTGCACACGTTGTCTGCCGTTACTATGCAAGTAATATCATCTCAATAAAGTGCCGTACAGCATATTGATGCTATCTGCTTTCTTCTTTTTGCTTCCTTTCACTAAAGCGATCACCTGTCTGTTTACTTTATCTATCACCTCCGCATCGAAGGGCTTCAGATAGCTCATTGTCACCCGTATGGACGAATGTCCCAACGACTGGCTGATAAGTCCAAGAGGTGTTCCGCTATGATAAGCCAGCGTCGCCCAGGTATGCCGTGCCGTGTACGAACTCACGGAAACGCCGGGCAGGAGTTTCTTCATCAACCGTGCCAGTTCCCGGTTGAAGCGGCGCAGTGTATCCTGATAAAGATGATACCGTTCTTTACCCGGAGATGCTTCATTCAGTATCGGGAACAAATACTCCGATTCAGCCCTGTTTCTGTACTTCTGTAGCAACCGGAATGCGTCCGGCGGCACGTCCACCACCATCAATTTACCTGTCTTGTGACGCCGGTAGACGATACGCCTGCCTTGCAAGTTCTGTTTCCGCAAATGTGCCAGGTCGATGAAAGGCATACCGCGAAGCATGAACATCAGCATGAAGCAAGCAAGTACACGCTGTTGCGGTAGCGACAACGCACAGAATTCTGTAGTTTCTAACTGTCGCATCTGCCCCGCTGTTAGTGCCCGCTTGGTGCGCGACTCTACTTTGGTATACAATTCCTTGAACAATATCGGATTGTAGTTTACCATGCCGGGTGGCATCCAACGGTTATAAACTGCCTGAAGCGTGCGCATGTAAGTGGAAATAGTGTTCGGACTGCATTCACATTCCGTTAGCCATGTCTCATACTCCTTCAGTCGCTCCGGTGTAAAGACATCCTGTATCGGTGCAAGGACGTTCGGCACTGATGTCGGATCACTTCGCATCGATACAGGGGTATTCCAAAAACGGGTAAAAGAGCGCAGTACGCTCCGGTAAACATGTGCTGCCGGAAATTTCCCTTCTTTTTCCAGGTCGGCAATTACCGTCTCCATGTAGTCAGTCAGGTTATCACCTGCTGACACTACATTTTTCTTTTCTTTATCTTCCATAACGGTACTAAAATTAATCTTCACCAAAACAGGCACAAGTTCAGCAATGTTTATGAGAATAAAGAATAACCTGTTCCTGCTGTTCGCCAATAGGCATCGTAAATGATGTTTTAGTTTCTTTTCCGTTTAATTAGTATACTCTTACGAAGAAAGCCGATGGATGTGTCTATTTTTGTCCGAAACTAATACAATACATTTATGAAAAAACTTAGCTATCTCGTTTTATTTTTCCTGTTAGCTATCCCTGCATCGGCGCAGAATCAGTTCAAGTTGAGCTCTATTCCTTTTCTTCTTTCCTGGCATAACACGCCTAAATCCTTTCAGGTGACAGATATAAATAAGCGTATTTCCACTATTCCGCACAATCTGATTATCCACAACCACCCTGTTGATTACGAAATAGAAAAAGACCGGATCAGCATAACTGCGGCAGGAAAGACGAATCTTTTCAACAGCCCTTCCGGGAAGTCGAAGGTTGCAAACGCTCCGCTTATCCTGTTTGAGCCGGAAGCTGATTTTACAATGAGTGCACGGGTTACAGGCAAATTGAAGTCGGTCTATGATGTAGCTGCCCTTGTCATTTATCAGGATGATGATGTCTGGGCGAAGTTCTGTTATGAGAACTCGGTTCATCTTCAGCCGACAATTGTTTCCGTTGTCACCCGTACTTTCTCTGATGACTGCAACTCCATGCCGGCAGGCGATTACGCATATATGGCAGTAGTGAAGAGGGGGTCGGAATATTCATTCTTCTACTCCTCTGACAATAAAAACTGGTTGATGGTCAGGAATTTCAATCTTGAGACGAAGGGGAAGATTAAAGTAGGTTTCGCGGCACACGGTTCTCGTGGTGACGGCTTTACGGGAGTATTCAGTGAGATAAAATATCAGCCGAAAGCTTTGGATGATATGCGAATGTTGTCTTTGTTTTGAAGCTGTATCCCGAAATTTGTACCCTTATTACGGATATGATAACCCCAATTACAGATACCTGATTTCTCAATTGAAATAATTTCTATCTTTGTTGCAGTTCAAATACTTATGAATATGGATAGAGTTATAAAATTAGATAATGTAGATCACTATAACAGTCTCTACGGATTGGAAACCCTGCATCCTCTGGTGAGTGTGGTGGATCTTACCAAAGCAACCAAATCGGTCAATCATATCCAAATGACTTATGGCCTTTATGCACTCTTTCTGAAAGGAGCTAAGAACTGTGATATCAAGTATGGTCGCCAGCATTATGACTATCAGGAAGGAACCATCGTTTGCTTTGCTCCCGGCCAGACTGCCGGAGTAGAGATGCTGAATGATGTAGTGCAGCAAGAAGTGTACGGTATCCTCTTTCATCCCGACCTGATTCGCGGAACCTCCCTCGGAAAGACAATAAAAGATTATACTTTCTTCTCTTATTCAGTAAGCGAGGCTTTGCACCTGTCCGATCAGGAAAAAGAGACTGTGATGGATTGCCTGAAAAAGATCAGTATTGAGTTGGAGCATCCTATCGATAAGCATAGTAAAGCATTGATTGCTATGAATATCGAGCTTCTGCTCAATTACTGTATGCGGTTCTATGAACGCCAGTTCATCACCCGGAGCGGCGTCAATAAAGACTCTCTTACCAAGTTTGAGCAACTTCTGGATGAATATTTCAGAAGTAATCTTCCTGTGCAGGATGGCTTGCCGTCCGTGAAATACTTTGCGGATAAAATCTATCTCTCGCCCAATTATTTCGGTGACATGATTAAGAAAGAAACAGGTATGACGCCTCAGGAGCATATTCAGATGAAAGTGATCGAACTGGCTAAAGAACATATCGTTGAAACGGACGAGACAATCAGTGAAATTGCTTACACCTTGGGATTTCAATATCCGCAACACCTCAGCCGTCTGTTCAAAAAACGTGTCGGCTGTACGCCCAATGAATATAGACTGCAAAATGTACAGTTTTGAAAAAGGATATATTGAACATAGAGACCGTACACCAGTGCAATTGCTGTTTGGGAAATAAGACCTTACATCCGTTGGTGAGCGCCATTGACTTATCTAAAGCCAATGTGATGCAGCGTACTATCAAGTTCGATTTCTACACCATCTTACTGTTGGAATGCGAATGTGAAGATTTCATCTACGGGCGTAAGTATTACGACTATTCCAATGCAACAATGATTTTCCTGACTCCGGGACAATCCATCAATATCAACGAAGGAAAGGCATTTCCCCGAAAGGGCTGGTTGTTGGCTTTTCATCCCGACTTGCTTTGCAGCACTTCATTAGGGCGGAACATTAAGAATTACTCTTTCTTTTCTTATCATCTGAATGAAGCGTTGCACCTTTCCTTGCGCGAAAAGGATAAAGCAATTGAATGTATGTACAATATTGAGAAGGAACTGCAACATGCAATAGACTGTCATAGCAAGACCTTGATTTCAAGATATATAGAACTCCTGTTGGATTATTGTTCCCGTTTCTATGACCGTCAGTTTATCACTCGGAATGAAGTCAATAAGGCGATATTAAACAAGATGGATATTGCGTTGGATGACTATATCCAGTCCGGACAATTGAAAAACGGTGTACTACCCTCTACAAAATACTGCGCAGATATACTTCATTTATCTCCCCGTTATTTCAGCGATTTATTGAAGTTTGAAACGGGGAAGAATCTGGATGAATACTTCCAGTTGAAAAGGCTGAAAGTCGCTAAGGAGATGCTATTAGGCAAAGGTGATACGGTAAGTTCGGTTGCTGAAAAATTGGGCTATCCAAGCGTACAATATTTCAGCAACCTGTTTAGAAAACTGGTAGGGGTATCTCCCTGCGAATATAGATTGTCACAAAACTAAGTGTTCTTGACATTCTGCGATACCCACATTCCTATATCCTGCTTACTGAGTGCTGCCGCCATCAGGTCGGGGAACTTATCGGACGTACAAGCAAAGGTAGGCACACCGATATTTGCCAGAAATTCTGCATGATTTTTGTCATAAGAAGGGGCGCCGTCATCATTCAGGGCGGGCAGTACGATAAGTTGCACGCCACTGTTCACCAGTGATACGAACTTCTTTCGCATTTCTCTCGGATCGCCCCCTTCATACAAGTCGGTCACCAGTACCAGCACCGTATCTTGCGGACGGGTGATTACTCCCTGGCAATAGGTCAGGGCGCGGGCGATATCCGTACCGCCACCCAACTGTACACCGAAGAGTAAGTCTACCGGATCTTGCAAGTCATCGGTAAGGTCTACCACAGCCGTATCAAATACCACCATCCGCGTGTTCACTGCCGGAATGGAAGCCAGTACAGACCCGAAGATTCCGGAGTAAATGACGGATGTCCCCATTGAACCGCTCTGGTCCAGACAGAGGATGATGTCTTTCATTGCTTTCCGTTTTCTGCCGTAACCGATACGGACTTCCGGGATGATAGTCTTGTATTCCGGTTGGTAGTTTTTCAAATTCTTGGTGATGGTGGTCTTCCAGTCTATCTCATTATAACGTGGATTTCTCCGCCGTGCAGAACGGTTGAGCGCTCCCGTCACAGCCTGTTGGGTAGGGGCGGAGAGCTTGCGTAGCAGTTCGTCCACCACTTTGCGGACTACCTGCCGTGCCATTTCCTTATTCTTTTCAGGAATAACCCGACTGAGTGACATCAGTGTAGCTACAAGATGCACATCCGGAACTACCGTTTCAAGCATTTCCTTTTCCGTCAATAGTGAGGTGATATTCAGTCGTTTGATGGCATCGCGCTGAATGACCTGTACCACAGTCTGCGGAAAGAACTCACGGATATCTCCCAGCCAGCGGCTTACCTTTGGGGCGGATGATCCGAGTCCTCCGCGGCGGTCGCTGTCATATACGGCTTCTAATGACTGGTCGATGCGTTGCTCTTCCGGTGTCAGTGTGATACCTGTTCCGTCGGCTTCGTTTCCACCCAGTATCAGGCGCCACCTTTTCAGATATTCTTCTTCCATTGTTTTCTCTTTACTTCGTTTCAATTCCTAATAACCGGTGAATCAAGGGAATCACTCTCACAGCTTCCTCTTCATTGTGTGAAGTTGCTGAGGCTGTTGCAGTCTGTATGCCGCCTGCACCGCCCGCCTTGGCTTTCTCACCCAACTTCCGGCGTTCTGCGGGACTGAACTCGCTGAACGTGCGTTTCAGTATGGGAAGCAGTTCCATGAAGGTTTCTTTTTCCTGCGAACATACCCAGTTATTTACCAGGTTCCACAAATTATCATCCAGCAGCAGAATGGAACCGGAAGAACGGAGGAAACCTTCGAACCAGTAGGCCATATCTGCCGGAGCATTACCGATGGAAGAATAATAACTAAGGGTATTCTGCGCTTCTTCGGCTGAAATGTCTCCCTTGTCGTTCAGCAGCCGTGTGGCATAGCCGGACAACAGCGGATGTACATTAACGGATGTACGCACCTGGCGGATGAATTCCAGCCACATCCTATTCAGTTCCGGATCATTGAGAGTGGAAACTGCGTAATCCGTAGACACCAGTTTGTTGAGTATGTCCGTAGCAGCCTCCTCATCTATATTGATACAAACAAGTACTCCACCTGCAAGGATACGGGCAATCATAGCTTGGAGCATATCGCCTACCTTTGAGAAATCCAGATTGCGGACATTGCCGTAGCGGACGATATTTACCAGATCGGGTACTGCCTCCATCATCTCGATAATATCAGTGGAGGCGGCCGAGAGGCGGTCGAGTTGCATCGTCATGGCCTCCACTAAGTCCGGTAGATTGGCAGGGATTACCCGGTCGAGCAGCCGGGTGAGTTCCGGAATATGCCGTATCTCTTTCGTCTGTTTGAGCAGAAACTTCTGCGTTGCTTCTTCCAGTGTATTTCCCCAGATAGCCTTTTCGATGATACTTATAATCTGTTCCGGCTTGTGGTAGAGTGTCCATTTTTCTTTGAAAGTACCTTTACCGTCAGTACCGCCCGGAATTGCCCAATCTATGTCGAGCAGGTGCAGGCGATGGAAGAAGATACTTCTATCCAGATCATTCGGTTTACGAAGGTCGAGAGTCAGCTCTTTGATTTCGGCTGTAAATGGAACACGCAGCCGTTTTTGAGTCTTTTCCACATCTACCAGCAAGGGAACTTTGGGTACATCATCGGGAACACGCCCCAGACGGTTACTGATGATAAGTTCTTCCTTGATGATCTGTAAAAGGATATCGTCGCCAAAGCCCATGACGGTGGTGATGGCTTCATTAAACTCAGCCAGTGAAGGGGCTGGGAGATTACGTAAAGCAGCCGTCACCTGTGCCAGACGCACAGTTTCGATGACGTGGGCTACGGAGATATCCATATTCTTCTTGCGGAAAAGGGAAGCAGCCTGACTGATCCAGAGTTTACCGTCGTCCTGCGGATGATGCCAAAGATAATGATACCAACCCGGAGATTCTATGCCGGCTCCGTATCCGCTGCGGAAAGCAAGCCGGTCGTATGTCCAGGGAATCCAGGTACATTCTATTTTTATTTTGGGCAGTCCTTTCAGCAGTTCGTTATCCTCTTTTACTTTAGGCATATTTTCGAGGGCGGGCACATGCCAGGCACCACAGACCACGGCGATGCGTTCGAAGTTTTCTTTCTGTGCCGTGCGGATCATCTTACGCATCCAGGCTTCGCGGAGCTGGTCACGGGGAGAGGTATGTTCGGGAAGTTCCTCCCGCAATGCGGTTACGGCTTCTTTCACAGCCTGAAATACATCGGCACTGTCTTTGCGGTGCTCAATGGTAGTTTCCCACCATGACTCCCCGTCTGCATATCCGGCCGCTTCTGCCAGATAGTCAAAAGGATCTCTGTATACGGTGGGGATAATCTCCTCCTGTTGCTCTTCGGTTGTATTATGAGGCTCCTGATTTTGCGCCATCGAATGTACCAGTGGTAAATCGAAGAAGCGTAACGGTACTTCGTTCCGCAGGGCGTAAACTATCGTCTGCCATTCCGGAGAGAATTCGGCAAATGGATAGAACACCGCATTTTGTGGCTGGTCGGGTTGATAGGCGAGTAAGGCGACGGGTGGTTCCATCTGCTCATTCAGCACGCATGGAAGCAGAGTCTCGGCTTCTGCCGGACCTTCCAGCAAGATGAGATCGGGCTGAAGCTCTTGCAGGTATTCCAGTACGTTCCGGCATGAACCGGGACCGTGATGCCTTATTCCTAATAAGTGAATTGCCATTCTTTTAATCTTTTAGTTCGTATGATGGAGTGGGAGGTATCAGATCATATCCCTTGATGCACGGTAGATATCTTTCCATCCGTCGCGGTTCTTCACTACCGTCTCCATGTATTCCTGCCATACCACTTTATCCTGTACCGGATCTTTCACCACTGCTCCGAGAATGCCCGAAACAAGGTCTTCGGCATGTATCTGTCCGTCTCCGAAATAACCTGCCATGGCCAGACCGTTATTTACTACCGAGATAGCCTCGGCCGTACTTAATGTACCACTGGGTGCTTTCAACTTTGTCTTTCCATCATTGGTAGCTCCCTGTCGCAGCTCACGGAAAATGGTTACTACACGACGGATTTCTTCAAGTGCCGGTTTCTCTGCCGGAAGTTGCATCACCTTTTCAAAGCTTTCCACGCGGCGGCGTACAATGTCTATCTCTTCGTCAATCGTATCCGGTAAAGGGAGAATAACGGTATTGAAACGGCGTTTCAAGGCGCTCGACAGATCATTGACTCCTTTGTCGCGGTTGTTTGCTGTTGCAATGATATTGAAACCGCGTATCGCCTGTACTTCTTTATTCAACTCCGGAATCGGAAGTGTTTTCTCCGAAAGAATTGTGATCAGAGTATCCTGCACGTCAGAGCCGATACGTGTCAACTCCTCGATACGTCCTATCTTGCCTTCTTGCATGGCCTTCATTATTGGGGTTTGCACCAGTGCGCCTTCACTGGGTCCTTCTGCCAGCAGTCGGGCATAGTTCCAACCGTAGCGGATGGCTTCTTCTCCTGTTCCGGCAGTACCTTGCACTATCAGTGTGGAGTTGCCGGAAATGGCAGCAGCAATATGCTCGCTCACCCAGCTTTTCGCCGTACCGGGAAGTCCGTATAGCAGCAATGCGCGGTCTGTTACCAGGGTAGCTACTGCTATCTCCATCAGACGGCGGTTACCTATATATTTAGGTGAAACTTCAAATCCGTTCTTCAGTTTGCCACCCATCAGGTAGGTGACTACCGATTGCGGAGACATTTCCCAATTTTCGGGAACAGAGTTTGTTTCATTCTTTTTCAGTTCGTGCAGCTCTTCTGCGAATTGCTGTTCGGCATGTTGTCTAAGTAAAGTACTCATATTGTTTTGTATTATTTATTGTCATTAAACAAGCTGTTTATTTTTTCTTTCATTCTCATATACTCCGCTGTCAGTCGGCAGAATTTGGCAATGGCATGGTCGGCATCGTATGCCACTGCCTGTTGTTCCACTTTGGGCAACATCTCCGGAGGAAAGTATAGCGACAGGCGTTCTGCCATCTCTTTTGGATAATAGTAATAATTGCTATGGAACAATCTTTGTAAAGCTCGTGTGGAGAATTTTATTCCCCATTGCGTCCCGTCCGCATTATACCAGGGTTCGGGAATATAATTGCTCTTGCTGTCTGTCTGGAAGTTGATTTCCTCCCGTTGCTCCGGCGTCAGTAATCCCATCAGCGAAGAGGCGTAGGCTTCATTTGAATCTTCTTTCAGGGTTTGATATGCCCACAGATTGTCACCGAAGTTTTCTATCGGCTGGCATAAGTTGAAGTAGGAACCGAATGGTGGCTTCTTTGCCAGTTTTGCGGCGGCTTTTTCCGATGAACAGTCGTAGAACTCTGCCCAGAAACTGAGCGGTACACGTTCGGCGAGCTGGCGGAGCAGAAACTCTTCATCTTTTTCTTTCTTGTTGGAACTGACCTCTTCCAAACCCAATTTCTTCATCTCAGGTGTAAAGGTGACTTTATCGTATGACCAGCCCAGCAACATTTTATAATGAAGTTTTCCACGCAGCAGGTCACAGTATGTTTTTACCAGTTCCGAGTCAGGCAGACTGCATAACAGGCGACGGGCGGTTTCTTTTACATTACTGCTTCGGTCGGTAGTGGCAATCTCTTGCAGGAAGTTTTCATCCGCTTTACTCAGATTGGTGCGCAGGCATTGTATCAGTTCGTCGCGGTGGGCAGCAGATTCATTTTTCAGTTCGGTTTGCAGCAAGGCAAGTCCCTGTCCGGAATTCTCTTTTCTCAGGCGTTGCAGCATCCGCTTCCGTTCTTCATGCGAGGCTGTTTCCCAGGTTTCGTTTCCGGTATCTCCCCAGTCCGGTAATTCCATGTGGCTAAGCAGCCAGCGTCCACGGTTACCTGTTAAGGAAGAAAGCAGTGCTTGCTCTTCGTGCTTATCGGGATTATTGCGGTCGTAGGCATGTGAGATTAGCGTCCGCAGATAGAATGGCGGAATAAGCTTGTTGCACCGGGCAGCTTTCCGGTAGGCATATAATAAAAGATGCCGGTTCTGTTCATTGACCATCTGAATCAGCAGGTCGCCGATATTCCGGTCGAAATAGGGCAGACTGTCATCCGGAGCTTCATTCATGGTGATAGCTTCTCCGGCAGGTAACGGTTCCATTCCGGCACGGCTGTAGGCGAAAGTCAGGGCTGAAAACTGATAGAAAGCGTCTTCCGCATCTTCGCTCTTTTCTTGCAGCAGCCGGAAGTTTTCTTCCAGAGTTCCCGGTAAACCGTTTGGAATGAATTCTTTGGCAGCGGTTCCCAATAAGGCTGCATTAATGATTGGTTCAGTTACGTTCATCTCTCCAAATATAATAGTCAGATTGATACCACATTGAATTTAGCTCCCAGCAATTGGCGTCTGCCAGAAAGAAGGCGGCAAACGGCTTTCCACCCGTGACGGACAGGATGTCTGTTCGGGTGATGTCTTGCATCTGCACAGGCATCAGTTCGTTGTTTGCATCCTGTACACAGAACTGTTTCCCTTGAACAGCCAGTCGCAGATTTTCTACTAATACGGGTACATTTTCGGCAAATGGGTTCTGTTGCAGGGCTTCCCTGTATCGGGCGGTTGCTTCTTGCAGATTCGCACAGAAATGCGGGGTAACCGCTTCTTCGGATAATTCACATTCTTTGAACAAGGCTCGAAGACTGCCTACTCCTTTATAATAACAGAGTTTTCCGTCGTAGGTACTTCCGGGAACAAGATTGAATTCCGCCAAGGTTCCGGGAGCTGTGAAACTGAGATAGATGGCGAAACGATTGCTCCGGTATCCGTATAGCCAGTAAATATCATTATTCAGCTCGTTTATCTTCTGACTTCTCTTATGGAGTACCAGCCACTGGTCGGTAATTGTTTCACCCGCCAGCACATCTTCTTTTGCTTGCGGATAACCTATCTGTGTGCGGATTTCCTGTTGCCACTCTTCCGGTTGCAGGTCCAGGTTCCGGTAACTCTTCATCAGGAGGTAGAGTTTTCCGAGTTGGTCGGTTAACTTGTATTTCCAACTTTCCTCATAAAAGTTTATTTCTTGAATGGCTTTCAACCGATTGGCGAGTCCGGGAGCCTGGGCGTCTACCATACGGCGGGCAATACCGTCGAAAAGAGTATAAGCCCGTTCCGGTATATTGATTAATCCGTTGCGTAGCAGGTCTTTCAGCCAAATCTCCAGTTCATCAATACCGTTCAGTACCTTTTGGTGGCGCATAGCCTGACGTTTGGCTTGTGCAGCTTCATCTACAGGCGTGTCGCTTTTGGCTTTCTGTTCCTTCTTTTCGGCTTTTTCTTCCCGCTTGGAAAGCCAGGAAGTCACCCATTCCGGTTCGTCCGCTTCTTTGAACTGCTCTGCCTGTGCGGCATATAGAAATAAGAGTCCCAATCCATGCTTGCATGGAAACTTCCGGCTGGGACAGGAACATTTGAATGCTACGTTTTTTGTATCGATTACGGTCTGGTATGGAGTTTTCCCACTTCCTTGGCAATGCCCCCAGATAGCACGGTCACTGTGTTCCAGCAACACCCACTTGGCTCTTGTCGCCAACCCTTTTCCGGCTTTTACGGAGGCTGCATCCGGGGCTAATTGTATGATTTGTTCTTCTGTTAGATTTAATAACATGATAATCTTAGTCAGCTATTAGTGTGTTTTTAGATTGCAAGTATAATGCTTTTTTTCTGTTTTTCAGATTTTTCGAAGAGAAGAGTTTTCTGTTTTTACCGGAAATCATTTGATCCGTATTCTTAAAGCCGGGAAAGATTCTGTAACTTTGCGGCAACAGGTATCACATACCTGCGAGTAATATATAAAACCGACTTGTATGGATTTTGAAACTTGCATAGCCTCTCATTCTTCAGTTCTGATGGAGGGGGCATTGGGAGAACGATTGAAGCGTGAGTATGGTCTCACCATCAATGGCAGTGTAGCTATGGCTGATTTGATTTATAGTCAACAGGGGCGGCTGGCATTGGAAACTCTTTGGCGGAGCTACATGGGGATTGCTGAAAAATACAATCTACCGTTCTTGGCTACCACCCCAACCAGACGGGCCAATAAGCAGCAAGTTATTCAGGCCGGGTATGATGAGACTATTATTGAGAATAATGTCAGGTTCCTCCGTAAGATAAAGGAAACATCAAATATTGAAATGTATATTGGCGGTCTGATGGGGTGTAAAGGAGATGCTTATACAGGCGCCGGTGCTCTGAACATTGAGGAAGCTCACGACTTTCATCATTGGCAGGCGCAACTATTTAAACTTGCGAAAGCAGATTTCTTGTATGCAGGAATTATGCCTGTGTTGGCTGAGGCAACGGGTATGGCGAGGGCCATGTCCGATACCGGAATCCCCTATATCATTAGTTTTACCATCCAAAAAGACGGGAAACTTATTGATGGGCATACCATCGACTATGCTATCCGGTTTATCGACGATAATGTATCTCGCAAACCGGTGTGCTATATGACAAACTGTGTACATCCCTGCATCGTCTATGAAGCTCTTGCGCACAACTTCAACCAAACCGATACTGTCCGAACACGGTTCATCGGTATTCAGGCCAACACTTCCGCATTGTCTTATAGTGAACTGGACGGTTCCGCTGATTTGCAATCTTCTTCTCCTGTCGACTTGGCTGAAGGTATGATGAAATTGAAATCAGAATATGATTTTAGGATATTTGGCGGCTGTTGCGGAACGGATGATACACATATGGAAGAAATCGCTAAGTCTATATCTTGCGGAGCATTGTCCTGATGCTTTCGGTCTTTTCCGAAAAGAATGAATTTGAATGAGTTAATTTTGACTATATCTTAAATTATATTATTATGCTTACTTGGTTCTTGAATTTACTTGGTTTTAAGAAAAAAATTATTGGTAAAGGTATTTCTGAAGATTATGAGCCTATTACTCAAGAGTTGATAGATGCAACTCCTGAAGATGAGCTATATACTAAAATTATGTGGAGCTTGCTTAGCGACGAAGTTTGGTTTAGCGATTCACAAAAGGCTTTCTCTCTTATTTATGAATTGGATGGAGAAGTTTGTAACGGAGGATTTAATCAATACTATTTCAATCCGTCGGGTGAGGATCGGTATGAAGTTGAAAAGGCTTTGGAATTGATTGGAGCTATTGACTTCTCCAGTCTTATGAGACGAGCTAATGCTTGTTACGAGACAATAAAACCAGAATTAGAAAAGTTTGATGACGGTACATCGGAAAATTTTAGTAAAAGTTATGAGGATAATCCTCTGACAGAATTTGATAATGAATATTATGAGTTGAATAATGGAGGTCGTCTTTTTGTATTGATGTCACAATTTGTAAAGAAACATCCACAGGATTTTATTAGTAAGTAAATTAAAGCCTATCTAAAAGAGAATACTATAATACTCAAAAAATGAAAATTCATTCCTTTTTTGTATATTTGCCTCTTAACTTTTAAAATACCACAGTTATGAGAAAAGTACAACTATTGTTAGTTTGTTTAGTGCTTTCAGTGGCTGCTTCTGCTGCTGATAAGGTAGTTAAGTTACCCAAGCCCAATTTGAATCGTGCCGGTACGGTAATGAAAGCATTGTCTGAACGTCAGTCTACACGTGAATATGCTTCGAAAGCATTGAGCCTTGCTGACTTGTCGGATTTATTGTGGGCTGCTAACGGAATCAATCGTCCGGAGTCCGGAAAGCGGACAGCTCCATCGGCTTTGAATAAGCAGGATGTAGATGTATACGTGATATTACCCGCAGGGAGCTATGTGTACGATGCGAAAAATCATCAGTTAAATCTGGTTTCTGAAGGAGATCATCGCGATGCTGTTGCAGGTGGTCAGACTTTTGTAAAAGCGGCTCCGGTATCTTTGGTACTGGTCAGTGATGTTTCTCTCTTTGGCGATGCTCAGAAACCACAAAATCAGGTTGTTGGAGCTATGGATGTTGGTATCGTTTCGCAGAATATCTCTTTATTCTGTGCTAATGCTAAATTGGCTACAGTGCCACGAGGTTCGATGGATGCCACTCAGTTGAAGAAAGTATTGAAACTGAAAGATAGTCAGATTCCTATGTTGAATCATCCTGTAGGGTACTTTAAATGATAGAATAAGAAATGAGGGTGTGTCGAACTCTCATAAACTAAAAATCCCCCTCGCTACAACTATCTGTGGCGAGGGGGATTTTAATTTTGTTTATTTGGCATCTTCAATAATAGAACAGATACTAACACGGTTCCAGTCTGGTTCTGTGAACATGTCACCCACTCCCTGACCTTCGGCAGTAATACGTGACGGGTTGATTTTATACTTATTGACCAAGATTGTCTTTACGGCTTCGGCACGCGCTTTAGCTATTCTTGCATTGACTTCGGCACTACCTTCCGGTGAAGCGTAGCCTTTAATCACCACTGTTGTATTTGCGTATTTCTTCATGTAAGAAGCCACGCGTTCCACATTTGGCAACTGAGAGGCATCGATTGTAGATCTACCTTGTCTGAAAGTAATGATGGATTCCGGAATACGGCTGGTTTCCACTACCGTCTCAACAGGGATTACCCGGTTCTGTAAGTTATTTACTTCTTGTTGCAGTGCGCTGATCTTCTGTGCGTCGACATTGATCTGACCGTTCTTCTCATTCACTTGTGAGCGAAGATTATTGATAGAATTGTTCAGGTCGCTAATCTCGGCCGGATCATAGAGTTTAGCCAAGGTAAAGTGATGGCTTCCGTTGCTACCACCAAAGTGGTAAGCTACACCTGCTGTTAGTTCAAAGGCGGCATTGTTTACATTGAATCGGCTACGGTTGTGGTCGCCTTGCATATCATATACCAATGCCGGTTTGACTCCTATCGTCCAGGCTTTAGCTTCTCCGAGATTGAAGTTGAAATTCATTCCGAAACGGCTGGACCAGGAGTTCACATCTCCAGGGCCGTCCATGTAGTAGTGCAGCCATCCCGCACCGGCTACGGCCTCTACTTCGAATATGCGCGGAGTACCTGTATAGCCTGCGAACAGGTTCATCAGGTTGACTTTACCCAATAAGCTAAGGTCTGAAGCATCAAAAGCTGTCTTACTGTTCGAGGTGTTTATATATCCCATGCCTTGAACTCCCAGTCCGAAAACGGGGGTAAGTTGCTTCGTAAACTCAATTCCCAAAGCCGGGCGGGCATTCTTGAAGAAAGCGCTGTGGCTTACAGGAGTTATAATACCGGTTTTTAGTTCTATAGACCAATTGTCTGTGAATTTGCTGCCTTGTACGGTAGTCTGGGCATTTGCAGCCAATGCTGCTAAAACAAATGCTGATAAAATAATTGATTTTTTCATAATTGAAATGCATTAATAGTTGATACAATAAAATATAACATGCCCTGAAGTAGTTTATTTGTTTGCTCTTTTCAGGAATAAAGCGGGAGGGTTAGGTTGCAGATTTCTTGTTTGCTTTGATCTTTGTTAAGTTTAAAGTTAGTTTAATCATATAATCTACTCTTTCTCGAATCCCGTTCATTAACGTAACAGCGATTCTTTCTTTAAAAATTTAATTTTCTTCTTCATAATCTGTCTCTTATACACATCTCCGAGCCCACGAGACCGTACTAGATCT
>ENA-OYYP01000480-OYYP01000480.1-human-gut-metagenome-genome-assembly--contig:-NODE-480-length-22616-cov-8.329950_pt1 | contig 22616 bp, 20 predicted proteins | sample MGYA00244067_ERZ653456 | MGnify/ENA primary metagenome ERZ653456 (study PRJEB26926, sample SAMN06165101) | human gut metagenome | biome: ENVO:00009003; feature: ENVO:2100002; material: ENVO:00002003... | reverse complement strand
AAGTTATAGATACGATATATATGCTGAATAATAAAAATCAAGATTTTCATAATGCACGTAAACTGGCACTGACAAAAGCATTTCCGGTAATGCTTGGTATAGCTTTTCTTGGTGTCGGATATGGGGTGTATATGCGTTCCTGCGGTTTTGACATGATATGGCCTATCTGCATGGCGGCTACTATATTTGCCGGTTCAATGGAGTTTGTTACCGTCAGCTTATTGCTTAGTACGTTCAATCCCGGTTATGCCTTGTTGCTGACGCTGATAGTGAACGGAAGACATCTGTTTTATGGAATATCCATGTTGGAAAAGTATAGGGGAATGGGAAGAAAGAAACTATGGGCTGTTTCCGGATTGATAGACGAAGCGTTTTCGTTAAACTATATGACAGATGTGCCTCCGGGAACAGACCGGAATTGGTTCATGTTATTTGTTTCGTTGTATCTTTATATATCATGGATAGGGGGTACTGTTGTTGGTGCAGTTTCTGCTTGTAAAGCTGTTGTGGACATCAAGGGAGTGGGTTTTGTAATGACAGCCTTGTTTATCGTGATATTTATTAGCCAGTGGCAAAAAGAACGCACACACGGCAGTTCCATATTAGGATTAGTGGTTGCGGGGGGATGTCTTCTACTTTTTGGCAAGACATATTTCATGCTTCCTACCATTTTGATTATCACTACTATTTTTACGGTGCGTTGGTTGACTACAAAGGATAAGGAGAAATTGGTATGACGGTCACAGAACAAATTGTTACTATATTCATCGTGGCGCTTGTCACACAGCTTACCCGTTGGATTCCTTTCTGGGTTTTCAGGTCTTCTGCGCACACTCCCCAATATGTAAACTATTTAGGTAGAGTACTACCTCCAGCCATATTCGGTATGTTGGTAGTCTATTGCTATAAAGATATAGATTTTCTATCACCTTCATACGGCACTCCGGAAATACTATCGGGTATCTGTGTAGTCGTTATTCAAATGCTTTTTAAGAATATGGCTTGCTCTATTTTATTAGGGACGGGATTGTATATTCTACTCATAAACTGAAATATAGTTATAACGAAATATGACCTTACATGGGGTAGGGCGTTACGAAAAGCGGAGATGATGAAATAGATTGCTTTTTTATTTGCATTAGCTTCCGGAATAGCGTATATTTGTACTTCGGCATACGACAAAGAACTCTAACTTTTTAACATCATGATAGATTATCAATTAAATACCCGCCTGAACGGGAACTTGGCAATGACCTTTTGTTTCCACGAAAATAAAGCACTGCAACAGGATACTACTTTATATAAGTTCATTTGGGTACGGAGTGGAAACTTGTCTATAGAGATAGATCATATTCCCATACAGTTGGAACAGGATGAAATCATAAGTCTTACTCCTTTGCAGCATATTGAAATTAAATCAGTGGAGGGAGAGTACCTCACTTTTCTGTTCAACAGCAATTTCTATTGTATATTCGGTCATGACGATGAAGTATCCTGTAACGGTTTCCTATTTCATGGTTCTTCCCAGGTGATGAAACTGAAACTTTTGCCGGAACAATCCGCCAACCTGAATGACATTATTCGTATCTTCCGGCAGGAGTCCGCCGTTCGCGATAATCTGCAAGAGGAAATGTTACGTATCATTCTCAAACGTTTTATCATCACCTGTACCCGCATTGCCCGTGAAAAGTGTGGCGTCACGCCGGAACAGGAAAAAGCCTTTGATATCGTCCGCCGTTTTTATATTCTGGTTGACCAGCACTTCCGCGAAAAGAAGCAGGTGCAGGATTATGCCGACCTGTTATTTCGTTCCCCAAAGACACTCTCCAATCTGTTTGCCTCTTGCGGAGTGCCTTCCCCGCTGCGCATTATTCATGAACGGATAGAGTCGGAGGCCAAGAGATTACTGCTCTATACCCCTAAAAGTGCCAAGGAAATCAGCGAACTGCTGGGCTTCGAGGATTTGTCCACTTTCAGCCGCTTTTTCAAGAAAATGACCGGTGAAAGTGTATCGAATTTCCGTAAATTGAACACAACGGGAAATATTGCCAACTGATACGGCAGAATTGCCATTTCATGCTCCGACATGAACCCCGATTTTTGCATCAGGAAAACAAAACAATTAATTAATGCAATAATCGTATGGAAACAAAATTAAAATCTATGTTCGTAGCAGCCCTGACACTGGCTGCATCTACTCAGAAATTAGGTATCAATCTTATCCGTGTATCAATTCTTATTATTTTCGTTTGGATCGGTGGGTTGAAGTTCTGGAATTATGAAGCGGAAGGCATTGTGCCTTTTGTAGCAAACAGCCCTTTCATGAGCTTCTTCTATACACACGATGCTCCCGACTATAAAGAGTATAAGCTGAAAGAAGGAGAATTTGATGCTGTGAAGCATGAGTGGCACAAAGAGAATAACACATATGGCTTTTCTCATGGACTGGGTATTCTTATCATGAGCATCGGTATCCTTACATTCCTTGGTATCTTCTGGCCGAAAGTAGGACTGGTAGGAGCTGGGCTTGCCATTATCATGACTCTCGGAACGCTTTCTTTCCTCGTCACCACGCCCGAAGTATGGGTGCCCAACCTGGGCAGTGGCGAGTTCGGTTTTCCTTTATTGACCGGTGCAGGAAGATTAGTTATAAAAGATACAGCCATTTTGGCCGGCGCAATTGTTATATTAGCAGACAGTGCGAAGAGCGTACTGGAACAATTAAAAAAAATAGAGATATGAAAAAGTATGATGCCATTATCATTGGTTTCGGCAAGGGTGGGAAGACTCTGGCTGCCGAATTTGCAAAACGTCAGAAGACGGTTGCCATAGTAGAACGTTCGGATCGCATGTATGGAGGCACGTGTATCAACATCGGCTGTATTCCTACAAAGACGTTGGTACATCTGGCTAAGGAAACTCCGGTAAAGGCTACGTGGGAAGAGAAGAAGGACTATTATCGTCAGGCCATTGGTCGTAAAGAAGAGGTGACTTCCTTCCTGCGGAATAAGAATTATCATAATCTGGCTGATAATCCTAATGTGACGGTGTATACAGGTGTCGGATCGTTTGCCGGTCCTGATGTGGTAGAAGTGCGGACGGAGACGGAAGTAATTGAATTGCAGTCTTCTCAGATATTTATAAATACCGGTGCAGAAACCATCGTACCACCTATTGATGGAATAAAAGAGAATCCCCGCGTATACACCAGCACTTCCATCATGGAACTGGAAGAACTTCCCGAACGGCTGGTGATTGTGGGTGGAGGCTATATCGGCTTGGAATTTGCTTCCATGTATGCCTCTTTCGGTTCGAAGGTGACGGTACTCGAAGGGTATCCCGAACTGATTGGGCGCGAAGACAGGGACATTGCCGTTAGCGTACAGACCGTATTGGAAAAGAAAGGTATTGCTTTCCATCTCAACGCAAAGGTACAATCCGTGGACGGTGCAACAGTGATTTATGAGGATGCTGTAACTCATGAAATCCATCACTTGGAAGGAGATGCTATCTTATTGGCAACAGGGCGTCGTCCGAATACTTCGGGGCTGAACCTGGAAGTTGCCGGCGTGAAAGTGAATGAACGGGGAGCCATTATTGTAGATGAGTGGCTGCGTACTACTAATCCGGCCATCCATGCCATTGGCGATGTAAAAGGCGGATTACAATTTACCTATATTTCATTGGACGATTACCGCATTATCCGTGAGGATTTATTTGGTGCAGGAGAACGGCGTACGGACGACCGTGAGCCTGTGAGTTATTCGGTATTTATGGACCCTCCTCTGGCACGTGTGGGGCTGAGTGAGACGGAAGCCCGTAAGAAAGGACTGAACATAAAGGTGAATACACTTCCGGTAGCAGCCATTCCGCGGGCACGTACTTTAGGCGAGACTGACGGGTTGTTTAAGGTAGTAGTGGATGCCGATACAAATAAGATTCTGGGCTGTTCCCTGTTCGGACCGGAAACAAGTGAGATCATTAATATCGTATCTATCGTGATGAAAACAGGACAGGAATATACTTTCTTGCGTGATTATATATTTACACATCCCAGCATGAGCGAAGCATTGAATGATCTGATGAATTTTTAGACGTTCTTATATAAGAGGTGTTCGGGCACAAATTCGGTTAAATTATAGGACGGGTATTTGCGTATCTCCCCAAAAATGACGAATATTGTGCTCGAATTCTATACCTTTTTATTGTCATGAAACGAACTACTGCAATAACTGTCTCCCTTTTAAGTATTTTATGTGTGGCTTGTGGCCCGAAAAACAAACAAAATTCTACTGATCTACAGGCTACCACAGCTTCTGCATCAGCCACAGATTCTATTTATCCGGTCTATGCCCAAGGGTTTGAAGTGAAATATCTTCCCAATCATGTCCGCTTGGTGGACTTGCGCGATCCTCAAAATGAAAGTAGTAATACTTTCCATTATGCATTGGTGCCCCGGGGAACAAAACCCGAAGGGATTCCTTCTGATTATACCGTGATTGAAACACCGGTACGCAGTGCCATTTGCATGACTTCTTTACAATTATCTAATTTCATCAAACTGGAAGCCTGCGATAAAGTAGTAGGGATAACCAGTACACGGCATTTGTTCAACAAAGAGATGAATGAGCGCTTGAAATCGGGTAAGACTGCCAAAATAGGAATTGAAGGTAACTTTGATAATGAAGTGATCATGAGTGTGAATCCGGATGTCATCTTTATCTCCCCTTTTAAGCGTGGCGGATATGATACGATGCGTGAAATCGGAATACCTTTGGTTCCGCACCTGGGATATAAGGAAATGACTCCGCTGGGACAGGCGGAATGGATTAAATTCATCGGCTTGTTTATTGGACAGGAAGAGGAGGCAAATGAAAAATTTGCTGCTATAGAGAAGCATTATAACGACCTGAAACAACTGGCTGCTGATGTGAAGAAGCGTCCGGTAGTCTTCAGCGGTGAGATACGTGGAGGAAACTGGTATGCAGTAGGCGGTAAGAGCTTCTTGGCGGAACTGTTCCGTGATGCGGGAGCCGATTACTTCTTGAAGGACGATCCCCGTTCCGGTGGCGTTACACTGGATTTTGAAACAGTATACAGCCAAGCGGAGAGTGCCGATTACTGGCGTATTGTGAATAGTTACGACGGTACATTCTCATATGACGCTTTGAAATCCCTTGATCCCCGTTATGCCGACTTCCGTGCATTCCGTGACAAAGGCGTTATTTATTGTAATATGCGCGAGCAACCTTTCTACGAAAGTATGCCGATGGAACCGGAAATAGTGTTGGAAGATCTGATCCATGCGTTCCACCCCGATTTATTACCTGATTACCAACCGAAATACTACGCACGTTTGCAATGAAAAGACCGACACTGCTCCTGATGCTGGTGATACTGGCATCCATATTCCTGTTTTTTCTGCTGAACCTGCTGTTAGGCTCTGTCCATATTCCTTTTCGTTCCGTCTGGAACATCTTATGGGGGAATACGGATGAGTCCATTATCTGGCAGAACATCATTTGGAAATCCCGTGTGCCGCAGGCATTGACGGCGTTAGTAGCGGGAGCAGGGCTATCGGTGAGTGGTTTGCAGATGCAGACGGTTTTCCGGAATCCGCTGGCAGGACCGTCAGTGTTGGGTATCAGTTCGGGTGCCAGCCTGGGAGTAGCCTGTGTGGTATTGCTATCGGGAGCGATGGGCGGTGTGGCATTGAGCAAGCTCGGATATATGGGAGAAGTGGCGTTGTCCATTGCAGCTATAATCGGAGCACTGTCCGTGATGGCGCTTATCGTATACGTTTCACAGAAAGTAAAAGGAAATGTGACGCTGCTGATTATCGGTGTGATGATTGGTTATGTGGCAAGTGCCATTATCGGCGTATTGAAATATTTCAGTGTGGAGGAAGATATTCGTGCATACGTCATTTGGGGACTGGGAAGTTTTGCCCGTGTGTCGGGGGATCAGATGATACTGTTTGTCTGTATCATGGCGGTCTTGTTGCCACTCTCGTTTTTGCTGATAAAGACAATGAATCTGTTGCTGCTGGGCGATGGGTATGCACGGAACTTGGGGCTGAACATCAAGCGGGCACGCCTGTTGGTGATCTCCTGCTCAGGTGTACTGGTGGCGATTGTGACGGCATATTGCGGTCCGATTATGTTTATCGGTCTGGCTGTTCCCCATCTTTGCCGGGCTATATTTCATACATCCGACCATCGGATACTGATGCCTGCCACATTGTTGGTAGGGGCTTCGTTGGCGTTGGTGTGCAACCTCATAGCCCGCATGCCGGGATTTGAAGGAGCTTTACCGGTGAATTCGGTGACTGCTTTGGTAGGTGCTCCGGTAGTGGCATCCGTGCTCTTCAGGAAGCGTAAAGGGGAACTGGAAGAATAATTGAGAATTGAAAATAAAGAGGTCTTGAAACAGGAAACTATACATATTGAGAAACTATCCATTGGCTATCCCGGTAAAGGAGATGTGAAAGTCGTGGCAAGCGATATTTGTGCCGGAATCAATAGCGGGGAGTTGACTTGTCTGCTGGGTGCCAACGGGGTGGGGAAGTCTACATTGTTGCGTACACTTTCCGCATTTCAACCGAAGTTATCCGGCGAAATACGTATACAGGGAAAAGAGATCGGCTCTTATACGGACAAACAGCTTTCAAAAGTGATCAGTGTAGTCCTGACTGAAAAGTGCGACATCCGCAATATGACTTCTGTGGAACTTATCGGTCTGGGACGCAGTCCATATACCGGTTTCTGGGGAACACTCTCCAAAGAAGATAAAGAGGTAGTGGATCATGCTATCAATCTGGTCGGAATATCTCACCTGGCACATCGCATGGTGCATACACTGAGTGATGGTGAGCGGCAGAAGGTGATGATTGCCAAGGCACTGTCACAGGAAACTCCGGTGATTTTCCTGGACGAGCCCACTGCCTTTCTTGATTTCCCGAGTAAAGTGGAAATGATGCAATTGCTCCATCAGCTGAGCCGGCAGACGGATAAGACTATTTTCCTGTCTACCCATGACCTGGAACTTGCCTTGCAGATTGCGGATAAAATCTGGTTGATGGATAAGGTGAACGGGGTGACTATCGGAACTCCCGAAGACCTCTCATTAGATGGAACGCTCAGTGGTTTCTTTGCCCGTAAAGGAATTGTGTTTGATCTGGAGACTGGGTTATTCCGGGTGAACAATGAATATACTTCCCGGATTCGTATTGTCGGGCACGGACAAAAATACGCTATGGTGCGAAAAGCTTTGCAAAGAAATGGTATTCTGGCAAACCGAAACGTGGAGTCGGACGTTTATATTGAAACGGGAGATTTGAAAGGGGACGGTACTTTTGTACTGCACCCCGTAAACGGCGAAGCGGTGACTGTGCAAACCATTGATGAACTGCTTGCAGAGATTGTGAAAATTCTATGAGACATTCGACAAAAGATAATTATCTCTATCTGACTACCACCCCGGTGCCCCGTCTGATAGTATCATTGGCTGTACCTACGATTATCAGTATGTTGGTTACGTCATTCTATAATATGGCGGATACGTACTTTGTGGGGAAGATCAATACCCAGTCGACGGCGGCTGTAGGTATTGTGTTCTCGGTCATGTCCATTATTCAGGCGGTGGGCTTTTTCTTCGGGCACGGTTCGGGGAACTATATTTCGCGGAAACTCGGTGCGCAGGAGACTGGGAATGCAGAGAAGATGGCGGCTACCGGTTTCTTCTGGGCGTTGTTTATGGGTATATTTCTGGCAGTGGTGGGACTTATCTTCCTTACCCCGTTGTCGCTTGCATTGGGGTCTACACCTACTATCCTGCCTTATACGGAGAAATACCTGGGCATCATATTGCTGGGTGCCCCTTTCATGACTGCTTCGTTAGTACTGAACAATCAGATTCGTTTTCAGGGAAATGCAGCGTATGCGATGGTAGGAATCGTATCGGGCGCGGTGATTAATGTGATACTGGACCCTATTCTGATTTTTGTCTTCGATATGGGTATATCGGGTGCTGCGTTGGCTACGGTCATCAGTCAGATATGTAGTTTCTCCCTGTTGTTGTATATGTGCAGAAAGGGGGGCAATATCCGTATCCGTTTCAAGAACTTCACGCCTTCACTGGCTTTCATAAAGGAAATTATCGGTGGTGGTACTCCTTCGCTTGCCCGTCAGGGGCTGGCGAGTATAGCTACTATTTTGCTGAATGTGGCTGCCGGGGCTTATGGAGATGCGGCTATTGCAGGCATGTCTATTGTCACCCGTATCGCAATGTTCATTAATGCATTTTTGATAGGTTTTGGGCAAGGTTTCCAGCCGGTATGCGGTTTCAATTACGGTGCAGGATTGTATGCGCGTGTCCGTCAAGGATTCTGGTTTTGTGTAAAGGTGGGATTCATTTTCTTGTTGGTGTGTGCGTTGGCAGGCATGGGATTTGCAGAAGAGATTGTTTCTTTGTTCCGTAAAGGAGACCCGGATGTAATTGCAGTAGGTGCTGCTGCCTTGCGTTGGCAGTTCATTACTTTTCCGTTGGGTTCATGGATTGTGATGAGCAATATGATGTTGCAGACGATTCGTAAACCGGTAAAGGCTACCATTATTTCTTCTGCCCGCCAAGGATTGTTCTTTATTCCGCTGATTTTTATTCTGCCTCACTATCTGGGGTTGCAGGGTGTGGAAATGTGTCAGGCCGTTGCTGACCTTCTTACGTTCATTCTTGCCATACCGTTGACATGCAGTGTACTGAATGAAATGAAACGAAAGCAGGCGGAACAGTTGTAAATCAGAACCGGTATCCTACGGTGAAGAACGAAGCGAGATTCTTGGGAGAGAATTTCTCAATACCGGATGATTGCAATAGGTTATCCAGCTGGTCGTTTACCTTGATCATTCCTAATTGAAGCTCTGCTCCGAATATGAATTTGTGATATTCGATGTTGAGGCCGAACATAAGGCCGGCGTCAAAGCGTTTGTTTCCCATTTTGTCATCTATCCGGTTACCGAAAGTATCTATGCGGAATCTGTAGCTTCTGTTAGGATTGTATTCACTACTGTAATCATATTCCTCCATCTCGCCGGATGTCTTTCCGCCTACGCCATAGGCAATATACGGGCCGGCACTCAGGGAAGCACTGTAATTCTTTCCAAGGTTGAGGCGGGCGGCCATCATGATGGGGAGCTGGATATACAACTCGTTCATGTTCACTTTGCCTACATATTCCACTTCTTCACGGGCACCTATCGATACGAAGTTCAGTGACGGTTGAACCACCCATGTGCGGTTGAGCTCATAGTTCATGCCGACACCTACTTTGTAGGCGATGCGTGTGTCACTTTCTACATTTTCTCCATAGAAGTTGGAGGTACCGACTCCGGCTTTTACCTGAAAGGAGATAGGGGATTGGGCATTTGCTCCCAATGCTATGATTGCAAAGAAAATAGTGAGAATAGTCTGTTTCATTACTTGAACCTTGTAAGGGGTTGATGTTTATTTGCTCGCAAAGATATAAATTATATGATTACATACAATTCCTGTTGGGGGAATATTATAAGCTACGAGCTACAAGCTACGGGCTACGAGTGGCTGCGCTATATTTTGTGGGGCTCACGACGGGTATCCCATACATCTACGATATAAATTATGCCCGCAGTTTCATCTATGCGATATATTACTTACAATATTTATGAATGACTAATCCTCGGTAAACATACTCCCGATTTGCTAATAAAGGCTCTATTGGAGCCATATAAGGATTGGAAGAAAGACGTTTTTTGTTTCTCTGATAGGTTTCAATCAACCTGTGTGCAATCTCAATGCCCCATTGCTGTTTACAAAAAGCGGCAATCTTGCGTAGCTCCTGAGTAGCTTCAGGATAAGTCTTTATTTTCATAGTGTGCGCATGAAGTCTGCTAATTTGGCGTCTTCTGTTTCAGAATCAATTACATTTCCTTCGATGATCGCTTTTTCTGCTTTATCAATTCGCTCATGTAATTCATTCATTGTATACGGAATCATGTCTTCATGTGCTACATCTTTTGTTGATGTAGAATTACGCAAACGACGTATATAACGACTTATACGGCGTATCGCCGCTTCATCATCCATTAATGCGTTGATATCTTGCAAAATACTATGTTTTAATTCAAAAGTTGTCATACATCCTCCTTTTTGAATGGGTATGCCACAAAGGTAGTGTTTTGGAAAGAACACACAAAATGTTATTCTATAAAGTTTTGCCCAAAGGGGATGAGTTACACAGCTAACTAATAGAATTTCCTGATCAGCCAATCTACCAGACTAAACGGCAGCATAGGCTTGATACGTGCAAAGAATACTTGTTCCCATGGACCGACCTTTGTGCGGAAAGCAGGGCGGCGGCTATTTACCAGTTTGCAGATTGCTTTGCCTAACTTTTCCGGTCGGCAACCATTGTTTTCAGATTGCTCTACGTTTCGCATGGCTTTTGCAAAACTCTCTTCGTATTGTGGATGGGAGAGAGTGGTCTGGCTCACTTGCCGTTGGGCTGTGAAACCAGTCTGGAAATCTCCCGGTTCGACTACGCAAACTTGTATACCCAGTGGCTTAACTTCCTGATAAAGCGCTTCACTATACCCTTCAATCGCAAACTTGGATGCACTGTAAAAAGCCTGAAAGGGAACGGCAAGGACGCCTGCGATGGAACTGATATTTATGATTCGTCCGTGTCCGGCTTCGCGCATGAAAGGCAGTACTGCTGCACACATACGGACGGCACCTGTGAAATTCGTATTCATCTGACGTTGTATCTCTTCCTCGGTAGTGAGTTCGATAGCTCCGCTGATACCCATCCCGGCATTGTTGACAAGTACATCAATGCTACCTTGCTCTTTCAGAATTGTCGATATGGCATTGGATACTGATGCAGGATCAGTAATATCCAATTGCAACATTTTGAAGCCGGGATTATCGGATACTGCTTTCCGACTGGAGCCATAAACGATATGTCCTTGTGCAGCCAACTGCGTAGCAATGACTCTTCCAAAACCGGAAGAAGCGCCGGTGACGAGGATTATTTGAGGGTGTTTCATATTTGAGATTTTTAATTTAAGTTTCGCATATAGCCTGAAGGGCTTTCATTATATAGCGTAGGACTTTCAGCCTGATAGACTACAGGTAAAACTTGTTTTTTTATTCTATGTAATTATTTTCCCTTCTTCGCTAATGAGCAGAATCGTCAGTTCTCCTTCAGGTAGCAACGGGTCACAATATTGATGGCACAGTTCGAGCAAACGGGAGCAAAAAGCTTGCAAATCTTCAGCAGAGAGCAATGTCCATAACTCACGGGCTAAAGTTATCTTTTCGATAACTGCAAGTGTTTTTCCTCCGCATCCGGCAGAAAGGGCCACTTCACGTAGGAAATCCTTATTCATCGTCACCTGTTTGCTGTGCGTATCCAGATTTCCTTCTGCCAATTTCACGGCTTTTCCTATCATGATACCCAAAGTCACCGCTTTGATTTCCAAATCTGCGGCAATCTTTATCGTATCTCCAATGAAATTTCCGTAATGAATGAATGCCTGTGCAGGCAGTTCGGGATAGTACCCCCGGACATACTTTTCACTCTTTGCACCGGAATTAAGGACGATGCGCGGGCTTCCTGTTGCCCGACCTACTTCCATGGATTTGCGAATGGAATCTACAAATGCTTCAGAAGAGAAAGGTTTCACAATGCCCGAAGTTCCGATGATAGAAATACCGCCTTCTATACCCAGACGGGGATTAAAAGTCCGCCGGGCTATCTCTTCGCCACCCGGCACGGAAATAGTGACGGCAAAAGGATTGGGCTGTTTGGAAATGCCAAGTCGTTGAAGGCATGCCTTTACATTGTTTTCAATCATTTTGCGGGGAGTAATGTTGATGGCAGGTCCTCCCACTTCCAGCCCTAAACCGGATAGGGTGACAATGCCTACGCCTTCGCCTCCACAGACGATAACGGTATAATCATCAGCTCCAAGTTCTGCGGGTGTTGGATCGTCAAAGCGGAAAGGCACAGCAACATTGGCCTTGATCTGCATGCCATTAGTTACATCGGGGTCATCACCTGCATCTTTGATGACTGTGGCATCTGCTTCCAGCATCCAGTCATCGTTCACACAGCTGGGATGCGGGTAGAGTTCTTGCTCTTCGACGGGAACATAAATGGTTTCTCCGTTAGGGAGAATAACGGGGAATTCTGCGGGTCGGGGCTGGCGTTGAACGTTGAAAATATCCCAGGTTGCAGCTACAGCGGCTGCGGCTGCACAAGTACCCGTAGTCAGACCACTACGCAAAGGATAAAAATCTGGAAAATGTTTTTCAATCATCCGGCGCAAACCATGCTCACCGTTCACTATCATAAAACTTCCGGGCATTGGCGGACGACGGATTGCAAAAATGCGGATACCTTCTTGAAGGGCAGCTTCCACTTTTTCATTGAATCCTCCGGAAAGTCCGCTTTCCTTTATCAATATGGCTTCGGGGTGAAGTTGCTGTAACAGGATGCGTTCGTCTTCGCCTGCATGGTAGTAATGCAGATATTTTTCGGGAAAACCTTCACGTTCGGCCAGGCGGCGGGAGCTCTCACGGTTAAGGATACGGAAGTAGCAACAGGTACTTTCCTGCCAGAGAGGCTTTAGCTTGGCAATGCTTTGTACGCCTGTCAGTGCCAGGAGGGTGAAGATATCTTCTTTCCTGATTTGCCGGATGGCATCTTCAAAATCATCGCACCAGATAATGTGTTCTTCATCGCGTGGCGGGTAAATACGTTCGAATCGGATGACAAGCAGGTTCAGGGTATGGGCTACTTTCTCTACGGTCTGGTGCAGTTGTATGGCAAAGGGGTGGGCGGCGTCTACCAGTAATTGAATGTTATGTTCTCGGCAACAGTGTTCCAGGTCCAGTTCGTCCATGGCACCTTGCAGGCGGATACCGTGGTGCATGGTTACTTCCTGCTCGTCTCCTTTGGTAGAGTAGTAAAATGGTTTTCCAGATTCTTCAAGGGTACGGGCAGCGATACGTCCTTCGGTGGTTCCGCCTAATATTAATATCATTGTTTTTTAGTTGTTAATTGAACAAAATGTGATATCACTCCCTTTTTATCTGCGGAAGAGATGTTTGAACTCATGGGCGTAGAGCCGGGAAAGGCCTTCGCGGTTGTCAATGGCTTCACCTACGACAATCATAGTGGTGAGCGTCAGGTTGTTCTCTTTCACAATCTTGGCAAGGTCCTTCAACTCTCCGCGATAGATGCGTTCGTCCTTCCAGGTAAGGTGGTAGCAAACGGCAACGGGAGTGGTTTCGGGATATTCCTGTAAGAGCTCTTCCTGCACCTGTTCGGCAATGCCGGCGCTGAGGAAGATACACATGGTGCTTTGCGAGCGTGCCAGCAGGTGGAGTTGTTCGCGTTTCGGCATGGGGGTGCGTCCTTCACCGCGGGTAAGGATGATGCTTTGCACTTTCTCAGGAATGGTAAACTGAGATTTCAGCGCAGCGGCAGCAGCCTGGAAGGAAGAAATACCCGGAGTGATGTGATAACTCATGCGATGCTGGTCGAAATAGTTCATCTGTTCCTGGATGGCACCGTAGATGCAGGGATCTCCCGTATGCAGGCGGACGATGAATTTGCCTTCATCATAGAATTTCTTCATCAGTGCAAACTGTTCTTCCAAGTCCATGGAAGCCGAACTGCGTACCGTAGCACCCGGTTTGGCACAGAATGTCAGTTCGCGGGGAACGAGACTGCCGGCGTAGAGGATGAGATCTGCCTTCTCCAGCATTTGCCTTCCACGCACGGAGATGAGATCGGGATCACCCGGACCTGCGCCGACGATTTCGATATGTCCGTAGTAACGGAGTACTCCTTCTTCGATGGCTATGGCCATGGTGTAGTTTCCGCCTTTTTGCTTGTCCAACAGAAGTTTACCACCGTTCGCGGAAAGAAAGGCGGCGGCTTCGGAAACGCTGGGCGTACCCATATGCTTCTCTACCACCGGACTGGGGTTGGGGACGGAGATTTCTTTCAGTTCCTCCGCACTGTAATAGCGTATCTGATAGGCACGTTCCAGCTCCTTAATGACCGGTTCGTTGCGTTTCTCATTAATGGTGGCGATGTATTTTACGGCACGGGGCATGAAGGTACTGTTAATCATCGTACCAAGGATGTTTTCAACGATGTCATGCACGGGACCTGCCTGATGTGCCAGACCTACGCCGACATGCAATACCTTGGGCACATAAAAGAGTGCAGGGGTGTCATGCGTATTGTGCAGGAAAGGAGTGACGAGTATAACCAGCTGGTAACGGCTGAGGTCTACATCCCGGAATAAGCCGTAATGTATATCCACGTGTGGCGGGCAGGTCTTTTCCAGATATTCCGTTCCCTGATCACGCACTTCAAGGAAGAGGGCGGTGGGAACTTTCTTCACAAAAAGGCTGATGATGTTATTCATCATACCAAATTCCGTCTCACCGGGGATGGCAGCCCAGTCAAATTTATCACCCAGGGTGTCCAGTGCCCAGAGGCCGGTGCGGTCGCTTTGGGTGGTGATAACAGGTTCAGCGCCGAGAATATGGGCGATGTTTTCTGTCATTTCGTTGGCCTTTCCGATGTGTCCCGAGAGGACGGAAACGGCATAGCGGCCAGTGCTGTCTACACAGATCACGGCGGGATCTGTATGTTTATCTTTCACATGCGGGGCGATGGTGCGGACGCAGATGCCCATGGCACCTATGAAGATAAAGGCATCGTAGCGATGGAAAGACAGAGCCATAAATTCTTCGTAAAAAGAAACGTATGTGCAGTCGGGTGCAGGAGTCGTAGTGATTATTTCGGAGTCGGGAAACTCGTTACTCAGCGTTCGTGCAATGGGCAGACTGCTTTCGGAAATCAGTATAATAGCTACCTTCATAGGGTGGCTCTCATTATTCTTATTCATAAGGTTACTTTCATTATTTCTATCGGGTTATAATCATTGAGTGCGATGTGCAGGGAGGGTTGCAGAGACATTCCTGCATTTTCTGCCCCTTTACGGAACAATTCCCTGCTATTGGGGGATACGGAGTTGAAGACGATGCAACCGCCGGGCTGCAATACTTCTTTCAGGCGTACCAGTATATCGTCTAATTTTCCGCTGTGCCCGCCGATAAAGACAGCGTCGGGGCGGGGGAGAGCTTCCAGATCAGTTTGCAGGAAATCTCCGATTAAGGCTGTGATTCCCGGCGCACCGAAACGTCGGGAGTTGATGCGCATCAGTTCTTCTCCTTCGGGACGTATCTCGAACGAAACAACCGTAAGATGCGGGAATTGCAGGCGGGCTTCGATGGAGACAGAGCCTGTGCAGAAACCTATGTCCCAAAAAACGCGGCGGCGATTCAATTCCAATGCCTGCAAGGTAAGGAGGCGGATCGGAGCTTTGGTAATCATGCGGGCACGTCCGTCCAAGTGGGCAAATTGTTCGTCGGGAAGACCGAAGGGGCGGGGCTGTTCAGTTATAGAGGGCTGACTATCTATAGGGAGGAGAGCTTCCTTGCTATGGGTGTCGTAGCTGACCATATACGGGTACCATAGCTGATCGTCTACGGGTGTCGTAGCTGACCGTCTACGGGTATCGTAGCAGAGCAGCAAATTATTCGGATGCTCAAATGTCTCTTTTTCAGCTTCTTCAAGACTCATCCGGCGAATGCGCTCGCGTTCGGGATTGCCGAGGTGCTCGCCTACGTACATGGTGTAGGAGTTGTATCCGTATTCCAACATTCGCGCGGCGATAGTGGCAGGGGTATGCTCCCGATCTGTCAGTACACCTATTTTGTGGGCACGTTCTATGAGTGCTTTGTCTAGTTCCTGCCACGGACGTCCTGTCAGGGAGACGGTACGCATATCGTCGTAGGGCATCACCAGTCTGTGCGCTAATGTTTGCAGGGAATTGAAAGCCGGGTAGAGGCATATCTTTGCATCGGGCAGTTTTCGTTTTACCGTATTGGCGAAGCCGAAAAACAGAGGATCTCCGGATGCAAATACGACAATCGATGCATCGGAAGCCTTCTTCTCAAAGTCTGCAAAAATGTTTTCGTATTGGGCAAAGACGTTATCCAGTGGAACTGTTATGGAAATCCATTCCGCACCTTCCGGAAGTAACTTCTCTACAATCTCCCGATGCCGCAAGCCGCCGGAGAAAACTTTTCCTTCCCAGATATGCCGCAGCACTTCGGGCGGGAAGAAAGGTTCCCGGTTGTCGTCCATGCCTATGATGATAAAGTTTCGTATCATAGTGTATCTATTTAAACATCCCGTCCCGGCCTTAACTGTTCCGCATCATTGTAGCACAAGATTGCATTCACCAGCGTTGCAGCCAAATTACTTCCTCCTTTTCGTCCTTCCACTATCAGTTTGGGTATTTCCATGAACGGCTTCACCATGTGTTTGGATTCCTGTACATGTACAAAACCCACAGGCGCGGCAATAATACCGCTTGGTACAGCCTTTCCTTTACGTACCAGATCACAAAGTTCCATCAAAGCCGTCGGCGCATTACCGAATACAAACAAGGCATCCGGATGTTCCTCCACTGCCAGACGTATACCGGCCTGTGTACGGGTGATTCCTTTTTCCGCTGCCATTGCCGCTACCCGTTCATCGGAAAGATAACATTTCACTTCTACCCCCAGCCGTTGTAAAGCTCCTTTGCGGATACCACTGGCAGCCATCGTCACATCCGTAACAATCGTTTTCAACCGACCGTCCGCTATTTTCTGATAAAGCTTTTCCACAGCACCTTTGTCCGTATACAGCAGCTTTTCCATTTCAAAATCAGCCGTAGTATGGATGGCATGCAGCAAAGCCCATTTATGATCCAGAGGAATATTCTTATTCTTTAGTTCCGACTCAATGGTCCGGAAACTTTGTATCATGATGTCCTGACCTATCCCCTTAGTCGGTTGTTCATCCTTATCCGGACGGTTATAATATCCCCGGGGAGTAATGAACTTACCGTTCCACACATAAGATTGCGAGTTACCGATCAGGATGACTGTAAACATGTCCACTTCTTCGGGATTGAAATCGGCGAGTGTCGTCAGATGCACTTCCTGTTCATCCCGTCCGGCCTGGCGTACATAACCTACCGGAGTCTCCGGAGCGCGTCCTTCTGCGAGAAACAGCTCTTTCAATCGATAGAGTTGCCAATACCGCCCTTCGCTTTTCGGATTGTATACAGCCGTTACGAAATCAGCCATGGCTGCCGCACGGATGCGACGCTCGATCCGTTCCCACGGTGTCATCAAGTCGGAGAGGGAAATCACACAGAAATCATGTCCCACAGGAGCACCCAGCAGTGAAGCCGCTTTCTGAAAAGCACTGATACCCGGCAAGGCAATTACTTCGACGTTGCTGTTCCGTTCCCGCTTCATCTCGTAAATCAGCGGAGTCATTCCATAAATTCCCGCATCACCGGAACTGATGACACAAACCGTTTTTCCCTGTTCCGCCAATTCAAATGCCTGTTCCGCACGAGTGCGTTCCCGCTTCATGCCCGTATCTATACATTCTGTTTCAGGGTGGAGATAAGGCTGGATAAAACGGAAATAATATTTATATCCCACTACTACATCCGCTTCGCGAACCGCCTCCAGAACCGCAGGCGTAATGTCTTGTTCGCTGCCCGGTCCGATGCCGGCAACTATTATCTTTGGCTGTTTCATATCGCTTATATTTCTATCATGCAAAGATACATTCTATTCTCTAAATTTCGGGTATAAAAGGGTGTAAAAAGGGCTACACCCTTTGCCTGGAATGGTGTAGCCATCCGGGGCAAAAGGTGTAGCCATAAGAGGGAAAGGGTGTAGCTATTTCAGCAACGCCTCAATGTGTTCCATATATAACTTCCGGATAGCGGGTTGTTCGCCCAGTCCCTGCATGCGGACATTGGTCTGATAACCTGCTTTTTCCATTTCCGGTTTCCATACTCCGACGATGTCTTCTTTTGTATGATTACCGCATACCAGCAACAACGGTATCAGTGTCACTTGTTTCGGGCGTGTCTCCTTCAACTGTGCCAGTGTAGCGTCCAGTGTAGGATAACCCTCGATGGTGCTGACGTGGAAGTTTTTCAGTCCGTGGGCTTTCATCATATAGTCCAGCATGGCGTAAGTGGCGGTACTTGGCAATTGATTGCCGTGTCCCACATAGATGACGTCTTCTTTCTTTCCGGGCTGTTCTTGTGTCAGAATTTCGATTACCTTTTCGCAATCTTCCACTGTATAAAGCAATGGATTACCTACTTTTATTTCTTTAAAGAAGGGCTTCACGCTCTCCGCATCGCGGCGGACGGAAGTCATTTCACTTCCTTCAATCAGTGTTGTACTCTGTATCAGTACATGCGAATATCCTTCGCTTCTGAGTTTCAGCAGTGCGTCTACCGGACTGTCTTTATGAACGCCTTGCTTCTCCAGCCTGCGCCGAACAATGGGAGAGATATACGCTTCGCGCACTTCAAACTGCGGAAAAGTTTCTTTTGCCTCACGGGTGATTACATCGAGCGTCAGTGCACGCGTATCAGGGTCCGAACTTCCGTAATGGGTAATGAGAAGGGCGGTCTTCTCCCCCTGTGCAGAGGAGAAGAGAGCCACACTCAGTAAACAAAGAGTGATGAAAAGATGCTTCATATCAATAATAAGTTGTTATGCGTTAATTCTTTAGTTTTAAAGTCAGACTCACTACCAACATACGTCCCGGTGAGTACAGGGTGAAGTTCTTCGTCAGAGGTCTCATATCCTTCTTGTTGAAGATATTGTCGATACCGATACCGGGTTCCAGGAAGAAACTGCTGAAACAGTCGAAGGAGTGGCGGGTGTTCAGGTTCCAGATACCGTAACCCGGAGCATCTCCGTCGGCATCTCCCGGATAGTAGCATTTGCTTTGCAGACGGCCGTTCAGGTTCAGGTTCATGGTGTAGTCACCCCATGAATGTGCATAGTTTCCGCTGATGGTTGCCGTGTGGCGGATGCTGCGTTGAATGTTTTGCCAGCCTTCTTCACCTTTACCGCGGGCATAAGCGTAGGTATAGTTACCATTCAGGGTAAAGCCGGCGAACGGATTGCCTGACAAACTCACCTCAAAACCACGGACGGTAGCCTTTTCAAAGTTGATGTATTCTTTCAGGTTCACATTCTTGGTAGATGATAAGTCTGCCAGTTCGGGGAATTCTTCTTTCAGTTGCTGCTGGGCCTCAGCGGACAAATCATTGAATGCGGTTACTTTGGAAGACACCATATCTGTCAGATAATTCAGATATCCCGTAACGGAGGCACTGAAACGGTTGGTGCGGTATTCCATATTGATGGAGTAGTAGTTGCTGTGTTCAGGCTTCAAGTCAGCGTCACCGATGGAGATGGTGTATTTGCTACCCATTTTCTTGAACATACTGTAATACAATTCGTCTACGCCGGGAGCACGGAAACCAGCTGCATACGTGGCACGTACGTTGAAGTTTCCAATATTGTACATGGCTGCCACTTTCGGGGTGAAACGTCCGCCTGCCTGTTCATGATAGTCATAGCGTGCACCGACGATGCCCGTGAAGTGATCCCACAGTTTTACCTCATGCTGTCCGTAGCCCGACAAAGTATATACTCCCTTGTCTACATCGGCATCGGGACGAACAAGAATGTCCTTGCGGTAGTCCACTCCGAAGACAGTAGTACTGTTGGTGGTGAAACCGAAGATACCTTTCAGTTCGGCATCATGGAACTTCTGTCTTTTGGTGAATGCGTAGTCACCCGGTTGGTAATCACCGGCTGCCAGCATGTATTTGTAGCGCGAAGTATAATTGTTGCCTACATAATCCAACTGGATGGAGGAACGTTTATTCAGTCTGTACTTGGCTCCTGTACCCCAGTTGTAGCCTTCGTAATGCGTATTATAATCATTTCCGCCTGTCATGCCGTCGCGTTTGGCAGGGCGATCGGTCATACGCCAGTAATATCCGCCATTGGCATAGAACGAGAGTTTTTCCGTAGCATCGTAGGTGAATTGCTGAGAAAAGTTATTCATGCTGTAGCCGATGGAAAGCTGATCGAGGGTTTCAACCAAGTCATCATTCTTGTCTACGGTCAGACCACTGTTCTGCCAGCCATCCGAGTGATCGTACTTATAAGCAGTATAAGAGGCGAGCTTTCCTTTGGCAATGTCCAGGTTGAGGCCTTGTGAAAACTGATTCTTTCTTGTATAACGGCTGTTGGTGGTGAAGGAGATTTCATCTTTCGGCTGGTTGGTGATGATGTTGATAACACCGGCAATCGCATCCGAACCATAGAGTGAAGAAGCTGCACCGTTTAAAACCTCAATACGCTTCACACGGCTCATGTCTATCTGGCTGATGTCGATATTACCGCTGATATCCCCCGTCACTTTACGTCCGTTAATCAGTATCAGTACATATTTATTGGAAAGTCCGTTCATCATCAGATATGAACCCATCGCATTCGGGGAGAAGGAGAGAGAGGGGACCATCATGGTCATGGCTTGTTGGAAATCCGTGATTCCGGCACGTTTTATTTCGTTGGCGGTGATGACGGATACCGGTGCCGGAGTATTTTTCAGTCGCTGGTGCGTACCCGTACCGGTTACTACTACAGGATTCAAATCCACAGTTTTATCTACGGAAGTTTCACCTTTATCAGCCTGTGCCCATGCACCGGCAGCGATACTTCCCATTAAGAGAGTCGTTAAGAATCTTTGCTTTATCATAAAATTATCGTTTGTTTGGAAATGCAAAGATATGGGGAAGATGAGGGCAAGAAAATACCCACTGATGGGTATTTCTATTGTTAAAAACCCTTGTTTATAGGTATGGACTCTTTAACTTTTATTCAAAGGGTGATGGATGTCTATCATTATTCCGGAACATAGATAATTTCTCCACTTTCCAGTTGGTAGGCTACACCGACTTTTTTCCCTCGCTTGCCGGAAGTTTCCTGTTCCTCGCTGGGAGTGTATCGCTTGATTTCCTGTCCTTCTTTCGTAATGATTTCCATATTCTCTTTTCCGGGATTCTTCACCATAGTGAAGTCTTCTTTGGAAAACATTTCCGTCATGTTGAAGCGGGAGACGAGGGCAACCATCAGTGCGACGGCAAAGACCATGGCTACATCAAAAAGGTTCGCTACCGTACCCATCGGGTCGGAGTCCGTTTGGTTGTGAAGCAGTCTGTTTCGTTTCATATTTTTTTATGAGGCTGAGAGTTATTCATTGGTTTTGTTTCGCAGGGTCTTGTCCAGATATTCCAGATCATTTATTTCACGGGCATACCAGCGTTGTTTCACTTGCAGAGTGATGACGCCGACTGCGGCAATCACCATACCGACCACGGTGGTGGCAAAGGCTACCTGCATATTGTAAGCCATTGAGGAAATATCTCCTGTAGCCAGTCCGACAAGGGCGGGACCCATCGGAATCAGTGTTCCCATCAATCCCAGCATCGGGCCGAGTTTGATGAAAGTGCGCGAGCGTCCCAGCTCTTTTTCGGCGTCTACTTCGAAGTTGGCAAGCAGGCGTTCGCAGTAGGCGGCGTTATCACGGTGCTCGGCAAGCTTTTTCAGGCAACGGAGCAAAGGTTGTTTCCCGGCTTGGGGCAAGCTCTGCAACTGTTCGTTAATGTTTTCAGGAGTGATGGTTTCCAACATCTCGGAGAGTTGCTTTTGTAGTTTCATCCGTTGGTAGAATTCTCCGAAGAAACCTCCGGCAAGGATAATGGCGCGGAGGAAGAACAGGAGTAATAATACGATGACCGGAACAAGTAGTCCGTTGGATATCCAGAAGAGTGAGTTTGAAATGGTTTCCATAATGATATTTATAATTTTAGTAGTTACTGTTTATTGAGTAGCCGGTAGCTATGATGCTTAGTACGACTATGAATAAGTTTACAATAAAAAGGATTTCGAGGCGCAAGGCTTTATCTCCCAAGAGGATTTGTAGCAATCGGGCACCGACACCGATAAGTAAGAATGTGGTGGTAGCTACTGTCCACGAGAGCATATTGAAATCAATGCCTGGAAAAGAGAATAATAATTCAGCCAGTATATAGCATAGTACACCACCTATCAATAAACCGGGGTAAAGGTGGAGCAGAAAGGTGACGCTTCGTTTGAATGCAGTGTCTCTTGTACGCATTTCGGAGAAGCAGTCGAAGCAAAAGGTTATCAGGATGGCGGCTTCCAGTGTGATGCAAATAGATACATCCAGCATTTTTTCCCGGGAAGCAAAAAAGGCTGCTATTGCTGTCTTAGATTGCTCGGTTACCCAAGGGGTAATGAGTAAAACAAATAGGGCACAACATAGTGCTGTCAGCCACGTTCCCCAACGGGGATAGAAGCCGACCTTCAGCAGGAAGCTGAGGGTGATGAAGATTGCTAATATGGGAATGACGTAATCCATAGTTATTGGGTGAATGGTAAATTGTTAGTGATTAGTGTTTAGTGATAAGTGATTAGTGGCTGCGCTATTACTCCGCATGGTGCTAATCACTTATCACTAAACACTAATCATTATGAAGTTATTTACTTTTCCTTATTTTAATTAATGCAACCAGTCC
>ENA-OYYP01000417-OYYP01000417.1-human-gut-metagenome-genome-assembly--contig:-NODE-417-length-24882-cov-6.892536_pt1 | contig 24882 bp, 20 predicted proteins | sample MGYA00244067_ERZ653456 | MGnify/ENA primary metagenome ERZ653456 (study PRJEB26926, sample SAMN06165101) | human gut metagenome | biome: ENVO:00009003; feature: ENVO:2100002; material: ENVO:00002003... | reverse complement strand
GATCTAGTACGGTCTCGTGGGCTCGGAGATGTGTATAAGAGACAGCCTTTATCGTCCGTGCCAGATATTTAATCTGGTGGGATTCCGCGCACCCAATATGCACCTCGCCGCCTGTAATATTGCCGAGCGATTTAAATTCATCAGCCGTCTTATCCACCATTTCAAGAATGTCCTCCGCCCGTTTCCGTAAAAGCATCCCCTCGTCCGTTAAGCTGAGGCTTGTACTGCCCCGCCGAAAGAGCTTCTTCCCAAGCTCCTGTTCCAAATCCTTCATTTGCTTTGACAAGGTAGGCTGTGAAATATGGAGCGTTTCAGCCGCCCTTGTCATGTTTCCGGCTCTTGCAATCTCCAAAAAATAGCGCAGCACACGAATTTCCATAGCGATTCTCTCCTCAAAAATATACTGTAACCATCATAACCGAAGCTGTTATTCTCGTCAAGAATAACACGCTATTGAATATAAGTATTGGAAATATCGTTAGGGCGCGCCTATAATAAAAGCATAGGAGGTGCAAAGCAATGGCGGAAGCTACCGATCGAATCGGTATCATTTATCAGAATTTAATGGACGCGGGCTGCGACCAACAGACGGCAGAAAAATGTATGGGCTTTGTAATGAACGGCGACGCCCACGGGATGCTGCCAATTCTCACAAGGTACAGGACGGAGTTGCTTGGCACAGTACGTTCAGGGCAAAAACAAATCGACTGCCTTGATTATCTGATTTACCAAATTCAAAAAGAAATGGTTTAGGAGGAATTTTTTATGATGAACTTTGACTTTTACAATCCCACACAAATCTTATTTGGCAGCGGAAAGCTCAATGAGCTGGGCCGTCAGCCGATGCCCGGAAAAAAGGCGCTTCTGCTGATGTCCGGCGGTAAATCCGCAAAGGTAAGCGGTGCGTATGGCCGCACGCTGGAGCAGCTTCATAAGGCAGGCGTTGAAGCTGTGGAGTTTGCGAAAGTGATGGAAAACCCACTCAAAGATATGGTGATGGAAGGCGCGGCCTTCGCACGGGAAAACGGCTGTGACTTTATCGTGGCGCTGGGCGGCGGCGCGGTATTGGACTCCTCAGTGGCCATCGCCGCCATGGCCGCCAATCCCGGCGACCTGTGGGACTATGTGGCAGGCGGCACCGGCAAGGGACAGCCTCTGGTAAATATGCCCCTGCCCATCGTAACCATCACTCTGACGGCGGGCACCGGCTCAGAAATCAACTGCTGGGGCGTCATCTCCAACCCGGATACCCATGAAAAAATCGGTTTTGGCGGCGACCCCCGCCTAGTTCCCGTGCTGTCTATTGTGGACCCGGAGCTGATGCGCACCGTCCCCTCCAGATACACCGCTTTTCAGGGCTTCGACGCCCTGTTTCACAACACAGAGGTGATGATGAGCAACGGGGTAAACATTTTCAGCGAAGCCCTGGCCCTCTCCGCTATTGAGCACATCGCGGGCTACCTTCCCCGTGCCGTAAGGGACGGTAACGATTTGGAAGCCAGGGAGCATGTAGCCTATGGCAGCACCATCGCCGGCTTGACTATGCAGCTCACCAGCACTACCGCCCAGCATTCCATGGAACATGCCATGAGCGCCTACCACCACAAGCTTCCCCACGGCGCCGGCCTCATTATGATTTCCAAAGCCTTTGCAGAGTTCTTTATTGAAAAACACGCCTGCGACGGGCAGTTTATCAAAATGGCGCGGGCCATGGGGATGGAAAACGCCGACAGACCGGAGGATTTTATCACGGCGCTTGTTCACCTTCAGGAAGCATGCGGCGTTGCTGATTTGAAGATGACCGAATATGGAATTCAAAAAAAGGAATGTATGGCGCTTGCCGTCAACGCCCGTGAGACAATGGGCGGTTTGTTCCTGGCAAACCCCTGCCCCATGTCCGATGAAGAATGCGCCGGTATTTTTGAGAAATCTTACAGATAAGCGAGCGGAGCGGCTTTATGAATATGCAGGAGTTTTTGGACTATTTAAGGCAAGGGAAATGTGTTGCAGGCGGCTCGGATTTGCACGAATTGATGCACCAGCTTGCTCAAGAGGCTATGCGGATTACCGCGGCGCTGAATAATCGCTGTCATGAACAAGAAGAAATCCGCCGCCTGTTTTCAAAACTTACAGGCAGGCCCGTTCCCGAAACCTTTTCGATGTTTCCGCCCTTTTATACGGAATGCGGAAAGAACATCTTTATTGGAGAGAACGTTTTTATCAACTGCGGCTGCCATTTTCAAGACCACGGCGGTATTTATATCGGGGACGGGACGCTCATCGGGTCTTATGTTGTAATGGCAACAATCAATCACGGGCAGCACCCATCGGCGCGCTCCGACAACCTCCCCGCCCCGATACACATCGGGAAAAAAGTCTGGATTGGCTCGCACGCCACCATTTTGCCCGGCATAACTATTGGAGACTATGCGATTGTTGCCGCCGGTGCGGTTGTTACAAAAGATGTCCCGGCCAATACGGTGGTGGGCGGCGTACCCGCAAAAATAATGAAGAAAATTGAAGAAGCTCCTGAACCGGGAGCTTAGATTACTGAAAATAAACGAAAGGAAACCAGGTTATGAAAAAGTTCATTGCTATGCTTTTATCATTTGCTTTGATATTGAGCTTGTCCGGATGCAGCGGCGAACCGTCCAAAGATGAGCCGGCGCCGAATCCTTCCGACACAACAAAAACAGACAACAGTTCCCCAACAAAAGATAACTCAAAAATTCTGGTCGCCTATTTTTCAGCCACAGGTACAACAAAACAGGCGGCTGAATATGCGGCGGAAATTCTGAACGCGGATATTTATGAAATTGTGCCGGAGATTCCTTATACAGAAGAGGATTTGGCTTACTATACTGACGGACGTGCCGACCGCGAGCAAAACAATCCCTCCGCCCGTCCGGCAATTTCCGGCAGCATTGAAAATATAGAGCAGTATGATACGGTGCTGGTTGGATACCCCATCTGGCACGGGCAGGCGCCACGAATTATCAGTACTTTTTTAGAAAGCTATCATTTTGCAGGAAAAACGATTGTACCGTTTTGCACCTCTCACAGCAGCGGGATTGGTTCCAGCGCATCTGATTTGCATTCCCTCTGTGCCGGCGCAGCATGGCTGGAAGGAGAACGGTTTTCCCCAAGCTCGGCCAAAGATGAAGTAAAAGCGTGGTTAAATACCCTTGAAATCACTTCATCCAATACCGCAAGAACCGGAAAATTTAATTTTGAAACCAAAACCGTTATGCTCAACAGCGGGTATGAAATGCCTATCATGGGACTGGGAACTTACAGCCTCTCGGATGAAGAATGCTATAATTCCGTGACCGCGCTGCTCAAAGCAGGCGGGCGGCTGGTCGATACGGCCTATATGTATCACAACGAGGCCGCTATAGGCAGAGCCGTGAGAGAATCAGGCGTACCGAGAGAAGAAATTTTTGTCACTACAAAGCTTTATCCCAGCCAGTTTGCAAACGCCGAGGAAGCCATAGATGGCGCGTTAGAGCGTATGGGGCTGGAGTACATCGATTTGATGCTGCTTCATCACCCCGGCAGTGGCGATGTAGATGCGTACAAAGCGATGGAACAGGCGGTTACAGATGGGAAAATCCGTTCCATTGGCCTCTCCAACTGGTATGTGCAAGAATTAGAGGAATTTTTGCCGCAGATTACCATCACTCCCGCGCTGGTACAAAACGAAATCCATCCGTATTATCAGGAGAACGATGTGATTCCATACATTCATGAAAAGGGGATTGTTGTGCAGGGCTGGTATCCGTTTGGCGGCAGAGGGCATACGGCAGAGCTTTTGGGCAATGAGACCATCTCGGAAATCGCACAGGCTCACGGGGTAACCCCGGCGCAGGTTATTCTCAGGTGGAACCTGCAAAAAGGCGTTGTGGTCATCCCCGGCTCCAGTAATCCTGAGCATATTCGGGAGAACCTTGATTTATTCGGCTTTGAACTGGCAGAAGATGAAATAGAGCGCATCAACGCGCTTGACCGGAATGAAAAACACGATTGGTATTAGCTGAATAAAAATAGCTTTGACTAGAATAATGAACATAATCGTGAAAACACACAGGCGGCTGTCTCACTCGACAGCCGCCTGAATTTATTGTACGCTTAAGAAAGAGAAAACGCCCAGCTCTTCCGCGGGTAAAACGTTATAATCAAAACCGTTTCTGTATAAAGCCCGCTTTCCAGCGGATGCCTTTGCACAATATCCGACAGCCGTAAGACGCGGGCTTCTGCCGCAGTGCATATCAAAAACCCGCCCCCAACATATGCCTGCTTATTATTCCTGATGATTTCAACAGGCTTAAAATAATAGGAATATCTTCTTCCGACGGTAGGCGATATTTATACAAAAATGAACTTTACGGGCGCTGCACAGCAAAAATTACCTTATACACAAAAAAATTATAATAGAAAGCGCTTGTAAGATTTGACATGACATAGATTGCTTTTTATAATAAAAAAAGAGGTGAGCAAATGCTAAATTCTATATCGAAATTGTTTTTTATTTATGCCCGTAAATCTGTCTTCACAGGCAAAGGAGAGAGCATTGAAAACCAAATAGAAATGTGTATAGCGTATATTCGCAGCAAATTCCCTGATGTAAAAGACCCGGATATTGTAATTTATAAAGATGAAGGTTTTTCCGCAAAAAATACAGACAGGCCAGAGTTTCAAAAAATGCTGATAGATTTGAAAGCTCGCAAACCCGATTACGTTGTGTGCTATCGTCTTGACCGTATCAGCCGTAATGTGAGTGACTTTTCATCCCTAATCGAAGACCTCAACGAGCGTGAAGTTTCCTTTATATGTATTAAAGAAGAATTTGACACCTCAAAACCAATGGGTAAAGCCATGATGTATATTGCTTCAGTGTTTGCCCAATTAGAACGAGAAACTCTCGCAGAGCGGGTTCGCGATAATATGCTCATGTTAGCCCGGACAGGACGATGGCTTGGAGGAACACCGCCAACAGGGTTCACATCTACAAAAACGCAAGATGTTATCATGGATGGAAAAATAAGAACATCGTTTAGACTGAAAGAAATACCAGATGAAATTGCTGTTGTTTCATTGATGTACGATAAATTTTTTGAAACGCACAGTCTGAATGCTGTATCCAAATTTTTAATAAAACAAGGCATAAAGTCGCGTAATGATAAATTCTATTCCCTTATCGCTATTAAGCAAATATTACAGAATCCCGTTTATTGTGCGGCCGACAAAGACGCTATGGATTTTTTTGTAGAAAAAAATTCTGACGTTTGTTTTGAAGAAAAAGATTGTAATCCCAAGCTGGGTCTTCTTGCTTACAACAAGAGAGACTACACAAAAAAGCATGCGCCCAGACAGCCGTTAGAGAAATGGATTATTGCCATTGGAAAACACGGCGGACTTATCCCCGGCGAAAGATGGGTAGCCGTTCAAAATATAATTGAGGAAAGCAAACCGAACGGTACAAAGCCTTCAAACATGCACAATGATTATTCTTTATTGTCTGGCTTGATTTATTGCCAAAAATGCGGTTGCCGTATGTTCGCAAAAACACGCCATCAAAGCCCCAAATTATTTGACTATATTTGTCAAAGTAAATTACGCGGCGGAACAGCACTATGCGACTGTCAAAATATAGGCGGTATACAAGCGGATGACAAGGTGTGCGAATATTTGTCGAGTTATACTGACGTAAATTCAAGTATTTATAAAATGTTGGAAAAACTAAAACATGACTTCAAGGAAGAAAAAGTTGAAAGACCGATAGACTCAATCGAATCACAAATTAAAAAATACAATGAGGAAATGGATAATCTAGTGTCTTTCCTGGCTCAGCAAGGCAGTAATCCTGTTTTAGTCCAGCGTGTCAACCAAAAAATGGCCGAGCTTACTCAAGAATTATCTCAACTGCAAAAAAAGCGCGGCCAACTGCTTAAAAACGACAATCAATTCACGGATAAGGAAATGCAGATAGACTTGCTTGCCACAGCCTTATCCGGTTTGAAAAATCACTTCAACATCCTTTCAATCCATGAAAAACGTACTTTGATTAAGCTGCTTGTCAAAAAAATTGTTTGGGATGGGAAAGACCTGCATATTTTTATCGACAACGAGTAAGGAATTATCAGCCACCTACTCGTCGTTCAGTTCAGAGTTGCCTTTTGGGTGGTGGCGTATTTCCAGCATTAATCGCAATAATTACAATGTTCTTTGCTGGTGCCGTCATTTTGCCTTTACAATCCTTTTTTTCGGCTTTGATTCTATTGGGCGTCATATTGCTTGGTGTGTTTATGACGCTGCTGGTATCGAAATTCCTCTCTAAAACCTTTTTAAAAGGGGTACCCTCTTCGTTTGCCTTGGAGCTTCCCCCCTATCGCAGGCCGCAAATTGGAAAAGTAATCATACGCTCTATTCTCGACCGTACCCTGTTTGTATTGGGAAGGGCCGTCGTTGTTGCTGTTCCCGCAGGATTGATTATCTGGCTGCTTGCTAATATAACAATTGGCGATATTAGTGTTTTAAAGCATTGTACCGACTTCCTGGACCCATTTGCGCACTGGTTTGGCATGGACGGCGTTATTTTGATGGCGTTTATTCTTGGTTTTCCGGCAAACGAAATTGTTATCCCCATTATTATAATGTCATACATGGCGACAGGCAGCCTTGCGGATATGCAAAGCCTGGAGCAGTTTCATACCCTTTTGCTCCAAAATGGCTGGACAATTGTTACGGCAATCTGCGTTATGCTGTTTTATATGTTCCATTTTCCTTGTTCGACCACCTGCATCACTATTTTCAAAGAGACAAAGAGCTTAAAATGGACCGGGCTGGCCTTTTTGCTGCCGACCCTGACCGGACTTCTTTTATGCTTTATTGTTGCCAGTGCCGGGCGGATATTTGGCCTTTAATTGACGACGCCCACCTGTTGAGTTAACAACAGGTGGGCGTTTGCTTATTTATAAAAAGTCTTATAAACCAAATAACCTATCGGGGCTAAATATATAATGAGGACCGCGCACGCAAAAGCGGCAAAATAAATATATTTGGCAATAGACAGAACCGGATTTGGAACGTCGAGATTTTTCTTTCTGCCAAGCTTCACGAGAAAACATATTAAAAGCAAACCGAGCAGTGAGATTCCACTAATCAAGAGACCGGGTATCAATCCGTTTGGCAGGAAATTCATTTCAATCTGGTTGATACCGTCTTTGAGCTGTATCGCCATAAAGCTGCCGGCTGCCTCAAGCACCTGCGTATCCTGCCCGTTGATTTTGCAGCTCCAGCCTTTATCGTAGCCTACAGGAATAAAGAGCAGCTTACCGGAATCCCCATTTTTCACTGTCAGTTCGAGCGAATTGCCGGAGGCGTTCGCCTGAATATCGTTGGTATTAAGATTTGCGGTAAGTGCGCTCATTTTATTGAGCGAAACGGCACCAAAACAAATACTGTCGTCATTAATTTGTTTGCCTGATTTTATGGTAACGCTGACCGTCTCATTTTCAAATGTACCAAGCAGAATCAGCCTATTATTAAAGTTTGTAGGATAATTCAAGTTATTAGGCTGCTTAAGCGTGGGAATTTTAAGCGGTTCTCCGTTGACTGTGAGGTTCAAATCAGAGGAAAGGCTCCAAAAATACAGCGCCTCCTTTTCCCTGATTTGTATCTGATAGTTTTTCCCTCCCTGGATATTCTGCGAGCTCAGAATTTTACCGGCCTCTTCTTCCCGCGTGGTAGTCAGGCGCGTCATAATATCCTGCGTATCGCCCGAAATGCTTTTATAAAGCGCGTTTTGAGCATCGCAGATATTCTTTGGCAACGGTTTTAAAATTGATTTATCGGCCAAGACCCCAAAGGGAAGCGTATAAACACAGTCGTAATAATTAAATTCACCGGCCTTTTTGTTAAAGCGGTAAAGGTCTGGATTTTCTTCAAAAAGGGAAAGCGTGTTTTTTATTCCGAATACCGCGTCTGAAAAAACAGTACCGCCCGAGTCCAGCGTTCGGGTGAATATTGTGCTGTAACCCAAAACGTCCAGGGAATCCTGGAGGGAACCCGGGATTAGATGCGTCCAGTTTGAAAGCGCGGACCGCTCTAAAATCAAAGGGTAGTTCGTATTGAGCTGTACCCCTGTGTCCTTGATTCGCTTCAGTACATTTTCTTCTTTGGGAAGCGATTCCTTAACAGCAAGCGTTTTTTCTATATAATTACTGTCATGCTCGCTGCTGGCAAAGACCTCTATACCGATTAATCCGGCGGAATAGAACAGCATTGGAAAAATTACAGCAATTGAAATCACCGCGTTGCGCACCTTTTTCGATTGGAGTGAAAAGCCCAAGACAATAATGGCAATATATAATACAGCTACCATCACAATATTTTGATAAAGCTCATTGTTATTGCGGGTGAGCATATATATACCATACTTATTAAACAGCTGGTAAATACGTACCAGCAGAGGAATCGAAAAGCAAACAAGCACTAAAATTATAATAATTTTAATAATAAACCAAAGGCGTTTTATAAAAAGCGGATCAGATAACCGTTCACGCAGGCTGATTACCTGCTTCGTTTCCTGTTCCTCTTCAATCATGTCTTCAACCGGCTTTAAAAACAATATTTCTTCCCCCGCTGGCTGATAGCAATAGGTTAAATAATAGGCGCTCGCGCAAATCAGCACAAACGTTATCATAAAGCCAAAACGGACGGGGAAGCTCGCATAAGAGCCGCCGTGCCAGAGCAAATTGACACCTTCAAAAAAAATGGGAATTACCATCATGGCAATTAATGTAAAGAAAAATGCTTTCTGTTTTTTAAAACGCTTTCCTTTATATGCAAAACGAAAAAGAAGAACAATAAAAAGCTCGGCTCCCAGCAACATAAGAAGCTTATTGAGATTAGGAAGGCTGAACATGTCCATATTAACGCCAAGAAACGAAAGCAGCCCGCCTGAGCTTGACATCCGGGCAGATGAAGTCATATGGAAATAAGAGGGAAGCAACAGGCCTGCCGCGAGTAAAAAAGGCGTCAGCGTTCCTATGCCCAAGTTAAAATAGCATTTTCTCCTCTTCCCCTTTGGCAGCATAAGAAGAATATAAAGGCCGGAAGAGAATAAGATGAAGAGCGTTGTCATAAACGTCAGATAAAAACTTAATATCAGGCAGATGGTATAGGTGATAAGGTAAGGCATGATTCTATTTTTATTTAGTAGCAAAAGCAGTGTCCAAATCAGGATTGGAAAAATAATGACGGTTTCCAGCCACATAATATTCGTGTAATACTGCAATACATAGCCGCAAAACGCATACATTACAGAGAATAGAACCTTAAAGTTGGCGGGAAGCTTAGAAAAAACCTTATTGAGAAAGAAACAGGCTGTAAAAGCCATCAGCGCCATCTTTATTGCGAGGAATAAGGACATGGACTGCAGGATCATATCCCGCGGAATAAAAAAGTACAACAGATTGAGAGGGCTTAAATAAGTAGAAAGGTTTGCGGCCATATTCACTCCGGTTCCCGTATACCAATCATAAAACAATGATTTTGATCCGTGCATGGCGTCGTATAAATGATAGTAGCGCGGAACATATCCCTGCGCCATATCGGCGTATGCAATCGATTTTGCGCCGAAGGGCCAAAGACCTTCTATTATAAATACGACTGAAAGAAGCGCCAGCACAATCAAAGGCCCGGCAAGATAGAGCATCCAATCGTTTGTTCTGCGTGCCTTTTTAAGCAGGGGGCTTTGGCTCTCTGCCGCCGCAATTGAAACCATCATCATCAACCTCTCAAAAGTTAAAAAGCCGCTCCCGCTTAAACGGCAGCTTATGGGCAAGTTATTGTTTTAGTATACAAGATTGCGCCCTTTTTTGCAACTTTTTATGAACACCCTTTCTGTATTGCCAGGATAAATTCCACTCAAAAGCAGGTTTTTTTAGCATAAAAAAACCTGCGGTAAGCGCAGGCCTTTTTTAAGCTTTATTTGATTATATGAAGATTTTTCTCTATGATTGCATGCGGCCTGACCACAAACTCCGGCTTGCATTCTGGATCCCTGATTTTTTTTAGCAAAAGCTCCATGGCTGTTGTACCGATTTCGTAAGCCGGCTGGGCAATCGTATTAATTGGCGGAATAGACGCACTTGAAAACATCGTATTGTCAAATCCAAAAATGTCGATATCGGTTCCGGGCCTTAATCCAATGCTCATTATATAATTGTTAATTGCAACGCCGAGCAGGTCAGAAATTGCTAGGATTGCGGTAGGAGGCTCCGGAAGGTTTATTAAACGCGCGGCCGCCTCCAAGCCGTTAGAGTATTCGTACCCGCCTTTGATTATGTATTGCCCGTCAACAGGAATGCTGTGTTCTGTAAGCGCGTCTATATATCCCTGTGTCCTTTCTTTTGCGGAATAGGAATACGCGTTTGTGACCAGAGCGATTTTCCTGTGACCCTTTTCAATCAGTGTACGGCAGGCATCGTATTCAGCCTGCCGGTTATCAACCAGGACTGTGGAAATCTCCGCCCCGTATTTATATTCACAGCACATGACGAGGGGGGCCTTTTTTGCGCTTGACGATAGTTCGTCCGGAGATTGCTCCGAGCTTGTAAGGATAATCCCATCAAAGTTTTTATTATACAGCTGCATAATATACTTTAATTCAATATCGAGGTCGCCTCTCGTCGTGGATACCATAGTCATATACCCGTTCTTTTCTGCAAGGTCGTCAATCCCACGCAGGACCTCGCTGTAAAAGGTATTAGAGATGTCCGGTACGAGGGTCAAAATCCTGTTGGTTTTGCTTACCCTAAGATTTCTGCCGAGCACGTTCGGCGTATAGCCGAGCCGTTCTATTACCTCCATGACATGCTTCCTTGTTTTTTCGGACACATTCTTGTCGTTGTTAAGGGTTCTGGAAATCGTTGCGACAGAAACATTGGCTTCCCGCGCAACATCCTTAATTGTGACGATAGCGTCCACCTCCCCGTAACCACTATTCGGAGGAATCTCCGGCTGGTTTCCAAATTAATATACTTCTCTGTTTATTTCACAAGCACGTAGCACTGCTGTTACAGCAGGCCGTCCGCCTTGTCAAACCTTTTCTTTAAAAGTGCAAGCGCTTTTTTTTCTATTCGCGAGACATAGGAGCGTGAAATATTCAGTTTTTTTGCTACCTCTCTCTGTGTAAGAGGCGCTGCCCCATTTAAGCCATAGCGCAGGATAATTACCGTCTGCTCCCTGTCATCCAGCACTTCTCTCAAATACTGTTTCAGCTTTTCACTGTTGATTTTCAAATCAAGGCTGTCGACGATATTGTCCTCAACGCTCATTACATCCATCAGTGTAAGCGGGTTTCCGTCTTTGTCGGTATCGATAGCTTCGCTCAGGGAAACGTCCTGGGATGTTTTCTTACTGTTTCGGAAAAACATAAGGATTTCGTTTTCAATACAGCGGGATGCGTAGCTGGACAGCTTAATGTTCTTGTTCGGGTCGAATGTATTAATCGCTTTAATCAGCCCGATGGTCCCGATTGAAACCAAATCATCCTGGTCGTTGATGTTTGCGTAATATTTTTTGATAATATGTGCGACCAGCCTCAAATTATGTTCTACCAGCTTATTACGCGCGCTTTTATCCCCTTCTTTGGCAAGCAGCAGGCATTCCTTCTCCTCCTGCGGTGACAGCGGCCTGGGAAAAGCGCCGCTGCCCGTAACATGCAGAATAAAGAACAGAAGCATGTTGCCGAACATCTGGAGCAGTTCTAAAAACATAGTTCCTCCCCCTCGATAAAATAACACTTGGTTTATTTTATTCGGGGAGCTGGGGATTTGTGCAAGTCCTATCAATTTATTTAAACAGCGCAGGTAAAATCGATTACATCTTTCTACCTTAAAATCATACTATAATTCTTAATCAAATACAAGAAATAAATTCCTACATTTACCTTACCTGCCAAATTCCTCTAAAATAAGCCCTTTATTATGCTCCAGCGCCCAGTTGATTGTCCACTCGCTGGTAAACAGTAAAAGATAATTACCCTTTAAATCCTGAATCTGCTTCGTGTCGCTCGACAAATCAAGAGTTTTCGGCTCGATGTCCTTGTTCCCAATCCAACGAATATACTGATACGGCAAGCCGGACATGATAATATCTACATTATATTCGTTTTTCAGACGATATTCGAGCACATCAAACTGAAGTGTACCGACCACACCTACAATTACTTCTTCCATACCGGCGCCGATTTCCTGAAAAATCTGGATAGCGCCCTCCTGGGCAATCTGGTTTGTTCCTTTTATAAACTGTTTCCGTTTCATTGTATCTTTCTGGCGTACTAGAGCAAAATGCTCAGGCGCAAAAGTGGGAATCCCTCTAAATTGGAATTTTGCATTCGGCGAGCAGAGCGTGTCGCCTATAGAGAAAATCCCGGGATCAAACACGCCGATAATATCCCCGGCATAGGCCTCTTCAATTACTTCACGCTCCTGCGCCATAATCTGCTGCGGCTGGGATAAACGAAGCTTGCGCTCTCCCTGCACATGGTATACCTCCATGTTTTTTTCAAACCGTCCGGAGCAGATACGCATGAAAGCAATCCTGTCGCGGTGCGCCTTATTCATGTTTGCCTGGATTTTAAAGACAAAGGCAGAAAAATCCTCGGAATACGGAGAAACCTCCCCGTCTAGCGTTTCACGCGGAAGCGGCGGGGTGGTAAGGCGCAAGAATTCTTCCAGGAAGGGCTCCACCCCAAAGTTCGTCAGCGCTGAGCCGAAAAATACCGGCGTAAGCCTGCCGCCCTGAACCGCTTCAATATCAAAGGAATCGCCGGCAATATCGAGCAGCTCAACGTCTTCGTCCAGCTGCTTTTTAAAGCCTTCGCCTATTAGCCCGGTCACGCACGGGTCAGAAAGCCCAATTGAACGCGACTCTACCTCTTTTTGGCCATTGTTCGCCGTAAAGGTAAGGATTTTTTCGAGCTTTCTGTCATAAACGCCTTTAAATTCCTTGCCGCAGCCAATCGGCCAGTTCATTGGGTAGGTGTTAATTCCAAGAACATTTTCGATGTCCTCAAGCAATTCGTATGGACTTTTTGCTTCGCGGTCCATTTTATTGATAAACGTGATAATCGGGATATTGCGCAGAAGGCATACCTTAAACAGCTTGATGGTCTGTGCCTCAACGCCCTTAGAAGCGTCGATTACCATAACAGCGCTGTCGGCCGCCATCAGGGTGCGGTAGGTGTCCTCGGAAAAGTCCTGATGTCCGGGTGTGTCGAGAATATTGATACAATAGCCCTCGTATTTAAACTGAAGCACGGACGACGTTACGGAAATACCTCTTTGCTTTTCAATTTCCATCCAGTCGGATACCGCATGCTTTGCTGTCTTTTTTCCTTTTACAGAGCCGGCCAAATTGATTGCTCCGCCATATAGAAGCAGCTTTTCCGTCAGCGTCGTTTTACCGGCGTCCGGATGTGAAATAATGGCAAAGGTTCTGCGCTTTTGAATTTCGTTTTTTAAATCAGGCAAAGCAATTCCTCCAACCCAAAAAATTGTTAATTTATTACACTCTGGTTTTTAATTTTACTATTTCTGGCACGTCTTTGTCAATCGAAGAAAACACGATTGTAAAAATTATGTAAATTATAGGGTTCTGCAAGGTATTGACATTTTATTTAAAAAACACTATCCTTAATATTGTTGCCAAAGATATTCTATTGCTTTTTCCTTTTTTTCATATACCTTCCAAATTGAAGGAGCAGAAACAGAAACGTTTCTGCTCCTTCGCCTTTGTATTCCTTTATTTTATGGCGAGGTGGATTTAATTATGCGGCCGATTGGATTATATCTTCATATCCCCTACTGTAACGGAAAATGCCCGTACTGCGATTTCTTTTCCACACAGTTTACAGAGACAGAAGCCGACCGGTATACCGATGCGCTCTGCCAGAGAATCGAACTGGCTGCGAAAAATAATAAGAGGCAGGCGGATACGCTATATCTGGGCGGTGGAACGCCCAGCCTATTGGGTACGAACCGCCTGATTAGAATTCTGGATACCGCAGCAAGCGCCTATTCTATGAATAACGCTGAAGTTACGATGGAGCTAAATCCCTCTTCCGGTCTTCGGCTTGATTTTCCCGAATTAAAAAAACACGGGCTGAACCGTGTTTCCATCGGACTGCAATCTGCTGTGGAGGAAGAGCTTAACGTGCTCGGCAGAAAGCACAGCGCGCAGGACGCATCCGAAACCGCAGACCAAATCCGTAAGGCGGGAATTCATAATATTTCCCTCGATTTGATGGTCGGTATTTCAAAACAGACTAAAGAAAGCCTGCAAAAATCAATTGATTTTTGCGCGCACCTTCAGGCGGAGCATATTTCCGCCTATCTTCTTAAAATAGAGCCCGGAACCGTTTATGAAAAAAGAAAAACAGAACTCGCCCTGCCTGACGACGACAAGCAGAGCGAGCTGTACCTTACTATGTGTGACTCTCTTGAGGCACTGGGATACCGGCAGTATGAGATATCGAACTTTTCAAAACCAAGAAAAGAAAGCCGGCATAACCTGAAATACTGGCGCTGTGAGGAATATCTGGGCATCGGGCCGGCTGCGCATTCGTTTTTAAATGGCAAACGGTTTTATACGCCGCGCAGTTTTTCTGATTTTTATGAAGGCAAAACGAAAGAGGATGGCTCGGGCGGAACGCCGGAAGAATATATCATGCTTGCCCTGCGCCTTTGTGAAGGCGTTCAATTCCGCGCGTATGAGGAACGTTTTCAAATGGCTTTTCCTGAAAAATATATCAGGAATGCCATGCGTTTTGAAAAAAGCGGCCTGCTCATCCGAAGGAAAGACGGCTTACATTTTACAAAGGAAGGATTTCTTCTTTCCAACACTTTGACCGCAAAAATCTTATGGGGCTAGCCCTTATTCATAAAAGAACCGGACAAATTTGATGTTGTAAAAATCACAGGTGGTTATATCGGACGTGCCAATCTCGTTAATAAGGATATAATTTGCGCCGACACCGAGAAGATAGCCTTCCTTTGTGACCAGATTGTCTGTTCCTACGAGCATCTGGATTTCCACCCTTCTGCCGATTTGTGTACGCAGGAAACCGTTGAGGTACTGTATGCTTTCCGCTGTGATTGGGAACGGCTGGTTATACTCAGTAATAGGCGCCAAGTCGTTTGTGGCGGCCTGCATACCCGCCGGAGCCATTCCGGCAGCCGCGTTTGCCGCATCGTTTGAAATCATTGCGGGCGTCATTCCCGGCATCATGCCGGTACCCGCAGGCTGCGATGTGGTGCCCATGCCTGTTGAATTCATACCAGCCAATGGCGGGGCCGCTCCGCTGATGCTTGCCTGTTCCCGCGCGGCTTGCTGCCGCGCCGCCTGCTGGCGTGCGGCTTCGAGTGTTTGCTCAAGCTCCGCGACACCCTGCTGCAGCTCTGGCGTAGCATACCGGGGGCTGAGGTACTGCTGGGCATAGTTTACGGCGGCGATTTGTTCAAGTGACGGTATATTGGGAATTATCTCTCCCGTATATACGCACCCGCCTTCCGGACAGCCTGTCAAACCATATATTCTTCCAAGATCGAGCTGATTGTTATCCATAATGTTACCTCCTAAAAATGTATTGGGCCAGTTATCGATTATTATGTGTCAGCGTATTTTTCGGTAGGCGCATAGAAGCAGTGGTCTCCTATCCTATTGTAAATAATACCGATTCCGTTTGCGGGAAAAAAGCGCGGGCAGGTATCGCTGAATGGATTGAAGAAAAACAGTGAGTTTCCGACTGCTGAAAATGTATTTCCGGCAAGCGCCCAGTCAGCAATCTGATAAGTGAGCGGTTCCGGGGAAATATTGTATACATTCTGAGGATTATATTGTCCTCCGACCGAAGTGCGCATACAAACGAACTGTCCCATTTGTTCAATAATGTTTCTGACATCTCCCCCTTGGCTAATCCTGAAAAATTCGCCATATGGGACGGTCGCCCGATTCATAACGACTGTAGCAACTGAAGCAATCCCTTCCGGTCCTTCGCCTCCAGCTTCGCATTGAAGCAGCCGTGCGAAAAGCTCTCTTGTATCCATCGCCATAAATATCACCTGCCTTTGGGGTTGATATATTACTCTGCTTTTTTATACTATGCCGACAAAAACAGGGTGTGACATTTCACAAAGCGAAATCCGGCGAAAGTATAAAGAAGTCTTTTCGCAGGGTATTTCAAAATTTAGTAATAATTTTCGTCATAAAATTTTTATACACTTGACTTTTTTCAGAAGAAAAAGTAAAATAAATACTGCTTCTGTAAGAAGCGGGCGGTAATGCTGCAACAAATTTGCTGGTTGCTGTTTTTCTAAGTGGCATAAATGGAGAGCTGTCCGAGGGGACCTCGAAATCAGGTGATTCGCCGCCAAAACTGAATATTTATTATATGGAAGCGTATCGAAGTGGTCATAACGGGCCTGACTCGAAATCAGGTAGCCCTCACGGGCTCGTGGGTTCGAATCCCACCGCTTCCGCCAAAACAAAGAACACCAGCTGGAGGTTGGTGTTCTTTGTTTTGCAGTCGAAAGGTGGAGATGAGAACAGGACGACGGTCCGCAGGCCGGGAAAAACATGCCAGTGGCATGTTTTTTAGCCCGCGGGTAGACTCCCACCGTCTCCGCCAAAAATCCGCACAAACACTGGGTTTGTGCGGATTTTCTCTTGCCATTCATTGTTAAATTTTCAGCTTTCCACCGAAATGGTTACAAATTCGTGGTGACATTGTCACCACGTTTTTCTGTTCTCTATTCATTCGATGCATTCTGGCGGGATTCTCTGGTGATAAATTGGTAATAAGAAGTGTTAATACCGCTTGTAACTTGCCAAAGTCCTCCGGAAATATTATTCCGTTCTCTACCGGTTCAGTTCATCTTCCTCATCTTTTGCTTTCGGGAACAATGCGTTGTGGTAGGTGTCCAGCACGAACTTCTTCCGCTCCAAGCGGACATCCACATACTGCGCGGTCATAGCCTCTAAATTGGTTGAAATTCCAAGCTGAATCCCTGTACCCTTCAGACTGTGCCCCAGAATCATGCCCACGGTATAAAAATCCCCGGTCAGCTGGTGCATATTGGTCGCCGCCGAATGGCGCAGGTCGTGGAAACGAATCTTCCGCAGTCCCAGCTTTTTCAGCAAGTCCCCGAAGTGGCTGGTCACATACGACGGCATCATCAGCTCTTCTTTGCTAAAGGCGGCATGGCGGCGGACCATCCGGTGGGATTTTCGCTTCAAAGCGCAGAGGTAAAGGATGGAGGCAGTGTGTGGCTGCGCTATCTGGTAAAAAAGAGAACCAATAGCGGCACGAAAGCGTGAAACCTTAATGTTCGGCTTTTGGAGAGGTTAAATGAACTCCTGTTCTAAAAGCAGCCAGGTCATTCACAGCGTGCTTTTATACTTTTCATTGGAGAGCGAACACATATCGCTCTTAATTGCAGTGGCTTCAGAAAATTTTTAAAGATAACGTCCCGGGTTTCCATAAGAAACCGGGACGTTAAAGTATATATCATTCTTTTTTTAAAGCATTAGTTTGTTAAAGTCGTTTACCGGCGCCTTACACGACCCGTTTTCACACAAATACCACGCCACGCCTCGTTCGGGAACGGGATATTCGCTTGTGAAAGGGGCGCATACAGCAAGCTCTTCGCCGTTTTCTTTCGTTTTTACTAAAATACTCAAGTTCTCCGAAGGATGGCTTTTCAAAAATTCGCCCAGCTCACCCGGCACGCCCCCTTTCACCGTACAGATTAGCTCACGATGGGGATAAAGCGCGCTGGCTAGCGCATTAAGTGCAAAGCTGTAGCCCATCGGGTAATGCTCGATTTCTCCAGTTAGGAAACAGAATTGCCGATCAGCCGCTTCCTGCCAGAAGGGCTCGCCGGTCAAGCCTGCAAGGCGCTGCAGCACTGCCGCGGCAACCGAATTGCCGGAGGGGATGGCGCCGTCATAGGTTTCCTTTGGGCGTGCGATTAACTGTTCCGCGTCATACGCGGTGATAAAATATCCGCCATGTTCTTTATCCTCAAAAAGCTCAACCATCTGCCGTGCCCTCTCAAGGGCGTTTTGCAGATAGGCCGGTTCAAAGGTAAGGCGGTACAGCTCAGTCAAGGCAAGGGCGTATACGGCATAGTCCTCCAGTTGGCCAGTGTTCGCCGCCTCTCCGTCCCGCCAGCGTAAAAAGAGGCGGTTTTGTCTGTCTGTCATATTGTTTTCGATAAACTGTACCGCCGCGGCCGCAGCTTTGCAGTACCGTTCGTCTCCTAAGACGCGCCCTGCCCGAGCCAGGGCAAGGATGGTCCAGGCATTCCATGAAAGCAGGATTTTATCATCCTTATGGAGTGCGGCGCGGCCAAGCCGGTACGCACAGAGCTTTTTCAGCCGTTCGTCGTCCATAGGAAGGGCGGGCTCCTCCTGCCCGATTCTGTTTGGAATACTCCTGCCTTCAAAGTTTCCCTCTTCTGTAATCTTATATAGCCGGCAGATTTCCCGGCCTTCCTCCTCCCCCAGCACCGCGCACACTTCTTCCGGCGTGAAGAGGTAATACTTTCCCTCCTCACCGTCGCTGTCCGCGTCCTGCCCGCAGAAAAAGCCGCCGGATTTATGAGACAACTCACGGAGAATATAGTTAGCCGTACGGTATGCCGTGTCCGCATAGGTTTCCTTACCGGTAATTTGATAAGCGTTTACATAAGCCATGAGCAGCAGGGCGTTGTCGTAGAGCATTTTTTCAAAGTGCGGGGCCAACCACCTTTCATCGGTGGAATAACGGGAGAATCCGCCGCCGAACTGGTCGTGTATACCGCCGCGGGCCATGGATTCCAGCGTTGCCTCTGCCATAGCAAGAGCAAAGGGTTCCTCTTCCAGTGCGGCGTACCGCATCAAAAACAATAGGTTGTGGGGCGTGGGAAACTTTGGCGCTGTGCCAAACCCGCCCCATTTTCCATCAAATTGGCGTCGGAAGAGCTGATATCCCTTGTGAAGCAGGTTTTTATCCGGCTTCTTCCCTGTAGAGGGGCTTTCCTGTGTAAGGGCCGCCGAAATTTGTTCCCCAGCCTGAAGAAGCTGTTCCCGGCCCTCTTTCCAAAGGCGCGATATTTGATTCAGTATATCCAGCAGCCCGAGCTGGGCGCAGCGGCGGTATTTTGGAAAATAGGTACCCGCAAAAAAAGGCTTTTGCCCAGGCGTCATAATAACGGTGAGCGGCCATCCGCCCGAGCCTGTCAGAGCCTGGCAAACAGACATATATACCGCGTCGACGTCTGGACGCTCCTCCCGGTCTACCTTGATTGGCACAAAGTCCCGGTTGAGCAGCGACGCTACCTGCGTATCCTCAAAGGATTCATGCGCCATCACATGGCACCAGTGGCAGGTTGAGTACCCTATGCTTAAGAAAACCGGCTTATCCTCCGAAACAGCTTTCTCGAACGCCGCCGTCCCCCATGGATACCAATCGACGGGGTTCTCCACATGCTGGAGCAGGTAAGGGGATTTTTCAGATTGTAAGTGATTCATCTTAGCTCCTTTTTACTGTTTGTTTTTAATAGTGTTGCTCACAGCGCGGCGCATATTACAAAAGCCCATAAAAAGAAAGATTTAGCCAGGCAGGGCTGCGGCGGCAGCGCCTCTTGCTATTGCGTTTTTTGTTCGGGTTTTATACTGTTTGCCTGATAGGCTGGTTTTATGATGGAACTGCGCCGTTTTTATGTTATACTATATAAATACAAACAAAACATACATCACAGGCAAGGGTGGAAACGAAATGAATAATCAGAACAGAGCGGATATTAGAATTGGAGCACAGGTAAAAATCGTGCTGAAAGCGGATCAACGTACGGGAAGGCTAACCGAAGGAACCGTGGCGAAAATCCTGACCAACAGCGCTTATCATCCGCATGGAATCAAAGTAATGCTGCTAGACGGACAGGTTGGGCGCGTTCAGGAGATAATCAATTAAAAATGCTTGCAGAATCGTGCAGGAAAAGAGAGGCATCCCGTTCTTTAACCTGATAAGCTTATAGACAGAAAGGTGATTGCTATGGATTGGCTGAAACAAATGAATGATGCGCTTGCGTATCTGGAAGAAAACCTGGATGGTGAAATCGATTTATCGGTAGCCGCTCAAAAAGCCTGCTGCTCTGTTTATCATTTCCAGAGGATATTTTCCTATATGGCAGAGGTACCGCTGTCGGAATATATTCGCAAAAGGCGCTTATCGTGCGCTGCTTTCGATTTACAGAACACAGGTGACAAGGTTATCGATATTGCCCTGAAATACGGTTACGATTCCCCCACCGCATTTACAAGAGCGTTTCAGAGCCTGCACGGTATCGCACCGAATGCCGCGCGAAAAAAAGGTGCGGCGCTCAAAGCGTATCCGCCAATCGCTTTTCAAGTATCAATAAAAGGAGCGGTTATTATGAATTACAGAATTGAAGAAAAAGAAGCGTTTCGTGTTGTTGGGGTAAAGCTGTCCACCACAATTGAGGACGGGGTTTGCTACAGGGATATTCCAAAATTTTGGGAAACCACTGGCAAAAACGGCAGCCTGGCGGGGTTAATACCCATGCTCAACCAGATGCCGCGCGGAATATTGGGTATCAGTGTCTGCAACGAGCCTATTACTGAAAACAGTAAGTTTGACTACTATATTGCGGTTGCAACCGATAAAGAGCCGGAAGGTTCTATGGAAACCTTTACCGTCCCTGCCGCTACATGGGCAGTTTTCGAATGCATCGGCCCGATGCCGAATGCCATTCAGGATATGCAGAAGCGTATTACTACAGAATGGCTGCCGAGCTCCGGCTACCAGTACGGCAACGCGCCGGACATTGAGGTTTATTATGACGAAGACGGCTCCAGGCCCGATACACGCAGCGAAATTTGGATACCTGTCGTAAAAAAATAAAGGCTAGATTCTTTTTCAGGAGGCTCCGGTTAACCGGATGCCTCCTGATTGTAAATTCAAATGTTAACTGCTATTCTGTATAAAAGGGGCGACGCCCGGCACACACATGGTGTTGGAGGACGCCTCTTTTTGGTTTCTGCCGTGGTTGAGCATGCGCTTCGGTCACGCGATTCTTTGTATCTGTAACCTGCGCATGAAAAAAAGGATAAAATCAATATTCCATGGATTCTTACAACCGGTATTCCGGTACAGTTCGCTTGGGAATTTTTCCTTCTTGTCACCAGGATACGCGCGCGGCTTTGCGCCGCTTATCGTCAACTCCCTGCTGGAAACGAACCTGGGGCTTACCTATATTTATTTTATCCACCGCGCCGCTGCAAAACGGCGAAACGAGGATTCCCGCCGGAAATGTTTATCAAAATAACCAAAGCCTCATGGAGACAGCAGCTTCTGCTCCATGAGGCTTTTTTCATAAAAGCGAAAAGCCCTCATTTTTGGCAAAGGCCCACTAAGCGAACCAAAGAAGCAATTTTAGATTCCTTCGGTAATGCTGTGACGACGCTGAGGAGCCCCCTCATTGATATCGGTGGGAGTTAAAAAAGTGGAATGCAACACGCGCGGAAATTCCATGCGTGGATTTGGAAGGCAGTGAAAGGGTATACAAAAGGGAAAACAACGGATTGTTTCCCCTTTTGAAGAAAATATAAAGCTTTTTCAGAATAAAATAAATCATTCCGATAGGGCGGCTTCCCATTCCTTTTCCTTGAACCCGACAAGGACAAAAGCATCCGCAATCAGAATCGGCCTTTTTACGAGCATACCATCGGTTGCAAGAAGCTTCAGCTGCTCTTCCTCCGTCATGCCGGGCAGCTTATCCTTGAGGGAAAGCGATTTATACAGCAGGCCGCTCGTATTAAAAAAACGCTTGAGCGGCAGCCCGCTCCTTTCATACCACCTGCGAAGCTCCTCTTCGGACGGGTTGTCCGTTTTAATATCGCGCACCGTAAAGGGGACGCCGTGGGAATCCAGATATTTCTGCGCCCTCTGGCATGTCGTGCATTTGGGATAACAAACAAAAAGCATAAGCTCATTCCTCTCTTTCCAGCAGCTGCTTTAATTTTTTTGAAAACGCGGCGTTTTGTTCCTGCGTCCGTTTTTTCGGGCCTTTCGTCCTTTTCCCCATACGGCGCAGCTTTTGACCCATATGGCGCGACAAAAGGAGGGAATCGATGTTTTCTGGCGTATATTCCATACCGTTCTGGTCGAGCGCACGGGCTCCGCGCGACAGGCACATTGCGGCAAGGCCGTAGTCCTGTGTAATAACAAGGTCTCCGGTGTTCAAAAGATTGACAAGCGTAAAATCCACGCTGTCGGGCCCCTTCGGGCAGATAACCGTTTGGACGCCCTGTCTTTCAATGCGGTGGGAGGTATCACACAAAATAATACATTCTTTTCCTTGCCCGTGGGAAAGCCGAATCGTCTCGTCCACGACGGGACAACCGTCCGCATCAATAAAAACGCGCATTATCTTCTCCGTTTCTTTCGCTTTGTAAGTGGTTTTTGTATCAGGACCGCTGTTTTTTCAGAAAATCCTCAAATTCACGGATAGGCAGCGGCCTTGAAAACAGGAAGCCCTGTGCCATGTCGCAGCCGATGCTTTTAAGGAACGCGGCCTGTTCTTCCATTTCCACGCCTTCCGTTACCGTCCGCATATGCAGGCTTTTGGCTAGCTCTATAACGCTTTTGATAATCGACTTCGTCCTGTCCACGTTTTGTGCCTTGCTGTCAAGGAAGGCCTTATCGATTTTTATGGTATCGACGCGGATATCCTTCAGTATATTCAGTGAAGAGTATCCGCTTCCAAAATCATCGAGGGAACAGCAAAAACCGATTGCGTGGATTTGCTCGATGATATGGATTAAAAATTCCAGGTTTTCAAATACGACAGATTCCGTAATTTCCATTTCCAAAAGTGAAGCGGGGATGTTGTATTTCTTATAAATCTTTTCAAATTCTGTTATAAATTCCGGATTTTTCAGATGAATTTGAGAGAGGTTTGTGGAAATAGGAATCGGCGTTTTCCCTTCGTCGCTCCACTTGCGCTGAAGCCTGCAGACTTCTTCAAAAACAAATAAATCAATCTTAGTGATAAATCCGTTCCTTTCAAAAAACGGGATAAAAAGATTGGGCGGTATAAGCCCGCGCTGCGGGTCGTTCCAACGGACAAGCGCTTCCGCACCGGCAATCCGGTTGGAACGCAGGTCAATTTTCGGCTGAAGATAAACCTCAAATTCACGATTTTCCAGCGCGGTCATCATCCGGTTGTCCATATCACGTTCCCTGCTCAGCCGTTTACGCTCCGTGTCCTTATAAAAACAATAATTTGACGGTTCGTAGGAAACCGACCTCTTTGCGACCTTGCGCGCCATATTCGCGCGGTCCTGCATGGTAATCAGGTCAAGCGACGGGTCGTCGATTACATAGATACCGGAGGTGATTTGAAGATAGTATTTGTATATGGAATGTTCATTATAAGAATTGAGCTCGGTGACGATTTCAGACAGATGTTTTTTGATTTCAGGCTCCGGTATGTTATAAATCAGCAGGTTGAATACATCGCTTGAAACGCGGCAGATATACTCCCCGTCCAACAGGTGTTTTTTAATGACATCATTTACATATTTCAGCGTCTTGTTTCCTTCAGCGCTGCCGAAGGATTCGTTAATCAGCTTGAATTTATAAATATCGAGTGAAATCAAAATATAAGTTTTCGGCGAGGCCGATTGAATATCGCGCTGCGCTACAGCCTGGAACTTTGCCCAGCTCATCCCCTGCGTTACCGGGTCGACGTATGCGATATGCTCCAGCTCCTTTTGATTTCGCCGGTTGTTCCAGATGATAAACAGGAACAACCCCAAAAATACGATTGTAATCAGAACTGTTACCAATATTGTGACGTTCACATATATGCCAGTGCTGTCCGGCGTAACGTCGGCGCGCATTATGGTAATCAGATACCAGTCCTTTACGTTGAGCGGGACGTAAGAGATGACGTTATGCGTCCCCTGTTTCCCGTTGTAATAAAGCAGGCCTGAACTGCCGGAGGAGATATCCTCTTTCATGGTATTCAAAGAAAAACCGCCGCTAGCCTCTCCGCTTTTCTGCAATATGGCAAAAATATTGCCTGACTGGGCGTTTTCATCATTTGTATTGCCGTTTATAACGATTTGTCCGCTTGTGTCGATTATCTGTATAGAACCGCCGTCATCAAGCTTTTCACTGTTCATAATACGCCTGACCTTATCGGTGCTGTTGTGCGCAATGAGCACGGCGGAGATTTTACCGTCAATTACTACAGGCACGGAGTAAACGAACCCATCCTCCATGCCGATAGACGATTCCCGTTCGTAATAGACGCTGTTTTCCCCTTTTGCCGCCCTTTTAAAATATGCCTTGTCTGAAAAATCGACTGACTGGCCGTCTGTCGTAATTCCCGCGCCGGAAAGCCCGGCATACGCCATGCGTACAAATTCATCCCTGCTGCAGACAGTATGAAGGTATTCGAGGATATTATCGCGCCCGTCCATAATGGAACAGGTATAAGAAAGCACCCTGAGCTTCTGCATAATATTGTCAGTCCGCTCATTGATTGTCATAGAAATATGGCTTAATTCTTCTTTTATAAAATTGTTTGTTTTATCAAGATAAGCGTTATTAAGGTTCTGCACATAAACGCTGAGGAGGTAAATCGTCCCGATTGCAATTACCATAACGCCGCCTAAAACCAAAAGCTTATTTTTCATATTACGCTTTTTGCCGCTGCTTTTCTTCATATTGATACCCCGTTTATCCGCCCTGTGTAATGCCTGTCTCTTATACACATCTGACGCTGCCGACGATATGCAGTC
>ENA-OYYP01000385-OYYP01000385.1-human-gut-metagenome-genome-assembly--contig:-NODE-385-length-25860-cov-5.927650_pt1 | contig 25860 bp, 30 predicted proteins | sample MGYA00244067_ERZ653456 | MGnify/ENA primary metagenome ERZ653456 (study PRJEB26926, sample SAMN06165101) | human gut metagenome | biome: ENVO:00009003; feature: ENVO:2100002; material: ENVO:00002003... | reverse complement strand
GCTCGGAGATGTGTATAAGAGACAGACATACGATTATGCCCATTGACAGCCCGTATTAGGTGTTGTTGATGGGCTTCTTGTTTTAAGAAATCCCGTCCTACTTTCACAAGCTGGATCGGGATTTTGTAGTTTAATAACTACTGTGAGTAGTGCAAAATTAGTATTAATATTTATATTTCAAAAGTGACAAAAATGGAAGAAATTTGGAATTTTCTACACTCTTTAGACTTGACTAATTTCTACCGGCATATTGGTGTTACATTGATGTGCTGGCTGGTAATGTTTATCTCTGTATTGATCGACATGTGGGATGGTGTGCAGACTGCTCGTGTCTTGAAAGAGCCAATCAACAGCAAAGGTTTCCGCAGGACCTTTGCCAAAGCTGGTGACTATTGGCGTATGATGTTATTTGGGTTGATGTTTGATACGCTCGGCTTACTATTCACCTGGTACATTTTACCATATATGACAATTATCATCACAGTTGGAGTTTTGATTATTGAGTTTCGGAGCGTATGGGAACATAATAAGAGAAAGCGGAGCCATGCGGCAGAGTTGCCTGGCGTGATAGCCAATATCGTAAAGTGTGCATCGGAGAAGGATGCTTTAGAATTAATTGAAAAAATAAAGGAGGTACAGAAATGAAGTACTTTACAATTGCTGAACTCTGTAAATCAGATACAGCCGACCGGTTAGGTATTGATAACCGTTGTAAGAAGGAACATGTAGTCAATATGACCGCATTGGTGGATAATGTTCTTGATCCGTTGCGGGAAGCATACGGCAAGCCTATACGGGTGAATAGTGGTTTCCGTTGTCCGGCATTGAATAAGGCCGTGAAAGGTTCTGCTACGAGCGACCACATGACCGGACGGGCGGCAGACATAACCGGTGGAAGCCCGAAGGAAAACAAACGGTTGTTCTATCTGATTCAGGAGCTTGGTCTTCCCTTCGACCAGGTCATAGACGAGAAACATTTCTCATGGGTACATGTGTCTTACCGAAAAGAAGGAAACCGTAAACAGGTGCTTGCGTTATGAAGAAGCTACCTTGGATATTAGTCATATTGCTGACGGTGGTTTGTGTCGTTGCTTGGTTCCGTCCACATGAGCCTCTTCCGGCAGAAATACGAACCGAGACTAAGGTAAAGACTGTTGTAAAGGTTGATACGTTACTTATCTCTGCACCTATGGCCCCTTTATTGGTCTTCCGGTTAACAGATACTATACGTATTGGTGACACTGTTGTACATCGTGAGCAGGCTTATTACGAAGATAGTCTTTACCGAGTATGGGTGAGTGGTTATCGTCCAAGGCTGGATAGCTTGCAGATATTTCCGAAGACGGTGTATCAAACGGTGACGAATAATATATACCACACCATTACGCCTAAGAAGAAGCGTTGGGGATTGGGTTTGCAGGTCGGGTATGCTTATCCGGGTGGGGGCTATGTTGGTGCTGGGGTAAGTTACAACCTCCTTTCATGGTAGCTCCTTTGGGAGAGTATGAGGGACATTTGTCTTTTATCTGGGTGAATGCAGGAAGCCCCTAGCGGAAAACTCTGCCGGAGGATTATTTTTGTGTGTAGAAACTCAAGACCGGAGTAATCTCTAAAACCGTTTACCGCTTTCCTCTCTGATTTCTGGGGCTACCTTCCATCAGTCTATTACGTAGTTTCTAAAAACATATTGACTGTATCCCATTCCTTCAGCAAACCTGTTCATAATCTTGAATAAGTACGAGAGAAAAACGAGCATTGTTTGTACCATATGATTATCATAGAGTGTTGGATATCTTGTTGAACGACATTTTTTGTGGCTGAACAGGTATAAAATGGGCAGATACATTTTTCGTACCTGCCCGGTTCTTGTATTATATCAGCGATCCCAACTTACAGCTTGAGGGCTGCCCGGTCTTACCGATGTCGGTGTCTTCCTATTCCTACTCTGTCGGCTTTTCGGATTCCGCCACCCGGTTTATGAGATAGGTACTCTTTTTATAGGATCTGATACTCGTAACCGTCGGATTGCAAATCCGACGGGACGGAAAGCTATTGATATCCGTTGCTGTTGCCGTCTGCCAGGGATTGTTCATTGAAGGTGACGCCATGCCAAGTCTGTTTGGGTTGGTAGTCGTTATTAGTACATTTGCCTACTTTATAGAAACCTGTCATCACTTCCTTTCCATTGGCATTAAGAGCCTTGAAACGGTCTGTACCAAAAAAGACCTCTTTGGTTTCATTGGTGGTTATTGTTATTTTACCTACACTTATAGGAGTGCTTTCCGCATATGCGCCATGACCAATGCACGCTGCATAACTTTTATAATAATCGTCATAAGTCGTTGTGGCAAAAATTTTGGAATGGATAATCTTGATTTCACCACAACTTTTGGGGTCGGATCCTATCGATAGTCCTATTGCAGATGCGCCAGTGCCCCCTTGGGCATACACTATGGAATTTTCAATTGTAATATTACCACATGAAGAGCCGAAATGGCCATTAGTCCCGATAGCGGCTCCTCCATATCCCCCCCCTGTACCTCCATGTACGTCCAGCGTGACGTTGGCAATAATGATATTTCCACAACTACTCTTCGAGGCGCTACCTATGCCGGCAACAGCACCAGCTGAAGTCTTGATAGTCAGTTTACTATTCTGCGGATTGTCTGCCAAACCTTTGATTGTGATATCGGCATTGGGATCAAGAAGGATTGGAGTGTCGCTACAATTAAAGTTATTGTTTGTTCCTTTCACGATGATAACGGGGCTACCACCAGTGACATGAATGGCATTAGTGGCATTCATGTTCACATTATCCAGTGTCAGGTTGATACCGTCACCTTGCAAAATAATACCCTGCGTAATCTCTCCTTTTATAATATAGTCGCCCGACTCGGCGACGGTTTCACCACCTTTGATTTCTGTTGCTGCTTTATTCACCATCAGCGTTATCGTGTTCACTTTTGCCGCTTTGGGGGTAATACCGCCATTATTTAGCGTGCCCTTAGTTTTTTCATTAACCTGAAATTCTGTTACCGTATGGTCGGGTACTACGTTGGCTTCGTAATACTTCACGTTGTTGTAAGTGACGGGCTTCATCGTTATCCATCCTTCCGCTGCACTGCTTCCGCTAACCGTGCCCTGTGTGTGGGTGCAGGAGGTAAGGCTCCTTATCTTGACATCAGTCACCTTGTCGGCTTGGTCGCCTTGCAGTGCCACGCGCACTTTGGCAAGGGCATGGGTAAAATTGAGTGTTACGGAAGTGTTGTAACTACCTTCTCCGCTACCTTTCAGCACGTAAGCCAATTTGTCTTTTTGCTTATCAAGCGGCACATTCGTTGCGATAGGATACCATGCTGTCACATTCGTTTCATTCGTATTCTTCCAATACAACGTCTTGTCGGGAGTAAGCGTTTGGCCGGCATTCAGTGTATAAGTTGCCACATCGCCATCAGCGTAAAGCTGTACGCCTATATGCTCCGTACCGTCCCAATCAAACTTGCTGCTCATGCCGTCCGCATTTTCGCTCACGCGCGTCTGCGGCAATTTCGCTCCCCATAGCTCTGTGTCGCTTTCTACCTCCATCGTGACGGAAGTTATTTGTAAGGGGTACTTGCCATCGGGGAGGTTGCCCGTTTGCTCTGCCAATTCGTCGCTGGTGCAGGCAGCCAGCAGCAGGAGTGCCACCGTCCCGAATATCGTTTTTGAGAAATATTTTCTGTTCATATCGGTTGCTATTTGGTTATTCTTTTAATTTATCTCTACGCTGCCGCTTCCGGTTGCTCCACCCGTATCCCAGCCCATACTACTGGTAGAAACACTCACCTCTAGTCTGCTGCCTTTGATGGATAAGGTATAGGTGTATTCCATTCCGGTCGTCCATTTCTCCTCTGCTGGGGTTGTATAGACAAAGTTGCTGTACCCGCCGGCGGCGGTGATAGTAAAGAGCTTTGTGCCACCCGGCACCGTCTGCGGGATGACGATGGCTTCGTAAGAGGCAAGATAGGTATCGGTAGGATTATCCATATGGGGTGTGATGTCTCCGGTTGGTTGTCCGGTCACGCTCCATCTCCCGTACTGGTTATCCGTTCCGGATATTTCCGGAGCGGTGAAGTTGCCTTGGATGGCCACGTTGTCTATCGTCAGCTTGGTGATAGAAAAGTCGGCAGGTGTATCATCGCCACGGGCAATATGTATCTTGAGTTTCGCCACCTGATGGTAGAACTGAAGATTGACGCCGTTCTTTCCTTCTGTAAAGCCCGATATACACCCTGCATAGAGGAAGTCGCTCTGTGCGTAGCCGTCGGCGCTCTGGTTTGTCTCTACAGCATGGGAGGACGGCAGTTCTCCGGACGCTGCAGCCCCTCCACCCACACACCATGCACGTATCGCTTTCTGTTCGGTGGAAGTCTGCCAATATACGTCATCGCCTGCGGATTTGGTCATCGTTCCGCCATTTGCTACGGTATAGGTCTGCGCCGTGGCATTCTCCCATTGCGGATTGCCCGACGTGTAGTTGTCTATTACCTGCACATACACCGCTTCTCCGCCTTTCCACTGATTCTCTACCGTACTACGGGTGACGGATTGGAGTCCTCCCAAGGATGCGGCAGTCAGCGTCAGCGGATATTTCCCACTTGGCAACGGGGTGTCCTGGTTTCCGGCAAGCTCGTCCTGCGTGCAGGAAGCAAGTAAAGTTGACGCCAGCAGAGCTGCAAACATTGTCCGGATGTAGTGTGTCCTTCTCATATTCATCATCTATTTCCTTCCTATTTTCTTTTTAATCCGTTTCGTATTTTTCTTTGTGCCACCGCTCCCTGCGAAAGGAGCCGTTACACCTTTTCATACGTGTACCTCCGGGCTTTACGCTACCGTCCGGGATGGCTTTTGTAATTATTCCATTTCGGCTTCACCTGAGGTAGGAATTCCTTCACCAATTGTTTCCCAGTCGGTTATTTGGGAAGTTACGGTCAATCCGGTCAATTTCACCTTAATGTCATACTTGTAGATTTTGCCACTTTCAAGTACTAAGTCAGCATCATCTGCACCACTTGGTAAAGTGTAATAAAGTTCTCCGCCACTCTTTAAAGTTACTTTCAAGAATTTCGTTCCTTTTGTAATGGTTTGCGGAACGACGATAGCGGCAGCTTTGAGGTTCTCTTCTGTTAGACCTTCTTTATCTTCATAAGTTGCAGCAGTAACCTCAACAGGACCACCGGATGCTTCAGAAATAGCACCGTCGGTAAGTGTTAAGCTGGTAGTGTTCTTTACATTAAATATTTTCAATGTCGCCCCCCTGAAATCCTCTGCTGTAAGGCCTGTTTCAGGTATCAATTTTATTTCTATTTTAGAAAGCAAGTGCTTGAAAGTGACATTTACATTCTCTTTGGTACGCTCTACGGGGTTAGCGGATTCGTAATCACCGGAATCATCTGTTTTCAGTTTCATCGGTTGTCCCCACAAAAGGTCACTTGCCAGATAGTTCTCATCGGTGCTTTGATCTTGCTGTATGCTGAAAGCATAATTACCGTCGAGGGAAAGTCCATCTTTCCAAGGAGCATAAGCGTAAATGTTTACGCCGTTGCCACTTTGCGGATAATAGACGGTAGAGCCGTTGAAACTGCCACTACCATTGGCTGTATATGATAGGTTCTGGGTATAGGTGGTGGTTGGATCGCTTGCCACATCTTCGTTGATGAAGAATCCTACCTTTATACCATTTACAATCTGGCCTCCTTGCAAGGCGGTATTAATACTGCGCGTCACCTGCTGGGCTTCCAGTCCGCTACTCAGGCGTATTTCTCCCGCCCAGTTGTCCGTTTCTTCATTGTTGCAGGCAACCATAACGATTGCTGCCGCGGCCGTAGCCATTAAAAATCTTGTTTTCATACTGTTCTTTTCGTTTTTATGTTAATATTCAGAATTTTCAATTTCCCTGTTATTCGGCACTTCCCGTTTCTCCCTCACCGTTCCCGGGCTGCCAGTCAGTGACGGAGGATTCCACTTCGACTGACATCCTGTTAACCGTAATGGTATATATATATTTCTTTCCGGCCTCGAAGGATTGCGATTTAGGTGCATCCTTGACTCTCCAATTGAAGGTTCCCACATCCGGTATGTCGAAAACAAGGTACATCCCTTCCGTATCTCCTACAGGCAATACGATAGCTTCCGCCGCTGTCCCGTCGGCAGCCGTCAGCAGTTCTATTCCGGTTTCTTCCCCTTCCTCCGGGATCACCACCTCTCCACCTGCCACAACGTCATATAGGGCATTTGTCCGCTGTCCGGTCAGGGTTATTCCCGTACCCGCGAGTGCCGTGTTGTCCAGGCCGTTTCCCGCCTGGATATCGAGGGCTATTTTCACCAGCTTGTGTGTAAAGGTCAGTGCCACCTGCGGATGGTCCTTGTCCTTTCCCGTCACCTTGCCGGCTCCCAGCAGGTCAATGAGGTTCTGCACCTTCTGGTCGGTCACGTCCACGGTATAGGTCCTGCCGTCCGTTCCCAGCGTTTTCTGCCAGGGATAGTAAGCTATGAAATCTCGTGTGTCACCGTTTGTGGGAAAATAGATGGTCTGCGCGGCATCGGCCGGTGAGAATGTCCCCTTTGTTGCATCGGAGGTTGTGGTGTACTTGCGGTTTGAATCTTCCACGCTCAGGCTTTCACCGCTTCCATGCATTGAGAAAATCCCGATAGCGTCGCCCGCCTCCCATACATCGTCATGGGCGCGGGTCTGTATTCCGCTGGTAACCTGCAATGGAGTGCGTCCGGCCGTAGTGCCGTTCCCATTTACGTCGTTTTCACTGCCGCATCCTGCCAGAACCAGGGCGGCGACACAAAAGGGGAGGATCATTCTGCCTCCCGGCCTGTGCCGGATGAAGTTCTTTCTCTTCATTTTTCTTCTTTTTTTGTTTTACATTATATCCCTTTGCTACGCATATTCTCTTTGATGGGGGCATGCTTTAATGGATGTCTATGTCTCCGCCGTCCACTACTTCCCAGCCTTTAATGACCGCCCCGACTCCGGCCTCTGCGGGAAGCTCCAGCGAGGTGTATAACAACAGGGGCTCTTTTTCACCGTCGGAAAAACCTTCCAGATACTCGGTCAGGTCGTTTGTGATGGTCTGCCTGTCCCCGCTTTTCAATTCCAGTATGAGTGTCAGTACCTGTCTTTCTGCGGGTATCACTCCCAGCAGGCGTAGGTCCGCCTTGAGTACGGGTGCGCCTTCCTCCGTTCCGTCCCTGAAGAGAGGTATCACCGCCTTTCCCCGTGAGTCCGTGAGTGTTCCGGTGCCCAGATCCACGGAAGAGGCAATGCCTTCCAAGGTTGCAGAAACAGAGGATAACCGTTCCTTTTCACCCTCTTCCATCTTCATCACCAGAGAGAGGAGCCGGTTGTGCTGGCGCATGGACATGCTTGTCCTCAATGTATCGTCAGCCGTTATCTCCACCTCTTTGACTGCGGAAAAGAGATAGCCGGGCAGGGGTTCCAGAGTTCCGTCTTCCAAGGTGTTTACCGTGGCGGTGGCTTCATCGGTGGTGATTCCTTCGGCCTTGCTACAGGCCAGCAGCTTGTGTTGTCCCGGTGAGAGCAGGGAAGGGAAGATGCAGGGCGTACTTCCTGCCTCATGCTCTTGGTTGTCCACATGCAGGATATAGGTATCCGGTAATACCGCTTCGGAAGAGGCTCCCGCCCAGTCCGCGGTCACCACAAGTGCTCCCTTGTCGGGGTGTTGCGTATTATAGAGATCATCTTTCACGCACCCTGCCAGAAGAAGGATGGTGCCCATCAGGAGAAAGCCTGTTTCCCGGGTTCTGGAGTATTCTTTCCGAAGATTGCCGGTATGCTGTTTTTTGATTCTGTCTTTCATTGTCCTTTTTCTTATTTGAATTGCCATACAAGGGTGATTCCGGCATGGTTTATCCCCCAGTAGTTTTTATTCGCTTTCCCCTGTTTGATACGCACACCACCGGTAACCGTGTATTTTTCATACTCGGCATGGGTGCAGCCCGCACCGATGGATAAATCCAGTGATATGGAGTTGTTCAACCGCATCTGGTACCCGCCGGTCAGTCCTCCGCCCGTCAGGTCTCCCTGCTTGCCGGTGTCGCCTAATTTATAGTTGAAGCTGCCCATGTGGTACATCGCTCCCAGATAGCCCCGCTTCTCTTTTCCGATATAATGGCGTAGCTCCGGTGATATTTCCAGCAGGGCGTATCTTCTTTCTTTGTTGTCCCAGCTCCAGGAAGTCCATGAACCATTCACCTGTATGCCCCAGTTCCTGTTTATACGCCATTCGATGCCCAGGTCCGGTGTGAGTGTTGCCCAGCGTAGCAGGTTCAGCCGCAGGGTGAAACCGTAATCCCCTGCCTTTGCCTCCGTAGCAGGAACCGTTTGTGCGGGTTCGGTGGTTTCTTCACGGATATCGGATGTCGTGGCTGTTTCCGTCTGTTTCTGGTATTCTTCCTTTATAGGCCGGTTTTGCACGGGTTGTTCAGTAGTGGTGTCTTCACCCTGTCCGGTTTCAGTTTCCCGGGGTAGGGGAACCGCTATCCTTACGGTGACATAATCACCGTTATCGGCATGGTTACGGGTGATAAAGCTGCTTTCATGTAGTCCCTGCCGTATGATTAACTCGGACTTCACCCGGTTGGAACGGTTTTTGGCTACCCTCATGTTTTCAGTCTGGCTGTCTAAGGAATTGCAATAGCCGTCTACATATAAGGGTATTTTTCCTTCCAGGATCTGTTGTTTGTGCTGTTTCACACACTCTGACAGGCGGAGTAACTCATCTTGATTGTCCCTGAAAGGTATATAGAACATATCCTTTTGGGGCACAAAGCGGAACATGTAAACGGTGTCCGTCTGTTCCTGTGCGGATAATGGCAGGCAGGCGAGTACGGGGATGAAGAGTACAAGCAATTTTTTGATAATAACTGATTTGTCCATATTGTTTTTTATAGGCTTTACGTTGGTTTGCCATAAAGCCTTTCAAATGTTGTTAAATAAAGACAAGTATAACGATGTATCCTAAACCATGTGTGGGCAAGGCTGACAAACTGTATTAGATGTCCTTTTTTATTAAGGGAGCAAAATAAAAAACAAATAAAACGTAACTGTTATAAAATGGCAAAGTTGTTATTAATAAAAGTCCTTGTGTTTATTAAATAAAGTATTATAATCTTGAATATCAGAAGTTAATATTTCATCCTTGTTTATGTATCTTTTTACAGATTAAGGGTAGAAATACCTAATTTTTGGTATAAAGGAAGCAGCCCAAAGCCTGCCTTTTCTTTATTTATTTAAGCGAAATAGGAGTAGTTCAATTAAATATTGTCTTTGTATTTTTTAAGATTGAATTTAGCAATGAAAAGTTAGATGGGCTATTTATTAATTGAAGAAGTGCGGAAATAGTTGTAAAATAACAACTTGAATAATTCTTATCATCATATATTTGTGATATGAATATAGAAGTACTTTTAAATAAAGCTGATATAATGCCGGAAGTATACAAAATAACTGGATACACCGGTGCTAAGAATAAGGATATGGAGAAAATATCTTCTACGGAAGATGATTTGAATATCTTGGACAGTTACTTTGGAGAAGCCGTGAGTAGCATCGCTGATATTGTTTCCAGATATGGATATTTATCTAATGAAACAGAGAAAAGCTCTACCTTCTGTTTTGATTTGCCTTCCAGTTGGAAGATAGCCGTAAGAAAAGCTTTGGAGAAGTCTTTGAAACAATATGTTTCAAACTACATCTGTATGCAGTGGTTTAACTTGTCGAAGAAAGAGGAAGTAACTTATTACGGAACAGTATGTGACGAGCAGGCTATTGCTATAAAGAAATACCTTTTGGAGCGAGAAAGGCCCAAACGGAATTAATTGCAATTAATAACTAAATAATTTATTATGGAAGGAAGTAAGGTTATCAATCTTGAATTGACTGTAAAAAGTCTGTTTGAACAAATGAAGGAACACTCTTATTATTTGGGAGAAGCCCTTAAAAGTGATCCGAAACTAACGGAATTAGCTGCAAAGCTTCAAGCTAATGACGACGATGACACCGTGTTGAAGGATTTGGCCCAGGAGGGCGGAACGAAGCTTGGAAATATTTTGAGCCGGGTTATTGGTAAGACATCTTATTCATGGGATGAAAACAAAACTAAGATCAGCTTTACAACGAATGCTGTTTCAAACTTTATGGAAAGTCAGAAAGAAACGATTAAGGATAATATGCTGAGTTACCTCTCTTATTATACCTTGGCCAAGTGGCTTAATCTTATAAAGCCAGATGAAGCTACGCGTTTTGAACAAAGGTTGGTTGAAATTGAGGAGGAATTGAGACTTCTCGGTGCCCAAAGAGATAAGCCGAAACGTACAACGTCAGCAGCACCAACTACCTAATGAATTTACTGGCCATAGAGATAAAGCTAAGTAGTATTTTCTCTGAAATAGATGTTCGAACTTACTACCAGGGAGAATCTTTGAAGAAAAAGGATGCTGATTTTTCCAGCATCCAAACTTCTTCAGATGATTATGATATGCTTCGCTCACCTGTAGAAACGGCCTTAAATAATATTAGTGGCCGTCTTATTAAGCGGGTAAAATGTTTTGAATGGCAGATTGATGGTGAAAAGATCAACATTAGTTTGATACCTTATGAAAGGATTCCTCCACATGCTGATAAGATCATGGAGTTATTGAAGAAGGCTATTTGGGATTACATTGTAAATTACGTACATTATGAATGGCTTTTGACTGTGAAGCCGGAACTTGCTCCGGTTCCAGAACAGAGGAATGAAAATTTAATGTGGGACGTGGTAAAGTTTATCGGAATGATAAGTGGAATAGTCAGGAGACGAGCAACAGATTTGGGTGGAATATAAAAGGATAGGAGAGGGGATACCTCTCCTTTTTTTATCTTAGTCTATTCTCGAAGGCTTCGGATGCAACAAATTCCATATAGTTTAATGACACGTCGGTTCTGACACCGCCAGCCAAGGCAACAATAAAGAATTTGAATGCTTTGGATTTATTCATTTTGGTAACGAGGTCGCGTATATCAACAATACTTTCTTTACCAGAAATGAGAGTGAAGTATTCAGCATCATTGGAACCTAAAATATACAGCCCGACATTAGAGAATATATTCAGACTTTCACCTCTAAACATTACTGGTTCACCACGTAAATACAAGTTTGACATTGCACTCTTAATCATTCCTCTTAACGCGGTCTGTATAATACGTTTGTGAACATTGCTCCCCATTTTTATAGGTTTAGTCAATAAGAGTATATTTGATATACTTCTATGACTATTTTGCATATCGTAAACACCAGGAGTTACTGATTCACTATCTATCAATGCATAGCATTCGGGATATTTATTGGTGAAGTTCTTAATACAACAAGATATCTTAGACCATGTTCTTGACTCCATATTAAATAAGTAGGCATAAGGATAGTTCTTATTTGCTATGATTAGCTCATTCTCCGGATAGTTATAACCTATTTCTGCTTTTTCAAGATATTGAGTAAACTCTACTAATGATAAAGTAAATGATCCTATAGCTGCTATCTTAGAAATGATAGGAGAAGAAACTACACAAGATGGGAGATATCCAATCATATCATCAGATATTGATTTTGCAATATTGCCTGCTATCATCATAAGCCCACGTTTGGAAGCAAAGATAACGGCTTGATCTATGCCTTTAATAGATTTGGGATTTATACAGACGTCGCGTGTTATTGGCGTTTGCGTTGAATAGACTACATTGCCTGTTCCTACTGACATTGCATATACTCCATCTGTGGCAAATACATACAATGGGTGTTGTCCAAATTGCCCTTGTGATAAAGCTGTGGTATTGGAGCATAGCCCGACTATTTCTGTATTTGTTGGTTGATAAGTCTGTGATACCGGAAATACCATTGGACTATTTAAGGCTGAAACTTTGAGCACGTTACGTGCTGTGTAATTTGTGCTCTCTTCTGCGGGTATATCAGATTCGAGGTTTTGGTCAATAGATATGTAATAAGAAGAAAGCACTAAACCATAACTACTTCTATCACCAGGTATTTTTCCCCATCTTTGAGCTGGCTGGCAATAGTAGGCGATATCGAGATAGGGGTGCTTTTGGAGTGGAAATACTTTTTTGAGAGTTTCCCCGGGCACTCCGCTACCTGATTTAGGTGTAATAAACAGGCTCATAGTATGTGCCCTTGAATCAGGGTATGTAAGAAAGGGAATTATCAACTGTTTAGATGATATCGTGTTTTTTACAATGGTTTCCCCTTGTTCTGTGCTGATGGTAGTGCAAATAGTTAGAGTATATTCTGTATTTGATTCTTGCGTCTGGCTCTCATATCCATACATATATCCTTTAAAATAGGAGTAGTTTATGTTCGCCAAATGCAATCTTGAATTATAAACATAGCTTGTTTGGGCGGAAAAAGAGTGCTTTGTTTCAGATGTTATCAATTGCTCCTGAATAGAGATATTGTCTTTTGACCATTCATCAAGTCTCCAAGTCTGTTTACCTTTCAATGAAAATTCAGCAACTTTATAAAAACGATAGGCTTTCAGGAGCTGTTCTGTTTCGTTGTCGGTTCTTTGATATTGATTGTAGGTTATGCTTCCGTATTTACTCTCTTTTTTTTCGAACCAGTCTATTGGAGAAATAAACACATCAATGGAAACTATAAGAGGGGTTAGATAAGATAAATCAAAATCATCGAAAGAGAAGTCTATTTTGGTGCCCATTGCGCCAAATTCATAAGTGTAATCCTTGAATGTGGCGTTATTAGGCTCGTTATGACAATAATAGAAAGGGGCTATTTGATAAAATGATACTTCTGTACTATAGGAGTCGCGTCCCCCTGCTTTAAAGTCAAAGGTGTAGTCTTTCTTGTTTCCGTGCTCTATCAAAAAGATTGGAGACTCCTTTATATATTCTCCCGAAGAGGTTCTAAATGCATATTTAAGAAGGCAGGGGCCGACCATATATTCTTCTTTATTTAAGGTATCAATGCAGTTGTCCAAATATCCAACAGCATTATAGTCAGCTGTACGCATGAACTCTTCACTTGTTAATGAACCGTATTTCCTACCACTTAGAAATTGAGAATCTGGGCAAATACTTGTTGCCTTAGCCATTTGTGAGATTTTAATTTGAGGTATTTCAGGGATGGAACCAACGTATTTGTATCCATCAACGTTGTTTTCAAATATCTCGTATAGTATCTGAGTATCTGTAATACAACATGCAATATTTCCCAGAAAGGCAATATCATTGACTCTCCCGGTTAGATCGGATGATAACCATTCAAAGTGTGAATAATCTTCATTGAGAACTTCTACTCTTCCATCTGTATTCAGTACAAGTACTTTCTTAGCAAGTGTATGGTAGAATACCTTTTCTGCATTTGCAAGCTCATGGATAAAAACAGGCTTTCCTATTGGTTCTACTGAACTGTTTTTGATTCGTGCATTGATAAGTTCCATGCACTGCCCGTCAGTTGATATACCTTCATCAATGCTTCGATTAATGCCGGTAAAGGGAATTTTTATAGTTTCCATTTTTTTTGTAAAGTTATATAGTTCAAGTGGATATGTAGTTGATGAATTACAACTTTAGTATTTGCTAAGGTTCAATAATATTCACAAGGTAAGGATTATTAAACTAATCGTGCTGTTCCTCACGATACTCTGTTGAATTACTACTTATGAGGAATAATATTGGGAAGATAATTACTCTTACTAGACTTTGTGTGATAATTCTCTTGTCTTTTAAATCTGATATTCAATACCAGTTCTCCTTTTGGCACTAGAGTAGTAGGAGACAATAAGATCAGTTTACATTTTTGGGGAAGCCTGTATTGTAAGTATAGGCACTCTTATCATTATGTATCAAACATATCTATATCCTTCTGAGCCAAAGCTGTTATACTATAATTTCTCCTTTTCATGATTTTCTTTCTTTTTTTTATTAGTTAATTTTATGTGTTTACAATGTTAATAGTTAACATATACGTTTACTTACTAAACCATGTTATAAGATGGCTGAACAAAGGCTGATAATTTGCATAATTCCTGTAAATCCGTACCTTTGCAATGTGTTTTTCATAGTATTAGATTAAGGTTAACAAAAGATTGGCTGTCTGGGATAGATAGCCTTTTTTTGTTTAGTATCACTTCAAAAATTAATCTCAAGAAATAGTCTCTATAGATATTCGTCTTTTTATCTATCTTTGTGCACTATTTAATAAGTTACCTTTAATACAATTGATTATGTTAGCTCGTATTTTTGCCATGGTTGTAGCCGGTGTTATTATTGTATACGTAGTGCGCTGGATAGATAGTATGTTCTCTAATTGGAAAAGGTAACTTTCCAATATCGGGTATTAATAATAAGTTACTTTCTCAGTATCTGTAGACAATATCTTAAGACTTGCTTATATCCCATTCACTTTCCATAATCACGTATCCACACTTGTTACAGCTATGCAGGAATGTAGGGAATGGAGCCGTAGTGTAGTCCTCAATAGCTATCTCTATGCTGCCACATTCCGGACATTCAATCTTAACCTCATTGATACCTGGATACTCCCAGAAAGAAAGCTTTCCTTTCACGTTCTCGATGGGCTTATTAAACAGGATGGGATTAGCCAGTATCCAGTTATAGATTCCTTTCTCTGCCCAGATAGAAGGATGATTAATAGAACAATCTACTATCTCTACGCTGCCGATGATAGAGCCAAAAGGCATATTTCCAAACATAGTTTCTATGGCTATCGTTGCAAATGCAGCTTTCGTCTGTGCATCCGTTAAATCAATGCTAAACTTTCTACCATGAGAACCGGCAGCATGAATAAAAACTCGTTGCCCGATATACTTCCTTGGACATGGCCAAGTGCGGTTTTCAATGTCTTTAATGCCGTGGACTATGAGAGATGCCCACGGCTGTTTGATTGTTATTGCTTTCATGATTTCTTTTTTGTTTTTATTAAAAGTACTCACCACACCTAAACCCTTTGCGTGGCATAAAATCTCTGAACTCACAACTTCTGAAAACTTGCTTTTTGTCAGCCCATCCAGCCAAGTCATTCTGCCATTGAGGGACTATTTGGCGAGGGTTGTTAAAGTCTCTGTAAGGCTGGGCGTGAGGAAGAAAGCGACTGCCCTTATTTCGCCAATGATTTATACGCTCAAATGATTCTTTGAAATCATTCAAGAGGATGCAGTAGAAGAAGTATTCTCCTTTGTATCCATATTTATCAATCAAGGCTGTTGCACGTTCGCATTCTGCTATCTGTCCAGGAGTGTCACAACCAAAGCGAATACGTTTTATCCATTTGACCTTTGCAAGAAGTCGGGCCACTTCGTCTGTTACAAGACGGGCATCCAAACCTTGGTTAAAGTCCACTCGAAGTTTTAATCTGATAATCTTTTCTATCTGTTGTAATCCATATTTGGAAGCAAGCACATTGTTGTCCATCAGGATTATATTTTTCCGATTATTAACTGCAATTTCTTCGATATCCATATAAGGAGCGATCTTGCCTTCTTTCTGAGGAACTATACACCATTTACATTTGTTTGGGCAACCACGGGTTAGAAAACCATAGGCTGTTTTATCATCAAGGTTATAGAGTGAATAATCGGGAACCATGCAATCTATATCGCTTGGGAGAACTTTTGAAATATCATAGCCGGTACCTCCTTTTTCAATATGATCAGCGTTGGTAATCCACTGTTGATAATCTTCCGTAAAGCTAAAAATTTTAGCCATATACACCTTATCATAATGATTGAATGGATTATACCACTCAACCTGATTTCCTTTTAGTTTATGATAACCACTTATCTTCATCAGGGCAAGATTAGGGTAATTGCTATCTACTGCTAGTATCCCGATGTTCATTTTAATTTGAGATTTTGTTTGTTGATAACTTCTTGGCACTCTCTCAGCTTTTTAAGCAAGAATTTACCCGGTTGATTGATACGACCTTTTTTGATTTCAGCAATTAATTTTTTGCACTCTTCGAATAATCTGGGGTCCTTGATATACAAGCGTATTGAATCAGCGTCAGATTGTGTGAGGTTTACCAGCAAGAAAACATAAATGAAATAGTTTTCGTGGGACATTACTTTGATTTTCCCTGTTCGTTCCATTCCTTGTAACTTCTGTAGGATTTCATAGAACTTACACATGGAAGGGTTTTCTAACCATTGCTTGACGAGACTCAAACCAATAGATGATTCTTTCCCGTTTTCGGTTAGGCGCATAGCTTCCCATACATCATTCTCATTTACGCCAGGCTTTCCTCGCAATGCTGACTTTATATCAAAGTACTTTTCTGAAGTAGGAGACGAAGTTGTTCTTCCTCCTCCAATCGACGAAGCGCCCCCGTGAGGGGGAGTTTGAGGAGGAGTTTCTTTTAGTATACTTTCTTTTAGTATACTTTGTGGTGCAATGTCTGCATTTGTCGTATCAATGTATACATTTTCCTCTAAAATGTGCACATTAGAGAATTTCGAAACATCGATAAGCAAAAGTTCACGCCGGGCTTCAACGCATTGGCGGCGCTTGACTGCTTCAAAGTAGCGGTTTTGGATACCACGAGAAGTTAATATCTGGAACCTTTCAAAAACCCCTTTATCGAAAAAGGAACGTTTGACCAACCCCTTTACAACTTCTTTCACCAAGTCCGAAGCAATGCCGGCACCCACTTTCCGCGAGAAAAGCAAACACTCGTCATCACCCCATTGGTAGTAATAGCCTTCTTTATATATTTTGCAGAGCAAGCGAATTGCGATATAGGCCCCTTTTATACCAAATTCCCCTTCTATTAGTGCTAATTTATCATCGTCGAAGAAATCAACGTTAAATGAAAAATAGTCGAGACCAGTTGAATTAGCCATCTGTGTAGTTTTTAAAATGCTCAATTATTGGCGGACACCTGGTTAGTTCAAAGTGAATGCAGAATCTTTTCGAGTCTGCTACTAATCGTCGTCCAGACCGTTTACATTCTGAGATTATAGGGTCATTTTCCCATTGCATTAATCGCCTCTTGCGGCAATCAATACAACGTATTGCCTTTTGTTTATCCATTGATTATATGTTATTCAAATACTCTTGTATTTCACGTATGAAGTCTTCAAGAGAGCGGCAGATAACATACTTGTTTCCTACCGCTTCAACTTCTTTCTGCCAGAGTTTCTGAGAATCACGATGAATACCATCAGGTGTTTTCATCTCGATACAAAGTGATGCATAGCCATTCTTGGGAATAAGCAGTATTAAATCTGCAACACCTACAAGAGCACCTTCAGCTTTCAGTTTAGCACCAGTCACCTTATCACGTCTGCCACCATTAGGAACAGCAAAAAGAAGACTTTGTAGCTTAGGGTAGGCCAAACGAAACCAGTCAATACAGGCACATTGAATTTGATGCTCAAGATCATCTGATTTCTTACGAGATGGCCGGTTACGTTCCCGCTCTAAAAACTCATCATAGGTCATAGTTATTTCTCTTTAACCTTAGCTGATCCTTTAGCACCTGTTTTTTTCTTTCCTTTGGAGATCTCTTCCGAATTGTCAGGGATAACACGGGTATTACGCCCAGTTTTATCAATGATAACAGCCTTGCCGGCTACTATGATTGAAGTCCTGCAGTTATCAGGTAAAGAGGTGATGAAATGACTTACAACAGGAGAATTTGCAGCTTCATCTATACTGTCGATGTGATCTGCACGCTCTGAATACGGGTAAACATCCATAAGAGGTGTCTCAGATACTGACGCGATTATATAATCTGCCATTGTACCTTTCATACCTTCATCCAGCTTCTTAACAGCGTCACGTAGATCGGCAGCTTGCACTAACACCATAGTAGATGTTCTCTTTTCGGCACCACTTTTTTCATCCAGAGTAATGTAAACCAGTTTACACTTGAACCAACGGTCGGCAGCCTCTTCTTCGCTGGGGAATAATTCACTATAGTTGGCCCGTTTGATGTCAGAGACAGTAAACTCACCAGAAATAAAGGGAGTCATCTCTTCTATTATACGTGCTTCGGCTTCTGTGAAGCTAAGAGCATCTACAAGATAGGGCTCCGTAACCTTCTTGTTCATGCCGTTCTCCATCACTTTTTCGTAACGGATCTTGCACTCAAACCATGTATGCATTGCCATATTATTCCCCCTTATTTTTGTTCCGTTCCTTAATCATTGCATCAGCTATTTCATAGGCTGCTTTTGCCTGTCTCTCAAAACTGTAGTTCAAATTGGATTTTTCTTTATTAGGAAAAAATTGGGTGAGTATTCTGTTCCAGATGGTCTGTCTACGTCTTGTTGTCTGCATTATGCACTTCATCGCTTCCAATGCGATATGGTCTCTACTAATATTACTTTCCATTTTTAATCCTCCTATAATTTTAAAAGTTTTGATTGTTAGTTTTATGTAATTAAGCTTGACTATGACTTCCAATATTGAAACTCATAGCATGTGATATTGTGTGCTAATTTTCTTGATTAACTTCTTGCTTATCCGGCGAAGCTGACGCGCTTTGTCAAGCTCACAAGGTTTCCTACAGTACTGATCAATTAATTCAGCACTTTTATTGAGGATACGGATAAGGTTCTGTACGTCAGTCTTGGATATTTCCATGAGACTATTTTTTATAGAACCCTTGGAACCTTACTACATTCATATATTCAGGTGACTTCATTAATCCGTCGCCCATTCCTGAGAGTGTTTCTGCTCCGGCTTCATCAATTACGACTTTTGAGTCAATTTCTTTGGGAACTCGAAAGCATATTTGTACCGGGAAGTTTACTTTTGCATCACCAGTGATTACATTTACTGATGCTCTTTGCGTGGCAGCTACTATCCGGAAACCTAATGACCGGCCTTTTTGAAGAAGAATTTTGAGGTTTTCTTCAAGTGACTTTTGCATGATAATTTGATTGCCTACTTTTATTTTAAGTGCTGCTCCTGAACGGGAGGCGGAAACTGCATCTGCAAATTCATCGAAAATGATTAGTTTCTTGGAACAGGCCTCTCTGCTTTTAGCTCTTCTTTGCATCTCCTTAACGAGTAATTGCATCTGCTCTTCAATTTCTTCTATCTCGTTATATACATGGATACCATTGTCTGCGTATGAGCAGAACTCATACTTCGGATCGAAAATAGTGATGTCTTTAATTCCGGATAATTTAGCATACTCGATAGTGGATATGATTGATACTGATTTACCTGAACCAGTTGCACCGCAAATCAACATATGCGGAGTTGAATGATTATTAAGATCCCAGTATATCGTTCGACCAAAGTTATCAATGCCAATAGGCATTTTCTCACCATTCAAATGTTTGGGGTCCCAAAATAGGGTTTCTGTCCGTTTCTTGGGTGTTTCAATAAATAGGTATGATTTATCTTCATACACCATCAACTCTTTACCTATTCGGACTGATGATACATTTAGAGCATTGGCCATATCAAGCCCGTACTTCATTACATTAGCTATTTTAACTCCAGCTGATATCTCAAGTAGATAAGTATTAGAAGAATATCCGCTGATTTCGTGTGCTACTCGCACGGATAAACCAAATGAACGTAATACATGTTCGATCTTCTCTGAATTTGTCATATTTTTATCGGATAAATCATAAGTAATAAAAGTGGCTGCTTTTTCTCGGAAAGAAGTGATTGTTTTGGGATTAATGGAAGCGAGTGAAGCATCTCTAATTTTTCTCTGTCTTCTGGTAATCAATTCTCTTTTGTTTTCCGGTATATCGAAATCATCTACTTCGGCTATCATTGTTTTAGCCCAGAAGTTATATAATTCGGCTTTATCAATGAAGTTATCATTATCATTAATCATATAGACATAATCCGGATCAGAAACCGCTTCAATCATTCTTTTTAATGGTTCGTACAAGATTGATTCATAAAGTCTTCTCGTATCATCAGTTAAGACAATCTTGAATTTCTTTAACTGTGGCGAATTATCTTGATTTTTCGATTCTTTATTTTCCACGAACCATACTTCATCTATATGTTTCCCTGTTTGAGATTCATAGCATTTAATGTAAGTGATCGCTTGTTTTCCGCAGACAAAAACCAGTTCATCATCATTTGTGTACTTTGATTTGCTTTTATGGTCGATGATGACTACTTTTCCGTCTTTCAGTTTAACAACAAGATCAATGTTGGCATGGCATGGGAGTGGGATGTCCACTCCATTAATGATTAGCCATTCATCACACCGCAACTCTACACCTAAGATTTCCTCTATATCAGAAGTATATAGAGATTGCTCTTCAAAGAAGTTTCGTATTAAATTTGTTACAGCTTTTGTGGCTTTGATCTTACATTTTTCGATGGTTGGAGTTGTACTTAAGAGTTTCCATGAATTGGCCGGAACCTCTTCTATGTAAGCAAAGGCTATTTCTTCCATGTCTACAATAGAGGTATTAAGCCCAGTACGAAGGTTCTTGAAGAATAACTCCAGTGCTGTATGATATGCATTACCCGCTATCGAACTCGCAGAACGCTTTGAATGTTCGTGATAAATTTCCGTCTTTTCGAATTCTTTTTCGTTACGGGCAAAAGTTGTAACTTTGCTGTAGCTCCAAGAATCAATCAGAAAGTTAGAAAAAAGTTCCTCTACTTGTTCTTGGGTAAACGCTGAATACTTATTCATTACTATAATAATTTTGTAGGTTTCTTTTTCTTCATTTCTTTTTTCTTGGTAGCTATCTCTTCCTTTACTCCACGAATAGGCTTCATTAAATAGTCTACAGAAGTATCACCATCCTTTAAAGATTGAAGTATTCCTATCAAGGTGGATATTTCATTTATATTAATCTGATTGACAGTCTGTCTTCCGCATAATTTCAAGACTTCTTCTTCGGTTATTGCATAATCATTCTTGAAACTATTGATAATTAATGTCCTTTTTTTGAGTATTTTATCTGCATCCGACAAGTCTCCTGTTATCAATCTTTGAGCTGCCTCATACACCCGGTTAGTAATGGCTTGTGGTATGACAGCAAAAACGGAATTACGGTAGGCTATAGAGTTTGCTGCATTGCCTGTAACCGTAATCATGTCATCGGAGAATCGTCTGCCTTTGCTATCTATTATATTCCTACGAACTTCGAAAGCGGATGCTACATTGGTCTCTAAATCCCAGCATGTACCTCGACTGATAACGTGTTTATCAGTAATTTGAACGACCTTAGCTTCAGTTCTTATGTTTCCCCAATTAGATACCATTATTTTGGCAAGATGCACTGATGGACCAGTGATTATCTTCTCACCACGTGGCAATGCATATCCGCATGACTGGGCAGTTTCTTCGTTCATGGTAGCAATAACTATCGAATTATCGATGCTTCGTCTTATATCTCTTGGATATTGTTTGGCAGTAGATATTTGTGAGTCTATGTTTGCTCTCTCTATTGCGTCCACTTGCACCATCTGGAGTTTTTGTGCTTCCACTGGAAGACTCTCATAATTATCAAGTTCCATAATTTTCTGTTTTTTTAGTTAACTAATTCATCTTTGTTTTCATCGCAGAAGATTAACCTCGTGCCTGATTGGATGAGTATGGAGTATGAATTGTGTTTCCGTATTACTCCGGTTATAATTTCATACTCCCAAGACCAATACCCGGATTCTGACACGAGGTAACGATGACGCACAGTAACGGTTGTGCCTATTGGAATTTCAGTTAATTTCATTCCTCTATTGATTTGAGGATTAATGTTTATTCGTTTTTTCATTTATTTCGATAGATATGTTTGCAATATCATCTTTAAACTTAATCCCATTAACGAGGCTATTTGCGATAAATGCACACAAATCCTCTTTCTTTTCGTAAACACGAACTCCGCAAATATCACTTCTCAGTATGTGACCGTTTGCAGCTTTTTCTATTTTGAAATTTACTTTACTCATAATCATACCGTTTTGATTAAATCAGAAACATACGCCCATCTGATAACATTATAGTCTTCAAAATCCTTTCTGATATTAGATGTAGCAAACCATGATGTTAAGTTCCCGCTACCAACTTGCACACATATATGCTCACCTTTCTTCGGCTCCTCACTGACTTCATGCCATGGGGATTGTCCCATGCAATAGTTATATCCACACTGAAAATCCTCCATACAGTCGGCATGACGGGAAACGTAATTATCAGCATTCACTTCTTTCAGAACTTCTTTTCTGAATTTCGTTTTTTGAGTAGCATAATCGTACGCTACTTCTTCGATTGATTGCTTCATTCTTATTAGTTTTATTCGTTAAACTTCGGTATTGGCATCCAATGAGTAATACGAGCCAAAGGAGAGTCTGGCAAGAATATTCGATGATCCGATTCCCATTGACCATTTCCATAATACAATCCAGTAAAGTATCCTTTATGAGAATCTTTCCATTCTACAGTAAAAAAGACACCTGTATTTTCCTCTGGTAACTGCTCTTCTACGCTTATCCACGGGGATTGCTTAGTTCCCTCCACAAGACCTTTCGCATAGATTTGTCGAAGATAAACTTCAATCACATGGGGTTGGTTTATTCGATTAGCCAATTGGCTTACTATGTCTTTTAGCTTCATTTCTTTCTTGTATTTCTTTCTTTTGCTCTCTTACAACATTCAGTTACCATGCAGAACTTACACCAAGACTGCAAGGTTTCACGTGTTTCTCCTTTACGTCGATACTTCAGGGGATAGAAGTAGCTCAGACGGAAGTATTGCCCGCAGTGGGTGCAGCGTTTGTGTAGCACCCCATTGATATTCGTGTAGTTGCTCTTTTTTCTGCCAACAGGCAGACCGTCACTTCCAAGTACTATCATGATGCCATCTTTTTACGGATTAAACCAATGTTCTTTTTCACAAGAGAAATTATTCGTTCATGGTACTCAGTATTCTTGTTACAAGTACCGCGAGACTGAACGATCTCAAAAGTCTTCAATGATACCTCTATTGTCTCAATACGTTTTTCCCCAATACGGGCCGACAAGATAAGGCTATCACTAAGCTTGTAATATTCGTTTGTATATACGCAATGGTGCATTGCTTTACCCTCTTGGTAGAACTGAGTCACACTTTCCAACGGACGGATAGTGATGCTACCGTCCGCAATCTCCAAGCCAAAGAACCTCTCCATTTTTTTATAAAACCGGGCGATATTTTCCTTGCGCTCTTTTTCATGACGAATCTTCTCCATCCGCTCCTGTTCTCTTCTCTGTCTGGTCTCAATATCCCTCTTTTTGTTCACAAGTAAATCGTGTTCAGTCTTCAGGTCCTTGGGACAAACATAATGGGCATTACGCACATCCTTGTGGAAGTACAATAGCAAGCCGACATAATCATTCCACATAGAGGCGTCTTTGATAATATAATGATTCCTGTTGCAGATATTAAAGGAAGGCTTATAGCGGAGTTGGTAATATCCTTCTTTGAACATGTGTTTAAGCATTGACATCTGTCCTGTCTTTAGGCAAAGCTCTGCATCGTTATCTCCTTTTAAAAGAGAACGTATGAGCCTTGACGGATTAACATCTGGAAATTTTCTGCCAATACCTCGTTTTTTTAATTCGGATATCAACTCTACTTTGGAGTATAAGTACCCATAAATCGCATAGATATCTCCGTAATGATAATAGCCATTACTACCATATTCATCCTTTATGCTTAAAGGACTTGAATATATCCATCCGTTACCACCCATATTCATCGGCTTTGCCATGACGGTACGCTTTCCATCCGTTGTGATCCATTCTTGAACGGTTTCAAAAAAAGAGTAACGAATATGAGAGGAAATGGTAGTGTAGGCCGTTTTTTTATAGGCACATTTACAGCATAATACATGCCTTATCACTTGGAATCCGCCCACAACTTGCAGAATAGACATATACACTTCGTCTGTACTTTTCTTCTTCCGGCTTACCTTTACCTTGAGTTTGTGGTGGCAATATGGACATTCAATACTGTCTCCTAAAATGATAGCACCCAACTCGCTGTTGTTTGTGTCTATCCAGACTCCACCACAATCAGAACACCACAATTCATTCTTGCATTTATACGCTTCATGAGCAAACAGATGTTCTGTAGCCCAGCGTTTGTGGGCATTAGTTATTTCAGATAACTTGTTGCTAAGCTCCGAAACTGTTTTCTGTAATTTGGTTCTCGGTTTCATTATCAGAATGATAAACTCATTTGTTGAACTTCGGGTGATTCTTTCTTTGCCTTTGATGGTTTCTTTTTGAGCAATGCGTATTGCTCTTCGGCTAGACGTTTAATAGCTTCTTCACGTGCAATTTTCTTATCTTCTTCAGTAAGTTTTACGGGTTTAGATACTGGTTTGGCTTCAGGAACGGAAGTAGAGGCTTTAACGTTTGCTGGGAGTTTGTTTACCTTGATGTTGTCTTCATCATAATAGTGGACAGCTAACCCGAACACTTCTTCATCAGACATACATACGGCATTCCCTCGTTTCTTAGCTTCTCCCATAATATAGGAGCAGCATTCGGTTAGATTTTTATTTGCCTTGGCATAGACTACAGCAAACAATTTGTCTGTTTTAGCCCGTTTATCAAGGTAGGACTTGATGGCCTGTTTAAAATCGTTGTTGCTCATGATTTTATTGATTTGATAAGTACTTAGTTAATATGCGTTCGATTGCTTCTCCATTCTCTTGGTTGATCCATTCCTTGGCGACATTCCATGCAATACTTTTTGAAGCTTTGAAATTATCTATTCGGGTAGAATGGTGAGAGAGTTTACCTTCGGTAGGTTTAAGGCCTTTGTCATGGAGTTGGCATAGCCCATCATTGAAGAATACGCAGTATTCATTGCCGGCTCGTGCTTGTAGCATGGGAATGACGTTTTTGGTAACTCCCATAATGATACCCACAGCCCAATAGGTGATTTCTAACTTGTCACCGTATCCGGCATCAATGATTTTTTCTATGTCTTCAGGTGTTCCAAGACAAGGTGTGTGGCATTGTTCTTTACACAGCGAACATTTGCACTGGCACGGCTTTCGTCCTGTCTTACGCATGATGCGCTGTAAGACAGTTTCTTTAATTACTAAATTCATGGATGTTTATGATATTTGTTAGCATAATAGATTGTTAGCTCAACCTTCCATTCTTGAACTAAAAAATACAGATTGTCCCATTCAACAATATCTCCTTTCCTTGCTAAAAGAAGTTTTTCTTGGATTAGTGTTAATCGCTCAATGTCTTCTTGTATGTTTTTTCTTCCAGAATCTCTTTTCATAATACTGGCAATTATATAAGGTGAGTTGAATAGAAAGAAAGCCCGAATTTCTTCGGGCTCCCGATGTTCCTTACGGGACGGCTACGCTTAGTAGGATATACGGCTTCCTGATTATATATAGATGGCAATTATTCAGATAAAACCGGTTCCTATTCTCACGAACAAGACCGGTGCAATTTGGTAATCGTAATGATTAGGCTAACAAAGAGTTTTCTACCTTTCATACCAACTAACTCGTCCTCACGGATTATTGCTCCCCGCCAAGTTGCAACACTTACGAACCCGAATCATAGACGGGGCGGGGAGAGGTTATATATAAAACTGGTTAGGGAATACTGTTTAAAAACCGCTTCGATATTCACATACCAAAAGCGGGGCTATAAATCTAAAATTTATATCATGAATTTATTAAAAGATTGCCTTCTATCTTCACAGACCGAAAGAGCATATTACTACATAAACAGACACTTTGGTTAACAAAGGATCTTGAAACCGAATACTATATAATTCATGTCCAAATCTGTCTCTTATACACATCTGACGCTGCCGA
>ENA-OYYP01000292-OYYP01000292.1-human-gut-metagenome-genome-assembly--contig:-NODE-292-length-30820-cov-9.200943_pt1 | contig 30820 bp, 27 predicted proteins | sample MGYA00244067_ERZ653456 | MGnify/ENA primary metagenome ERZ653456 (study PRJEB26926, sample SAMN06165101) | human gut metagenome | biome: ENVO:00009003; feature: ENVO:2100002; material: ENVO:00002003... | reverse complement strand
CGGCATACGAGATCTAGTACGGTCTCGTGGGCTCGGAGATGTATATAAGAGACAGTTATATATGTCTTTATGATTATTGGATAAGTAACGGTTAACAAAACAAACGCAGATGCTATCTATATGTACCCAAACAGCCATCTCTGTACTGCATGACATTGCTTTAGGCAATGCCCTGCAATCAGTCAATTACCTTCTTTCCGCGGAAGAATGGAAAGACTTGTTCGACAAATTAGAAAAAGGCCATCTTATCCGGTGTCTGCCGGACAAAGAGCCGGGGAATCTCTCTTCGTATGCCTTATGGCATCCTCTGTCGGAAATCTCCCTGTTGGATGTGCTCCAGGCATTGAATGAACCCATTCGTTGCAATATGCCCACTCCGGAAGAATTTTATATCTATCATAGTCAAATCGCCAATAAGATCGGTATTTTCAATCAAGTGGCACGTACCTTTCTGGCAGATATTAAAATAGCCGACTGGTAACCCCTCAATCAGCCCCAATATGAATTACTTACCTATTATAAATGTAAAACGCATTGCCTTCGGCTTCGGACTATTTTTCGGGCTGCTGACGGGTGTGCATTCACAGGAGAGCATTCCCAGACCGGATCTTTCCGGGCAACCGATGCTACTCTATTTCCGTTTAGGCAAGGCGTTAGTGGATAACGGATACATGGACAATGCCCGTACCCTCCGTCATCTGGATGAAGTGCTTTCCGATGGTAGCCTGACGGGGCGGATCGACTCGATCAATATCCTTTCTTTCGCCTCTCCTGACGGTAACCGGAAGTATAACGAACGTCTGGCACGGCAACGCTCCACAGCCGTAAAGGGATATCTGGTATGGAAATACCCGTACCTCGACCAATACCGGATCCATCCCCGGCCACAGGGTGAGAACTGGCAGGAACTACGCCGGTTGATAGCCGGTGACGAGCACCTTCCCAACCGGGAAAAAGTGCTGCAAATCATTGATCACACTTCGGACAGCGACCATTGCAAATCATTGCTCAGGAAGTTGGACGGTGGGAGTTCTTACCGCTACATCAGGGAGAGGATGTTGCAATACCTGCGCAATGCCGCCGTGTGCCTGGTGTGGGTAAAACCGGACAGCCTGCCCGCATTGCCCCGTCCCGTATCTCCCGATACAGAGTCCCTGAATAAACCGTGCGAACTGCTGTATCCGGGGATGAAAAGCATCCGGAAACAAGCACAGGCAACGTTTCGGAATGCACAAACCAAAGAAAAGCGTCCACTGTTCGCCTTGAAAACCAACCTGCTGTTCGATGCCGCCCTGATGCCTAATGTAGAAATCGAATTACCTGTGGGCAAGCACAACCGCTACTCGCTCAACGGTGAACTGATGTTCCCCTGGTGGCTGATGGACGGTGATAAATATTGCCTTCAAATCTTCATGGGTGGTCTGGAAGGCCGCTACTGGCTGGGCAACAGCAAAAAGCGGCAAACAAAAGAAGTGCTTACCGGCCATTTCCTCGGACTGTATGCCGGAGGCGGCAAGTACGACCTGCAATGGCAGGATAACGGTTATCAGGGCGAGTTCTTTATCGCCGCAGGTATCAGCTACGGGTATGCCCACCGGATAGGGGGTAACCTGCGACTGGAATATAACATCGGTATCGGGCTGTTACGTACCGATTACCAGCACTACCATGCCCGTGACAACTACCGGACGTTGCTCTGGCAGGAGAACGGCAAATATACATGGTTCGGTCCTACGAAAGTGAAAATCTCGCTGGTGTGGTTGCTCAACCGCAAGGTGAAAACAGGGAAAGGAGGTGGAAGATGAGACAGGTGGTAAGTGATAGAGTGATAAGTGACAAGCGGACTGTGCTCCATATCTCTGTTTTCAGACAGAAGAACAAAAGAGCATATTATCCCTTGTCCGTACTTTTGTTTGTATGCCTGTGTCTCTGCTCCTGCGACCGCCGCGACCTTACCTATTCCGACGAAGCGGAGATAACCATCACCGCCGATTGGAGCAAGACAGGGTTGAGCAAACTGGAAGGACAATACGGAGCTACCGCCGTATTCTACCCTATAGGCGGAGGTAGCCCGGTCACCGTGCTGATGGGCGACCGTAACCGCAAGACCGTCCGGATGAAAGAAGGGCGCTACAACGTAGTTGTGTTCAACCGTTCGTTCGACGATTTCAGCGGCATCGCTTTCCGTGGGACGGATGCCCACCACACTTTGGAAGCTTATGTCAGGAATGCACAGGCCAAAGGAACGGATAACGGCAAAGTGGCTACGGACAGCCCCGACGAACTTGCCGCCGGCTATGTGGAAGAGTTTGAAGTGACTCCCGGTATGCTGGGCAATTATGAACCTTCCGCTACAAGAGGGACAGAAAATCCGTCCCCCTGCCGTATCTGCTTCACCCCCCGGAAGCTGACCAAGGAGATAACCGCCACCATCCACATCAAGGGACTGAACAATATCCGTACCGCTACCTGTACGCTGGGCGGTGTGCCGGAATCCGTATTCCTCGTTTCGGGCAAGCCTTCGGAGCAGACTATGACGCAACAGTTCGAATTGGACCATTCCGTTTACCTGCCCGGCTCGCAGACGGAAGGCACGATGAGCGCCACGCTCAGCGTGTTCGGTTTTGACGAGAACATTCTCCATGAAGTACGTTTTGAGGCCCAGCTCGTGGACGGAAAGACGGAGTTTACGGAAGAGCTTACGGATATGAAGGTGAACGTATCGGAAGACAGCGAAGGAGTTGTCAGCATCACCATTGATGTGACATGTAGTGAAACCGTGCCTACGGTGAAACCTGAAGGCAGTTCGGGCATGGATGCCGATGTGGACGGCTGGGATGAAGAAGAGAACGAGGATATAGACATATAAGGAAACTTTAATAATAAATTTAAAATTTGACAGAAAATGAGGACGAAAAATTTGATGATGGCGATGGCAGCCTTTGCAATGGCGGGCTGCTCTCAGAATGAAGTGACAGACGTGAATCCGGACACGCATCCGACAGTGGGCTTTGACGTGTACACGGGTGTGCCGACCAGAGGGGCGGAAACCACCACCGCTACCTTGAAAGACAACACCAAAGGTAATTTCGGTATCCTTGCCTTTTATACCGGCGCAAGCAACTGGGAAACGGCAAAGACTACCACACAACCCAACTTCATGTACAACGAAAAGGTGCATTATGATGCAAGCGCTACCAGTTGGGCTTATGACAATATCAAGTACTGGCCCAGCAACCCCAACCACATGATATCTTTCTTTGCCTATGCCCCTTATGAAGCCGCTCCCGCAGTCGGAACAAACAAAGGCATTGTACTGTCGGGAAAAACGGACAAAGGCATCCCCTTCATAGACTTTACCTTGAAAGACGCGACCAAACTGACCGAAATGGTGGATTTGGTAGTTGCCGACCAGCACGACCAGAAATATTCGGAAAACAGCGGTACGGTGAATTTCAAGTTCGGGCACATCCTTTCCAAAGTATTGTTCAAGGTGAAACTGAAAAACGCATTGTCCGGAAACACCCGGATATTCGTAAAGAAACTGGAGATACTGGGAACCACCAATAACGGAACTTCCAAATTCTATACGAAAGCGGAATATAAAAACCAGCACTGGCAATATGATGCTGCCAACATTCCGGCCACCGACTTCGACGTAGCGAATATCATGAATGTCGCTGCCGTTTCGGGAGTGGGCGATTATACCAAAACAGCCATTGAAGCGACTACCAGTGCCAAATCCCTGTTCAAAGATGGTGAGTTCCTGTTCCTGATACCGGTCAATGACAGTGAAACTCCGGGTGTGGAAACCGGAACGACGGCTAATGGCGAAATCAAAGTCCGCCTGACGTATGATGCGATTACACCCGATGTGAACGACCCAACCAACAAATATCTGGTCAGCGAGACGGAGGCTTTGGTGGACCTTCCCTCGGGGGCATTGAAACTGGGTACGGCTTACACCTACACCTTCAACCTGGCACTGAATCCGGTACAGGTAACTGTGGATGATGCTATTACGGACTGGAAAGACGGTACTTCCGGCGACACAGGCGACATTTAACGGACGTTCCCGATGGTTAAACCGCTTTCCGGGGAAAGCATACAGGCCGGACGGGGTTGAATGTCCCTTTCCGGTCACACAATAAAAAAGGATAGAACAAAAAGAATATTCAAGGATGATGAAAACAAACTACCTGACAGCCGTGGTACTCGGCCTGCTGGCGGCACTCTCCGGTTGCCAAGCGGAGGATGACACACCGCATACGCCGCAAGGAAATATTCCGGTAGGCTTTTCGGGCGATGTGCCCGGGACGAGGGCAACGAAAGAATATGAATCGGCAGCCGACCTTACGGACATAGGCGTGTTCGCTTACTTTACCAACGGTGCATTCAGCGAAGGCAGTTCCACCCCCAACTTCATGTATAACCAGCAGGTGGAACGACAGACGGGTGACGGCAGCTGGACATACTCCCCTGTGAAATACTGGCCGGGCAACACGATGGACAAAATCAGTTTCTTTGCATATATAAACGGCAAAACAAAATGTTCCATTTTCACAAAACATTTTGTTCAAAGTTTAGCTTTGTTAACACAAAACAAAATGTGCATTTTCCTACAAAAAAAGAGACAACTTATTCAGTTGCCTCTATTTTTACTCTAAACTTTACTGAGTTATTATCAGCTTTATATTCAAAAAGTCCAGGATCTTTTCAATCTTCTCTTGTTTAAAATCAAGCTTTCCATTTAAAAACAAAGACATAGTGCTCTTTGTTACCCCTACAAGCTCCGCAAGATCCTTTGATTTAACTTTGCGGAGCTTCATAGCCTCTTTGACTGTTTCCCGTATCATCATTCCATTTTCCAATTAATTTGATCTTCAATAGCTTGGTCTAATGTAAAGTCACATTTAGGGTATTCAGCCTCTCCCAAACCTGTACGGAGGTCAACAAACCAGCTTTCTTCATTCTCGCTGATTATCGCATTTTCAAAACCTTTTACTGTTTTTTCTATTGTTGTTTTCATGATTTTATATATTATGCAGGGCTTTCGCCCTGCTGGTTAAACTTAAATGATCTCGATTGTCTGCTCCGCATAATTGATAGTCACTTCTAGTGTCTTCTCACTTTTATCCTTTGGATAAGAAACAGCTTTACATTCTGTTCCACTCATCACATATCCCCCATTTGATTTCCTTCCAAACTCACTAAGGTACTTATCAGCCATTTCTATGTATTCACCAAATGACAATAAGTCATTAATTCTTAAATCTTTTACTTTCATAATCTTTATTTTTTAGTTGTTATTACTTTATCTCTTATTTTGATGTTACAAAGATACAAAAAGTTTTTGTATTACCAAAACTTTTTCGATAAAAGTTTCTGTATTACTTAAACTTTAACATTTGGATATAAAAAAAAACGACTTTAATATCTCAAAGATGTCTCTTGTTGGATATAAAATTAAAGGCAGCCTAATAAGCTGCCTTTTTACACAAAAACTGGATAGATTTAAGTAGGAAGTATCCTACGACTTTTGATAATTTCATTGTTGGCGATACAAATATAGGTAAAATGTATTATATTTCTTCTAATTTCGCTCTAAATTTCCGGAACACATCATTAATACCACTAAGCACCACTAATTGCACGGACGCCCAAGAACAAACACATCAAGTCTTCCGGGCATCACTTTTGCCTCAATATACCAGCAGGATATGGAAAAACCGTAACTATCAAGAGCTTCGACATTCACTCCCATATTCCATCTGTTATATCTGGCAGAAACTCCAACCGGCTGCCCGAAAACGAAATAATCTTGATGCCCCATGTTTACATTAAAACGTATTACTGGATGATCTACATCCTCGCTAAGGCTGTGCGATATAGAAGAAGGTATTCCATTTCCCCATACCACAGACGCACTGTGAGTATAAGTATTATTTACAAATGTGCATGTATAACGAATTATCCCAAGAACTCCGGGCATACACCAATGATCTCCTGGAGAAAGTTTCCAATTACATCCTCCGAGAGCATTAATACAAATATTGGCATATCCTCCAAAAATATTATACTTCTGCGTACTACCAGTAGCAGTAAGCTCAAGTACAATATGTTCATCGTATTCTTCTCCGGTATACAACATTGATGACACAATCTTTCTTCCGGCAGATAAAGGTAGATAGTTACCCATACTAGCACTACGCTCAGAGTACTTACTTCCGCTTATCAACTCCTTTTTCCTCATCATTATATAACAATCCCGTTCTCCATCATTAGTCAAGCCGTAAGAGTTAATATTAAAGCCTCCAATTCTGCCTTTCTCGGAAGTTACAGTTCCGTTTATATCCACATCCAGTCCCATAAACTTACCCAGCAACAGGTCAAGAAGCAGGTTAGGTGTAAAGGGGCAGTTACTCTGTCCTATCTTCGTCGGATCAAACAGTCCATAGTTGGTCGTATCATTCCCATCAGCATCCTTTCCGTGCTGGGAGAACATATAATCGCCATAAAACACCGCGCTTGCCAGTTTGGCAAAGTTCGCCATCAGGATCTCGGTAAATATAGCCTTGTACTTTTCAAAAGGTATCCAGTATGATGTGGTAGGATTATCCCGGTAATCTTCCATCGGATTCACACCGATTATGGTTGCCGTCTTCCTCATCACATAGTAGGTTGATCCGGCCTCGTAATAGACAATCGGAGCGATGTCATCCGTTGCCGTATACTCGATATCCGCATTCCAGAATCCGGCAGGGTATGGCATTCTCCCTCTTTCGCCGGCCGGTCCGGGAAGTCCGTCCTCACCTTTGGCGTAGTTGGCATGCAGCTTCGGATCGGAAAATGCCCCCCATTTCCCATTCTCTTTCTTCCGGAAGGACATATACTCCCTTGGATATTCTTCGGTTACCCCTAAAGGATCATTGGTAAAAGGAACAAGATACTTGAAGTAATCCTCGTCAGTGATCAGGATTCCCGAATTGGCAGATCTTGCCCGGATACATCTATAATAGTCTTCTCCACTCTTATAGATGGCATCCACAATCTGCGCTGCGGAAGAGAGGAAATCACCCAGATAATTCTCATCGGATGCGAAAGGAAGAGGAATGAAGCCTTTTACAAACGGATCAGACTCGGGAGTGAAAGTACTTTCCTCCCGACGGAAGATATACTCCATGTCAGGTGTATCCGCCAGATATTTTGAAGGACGTGACCAGGTTCCGTATACCCACCTGTCACTACCCTTGTCATAGGTAGCCTGTGCGGAGGATACCCACACCGTATCACTGTGTACGACCTTATACTTGACCATATCCCCGCCTTTGTTTACCGAGCCGTCCTTTACATACAGAATCTCTATGTAGTGATCTCCCGGTTGCGATACCTTCTGGGAGACAAGCCGGTCATCCTCACCCGACATCCTGTCGAAATAGTTCGAAACATCAAGAATGGTGTCCGGAGTCCCGATATACGCATGATCATACGCCTCGCTTGAGACGATCACACGAAGGGTAATCATCTGATTGGCATTAGTCGTAGAAAAGAGTATACGGTCTCTATACGAAGCACTATGCGCAGTAAGTTTGGGAGAGCGTCTGTATCCGCCATTGGGATAATACTCCCCTTCATACCCGCGAATGGTCAGTACGCCGAATTCCGGATATTCAGCCCATCCTGACGGAATGGAGCTTCCTGTCGGAGCATCCGGACGCGTATCCGCCTGAATAAATATCTGTTTTAAGAAAGTGCCGTCTTTTCCCGGTGCGCCGGGATCACCCGGATCGCCAGGATCGCCCGGCTTGCCATCCTGTCCGTCATCAACGACAAGAACCGTCTTCTCGTCCATCCGCACACCACCCACATACAATCTGAAAGAGATCGCTGCCATATCGGACGTCACGATAATGCGGGAGGAATAGATGAATTCCGAGGATGTACCGCCCGTCCGGTAGGTCAGTACAAACTTGATGGTTCCTACTCCCGACACGGGAGTGTCCCCTCCGGATTTGGTCATGCTTTCGCAGGAGACATATTCGGGCAGATGCGTCCCGTCCCCTTTCCTTTTGACCTGCGTTACGGAAGGAACGAGCCAGTAGGTGACAGCGTCAGCTCCGGACTCGGGAGCGACGCTTACTTTAAATGAAGCGGAAGACAGTTTCTTTGCCATTATCTTATGCCGTTATCGTTGCACTGACATAGCCGGAGATACCACCACCGGCATTCATCACATCCTGGAATGTCACACTGATCGTTTTCTTCACGCCGGAAAGGGAGGGTATAACCGATCCTGAGTTATCCGTAACGGTGAAGGTGGTCTGAGCGGTGGCATCTTCCGTACCGTCGTCCTTCTCCACCTTGGCGGTATAAATCGCCGTTTCACCTTCCTTGATCTGTTCCCCTGTAATTCCGTCCACATACAGATTCACACGGTAGGGATCAGTATAGTCGGTAACATTGATGTATGCGCTGCTGATAACCGCAGAACCGTCTTTCTGAAGCAGATCACATCGGTAGGTAGTCGTACCGTCGATATCTGATGCGCTTACCGTCAGGGACCATGCGCCTGTAGTTACCGGCGTAGCAGTTTCTCCGCTTACCTTGTACCACTTCGCCGTATATGCGGAAAGATCGGATGGGGTAATACCATCTACGAGCACATGGGCATTGAGCGTGGCTGTCGGAGATTCTGTAGTGACATCCGTATCACCATCCAGGTAAAGAGTGGTGGAGCTGCCTACCGTCTCGACAATCTCGACGGTTTCGGAGATTCCGTCAAAGGCCAGAGTCTGACCGCTGACCTCAGTCGTTCCTTTAAGCAGGATTGTGTCGTTATCGTAATTGGATACCGGCACGATATTCTTTACGATTTCGAAGACGATCATGTTCGAATAGTCACGGCCTCCGATATTGATTGTCTTTGTAGACTTTTTAAACACACCGGCCAGAGCTCCGGTGGTGCTAAGCCCGTCCTCGCCGAAGGCAATCTGTACACCGTTGTAGAACAGATCTACGGTAGTCGGAATCAGGACCGCTCCGTTATCATCCCGGTTAAGATGCGCATAGACAAGAGGCTTGTTGGCCGATGTCTCCCAGTCCGGAGTACAGATACTGGTCCCCTTCTTGTATTCCTGGCGTAGCGGGCCATTGATGATGCCCATTCTGGCGCGAACGTTCACTCCGTTCATCAGGGCGAACAGTTGAAAACTTCCATTTATTTTTCTTGCCATGATTATTCCTCCTTACTTCTTTACCGTTTTACTTTTCTTCTTTTCCTCCAGCAACAACGCATTCAGCGCTTCCTGCGTAATGATCTCGACATCCTTCAGTCCGGTGCCGATCACCTTCAGGGCATTGATGCTAAGGACCGCACGTCCGTCGCTCAGTTCCTGTGCATCCTGATAGATACCTTTCTCTATCAGCTGATCTTTGCTTACCAATAAGTAATTCATAATTGATTCATTTAAAAGTTAATATTATTCTTCGATCTCCAGAGTACCTTTGATGCACCATCCGTTGCGGTTCTCGACCTCGCAATCCTCTAGCGGAAGCGTCTTCTTAAAGGTCTCCTCGTAAGACATCCCGCTGATGGCTGATGTCTTGTTGATATACTGCGTCATATTCCTCAGAAACTCGCAGATAGCCACATGGAATCCTTTTACAAGCCGGATCTTTACAACCGGTTTCCCATCATCGCCCATATCCTCGTAGCGGACTTGCATACGCATCCATGCTTTCCCCTTCTTCTTGTCAGGTTCACGCACTTCGAAATCCAGGATGTCAAATACCTTTCCTGTTAATTCCGCAATGTCAATCAAAGGCGAATCCATTCTGCGTCTTACCTTTGTTTCATTTGTTATCAGAAATGATAGTTTCATATTCAATTTCCTTTTTAAATGTTTGGCGTCAGCCCCTTTCAGTATTCCCAGATAGGAAGATCTGGAACGGGGATTATGCCATGACCTTTTCATTCTCTCCTTTATACTCTTTCTAACTCTTGTATAGCCGCAGTGAAACACATAGCCCAGAATATCCGTTCCACTACGCATAGGTGTAGGATGCGCATCTTTTTTCAGTTCGTACCCCAGGTTATACCAGAGATAATTCGCTATACGCCATTTTGCTTCATGGAGCTTATCCTTATCTCCGAACAGGATGATATCATCCGCATACCTTACATAGTGTCTGATCTTCAGATCCTGCCGGATAAACCTGTCGAAGGCCATCATCATGATATGCTGGTTCATCGGAGACGAAGGAGTACCAATCGGCAGTCCTATATCACAGAAAGAAACTCTTTGCAGATAGCACAGTATTCGCTTATCCTTCCAGATCGCTTCATGACGGGCGAACAGGACCTCCGGGCGTGTCGACTCATAGCATTTGCGGATATCCAGCTGCAAATATCCCCACGGGCGATACCTTCCAATAATCCTTTTGATCTGCCTGACAGGGTCATACCGTTTTCTACTTGCGTTGATTCCCCGTCCTTTTATACAGTTGTAACAGTCGTCAGACAATCTTGCAGCATACTCCTTCTTGATCAACAGCATAAGCGTATGCATAATCACCCTGCTTCGAAAGGAGCTGATAGCAACGATCCGTTTCTTTCCGTTAACAGATACAACCTCCTTATATCTGTATTCCACATTAATGTTTTCTCCTTTTAGGAGCTGTCTGTATACGCTGTGTTCATTTTCTTTATCTTGCAAAAATTCAATTACCTCGTTTTTACACATATGCTTTCGTGAAGCATTGATTACAGCCTGATGTACCAGCTCAGGCGTCAAGCGGCTCATTATATTTCCTTTCCTTTTCATCTTCCTTGTCTGCCCCCAAGTGGAAGCCTTTATTAACGGGCTTTCGGATATCTACCAGCCCATTCCCCTGTCTCCTCGTATACAGGGGTTGTCCTTGTTTTTTCGTACTACCGACGAGGTTGCCCGCGTAAATTATCATTTGTAGGCCGCCAGCGTAGTTCGCATTCGTGTTCGACAGCTGGTTGTTCGCATTCACGTAACGAGCGGAAGCATTCGACGAATTGCCGTTACCACGCTACGCGGAGAACCTTATAGATAGGGAGGACAAGCCTCCCCGCACGTTCGTTTCACTCACTCTCGGATGCGCTTTCGTCACTGTCGTTCTGCGCCGTTGCACTCACCGTCCCTTCGGGTAAGCGCACCTGGAAGCCGCCAGCGTAGGTCGCAAGCGCGGCCGACAGCTGGTAGGTCGCATGCACGGAACGAGCGGAAGCAATCGACGAAAGGCCGGAACCACGCACTCTGTGCCCAAGACGGACAACTTTACCTACCGCTTGGCTCGTATAGTTATTACGGTCTATGTAGGCGGTATTATCTGCTAGCGATCCTTTCTTCAGAGTCCCCAGCCTGGTTCCACGTATCAGATCCGTAAAGTACCCACTACCTGAAGGAAGGGTTCCGATATAAGCGTAATCAGGACTCTCCTGGAAGTCGAATAACTGCCCGGAATCCTTGACATAATCCTTGTTCAATGTCAGTTTGTCCTGTTCACGGCAGAAATAACACTTGATCGGATTGGTAGAACCTCCGGAAGTTGCGTCTTCGATTTCCATGACCTTTTCTATGCCCGCTCCTGCATACTGGAAAACGTCGGCGGAGACGAGGTCCATGCCGTAGACAGCGGAGGTTTGAAGGCGAACGAAAATTGCTAAAATACTTATAGGACTTCCTGATGCGTCGTAAGCAGACACATTTCTAATTGGCACCTCTTTTGTTAATATGGCATTCATTTCCCCTTCAAGAAGTGTTTTTGTGCCCGGTATATTATAATATATATAATTTGCGCCATTAAATTCAAAAGTCACACCTGGTTCTACATTATCTTCTGCCGCACGTGAAAGTGCCATTTGGATTTCAAGGCATTCCATGCGGGGATAATACTTAGAAATGATTTCTGACCAATTTTTCCTTGTCCCGTCTGCATCAAGATAAAAAGAGGGTGTCTCGGAAAGTTTCTGATATATAAATGCATCTTCTGAATTCACCCTATATGTCATCCCGGTCGCGCGTCTAACAATAGGATCTGATACATAAGGGGTATTACTTGAGATTCCCGCCCCGAACTTTTCAGGATCATGCAGATAAACCGTTCCGAACTTGTTCATCAGCGCATTGGTGATGTTCAGCAGATGCCAGTCCATAAGCGGAGCAAACGGAACAGTCTTGGCTTTATCCGCATTATGAGCAACGGCATAGTCATTGGTTGTAAACTGGCTAAGACCTGTTCTCGGATAGGTTCTGTCAGGTCTGTTGAACGAAGTGATACCCAGATAACCGTTACTACCACCTTCTCCGGCCCGGTACGCAAAGTACATGGAACGGAACTTGCCATCAACCACGGCAGGAAGGCCCGGACAGATCAGGGTCGGAGGAATGGGAACAGACTGCATCCCATTATACTCGAACGGTTCCTCACCGAACAGGGCGACAGTTTCATCTCCAACCTTGGCATTTTCTATGGTGTGGATCGTCTGCGTCCAGCCATACATGATATTGTATCCCTTGTCTTCCTCAGCCGAGTTGACTGTGGTCGGCGCAGGAGTACCATCCTCGAACCGCATCCAGTTGTTGTTCTTGAGCTTTCCGATGATCTCAACGTTTACTCCATCCTCACATTTAACCAGATAGGCACCCAGCTTGTCCGCGATCTGGTTCACCCCGAACTGGAAGGCAGGAGTAGCACCGATACCATTGTATACGCTTCCTTCGACATTCCATGAGCCGATCTTGGGCATGACGGACGGTTCCAGTACTACAGGATTCGTATAGGTGATACCCAGAGCCTTGACGGTCGTTTCAATGTATTCGCCATATCCGATGATGGAAGACGTACCATCGGCATTGGTCGCTTTCCAGGTGATATTGTAGTATTTCTCAGGATTCTCGATCACATGCCCGCCGGCAGTAATCTCGCAGCGGGACTTGATCAGTTTCTCTGTCCCGATGTCATTGATCGTTATGTAAGCTCCGGCAATCGGTACCTGCTTGGCATTCTGGAAAACAGGAAGATCCACACGAATATTATACTGCACCATCAGGGCGGCATTGGTCGGTGATGCCGGTGCCGGATCTGCCTCTCCCTTGTAGGCGGCACGGCATTCCAGCTTGATATTCTTGAAACGGGAAGCGTCCACCACAAGTGTGCGGGGAAAGGTTCCGTCAGCATTAGGCGTGGTAACCAGCCAGGTATCTGAAGTAGTAACCGGACGGGTATACTGCCCATCCTTGACATACCACCAGTATACGGCGTTGTCCTCGGAGAGTCTTATCTCACCGCTTTTGAGTACGGCCTTTACCTGTACCTGCCAGTTGGCGGAATCACTGTCGTCCACCTTCGTTGGATCTACGATAACCTCCGTCGGGGAGTCGGCCATCAACGAGAGCAGTGAGGCTTCATAATAGATGGTGCTGAGCAGCTGCTGCTCGATACGCGATTCCTGACGGTTGGTCTTGGGATTGGTGTAGAACGCCTCGCCGATCAGCAGGAAGGGCTCGTCAACCGGTGTGTTACGTTTCACTTTCAGCACCGGGACACCGTCCTCGGAAACGGATATCTCGTAATCGGAATTTCCTTCCGCAATCTTGTTGGCAGGCTTGTATTCGCCCAGATACCAGTCGATACGGTCGAGCGTAGCCGGACCTTCAGCGATCACCCCGTCAGGGTCCTGAAGATTCACCGCCACCGTTACAACGAGCGGAAGGATCGCAGAGTACGAAGGATAAAAAGCATTGTCATCACGGCTGTACTTCTGCTGGAAGGAGCCGTCACCTACAATCTTCATGCCGGAACTGGCGTTCAGCGGCTTGACCTGAATGTTGATTACTCTTTTCTGTTGCATATGATTATAAGTTAAATTGTAATTCTCCTGATTCTCGCAAATAATTCTCCTCGCCAAGCGGGATGACGGCTTCTACCCGGAAAGTCACCGAGCGGGTGTTCAGCCACTCAGATCCCATGTCGGAGGAGATAAGGTGAACCTTGTTCTTCTGCCCGTCTACGAATACCGGAGACCAGGAATTGTCCTCTGCCGGTATTCCCGTATCCCTGCTCCAGGTAATCTGCGTGCCGGGAGTGCTCATCACATCCCCGGTTATATCGACCGTTCCGTGGTAAAACTTAGCCTCTATCACCGTATCGATCAGTCCGTAAAAAAAGCTGAAGCCATTGCTGCTTTCGAAACCTATAGAGAACTCGCCATTGCCTTCCAGAAATGCCCAGTCGGTGGAGTTCCATTTCGGTTCAAGCAGGGTGCCTGTCTTCAGACATTGCCACTTGCTGCCACGATGGTAGACAGTACTGGTCTCATTACGTCCGGTTGCTTCGTTCCTTGCCTCAAAGTAGTATTTCTCACCCTCCTGCCAGATGCCTCTGTCCACCAGTTCATAGACCGGTTTCCCCTCCACATCGACACGGATGTCATCCTGACGGATAAGTCCCCGACAATAAATATAGCTCTGCCGGTAGTTGACAGGCAGATTGTCAAAGATGGAGAGGTTCTTCATCTTTCCTATCAGGATGGAGTAGTTGTTCTCTTCCAGGATCGGCTTGGTCACACCATCGAGCATGCAGATACATTTCTCGTAAGATGAGATGTACCAGTACCCCTGCCGGTCTTCATCGGATGTATTACCTCTGCGGGTGACAACCATCAGCTTCTCGGGCGGGTAATTTTTGCCGCCCGGAACTTCCGAATCCGGATATATCACCACATCGATATAGTTGTCGGTCGTATTGGTCTCGATGACACGCATCCAGGAGGTGCGATAACTGCCGCCTCCGGCAAGGAGATCATTGACAGAACCGTAGATGATATCATTAAGGGAAAAAGCATTGAAGTCCGTATCGTGACGCTTGCGAAGATGCAGACGGCAGGTACCCTCGGAGAGTTCCTCAATGCTTTCAATCAGGCCCGACTCGGAGTATGAATAGTCACCTTCCTGAGCGGAAAGCCGGTTGAAGATCAGTTCCAGAACAGTCAGTGAATTGCGCAGTTCAAGGCTGCTGGCCTGAATGCGACCGTTCTTGTCCATGATGATACCGCTGCCGGCAATAAGAGAGTCGATGGCCTTGCCCACTTCCAGCCCTCCCAGAAACCGGACAAGGAAATTGGTGGAGTCAGCCTGATCCTTGCGCAACAGTGTTGACAGGGATTTCAGCGCGGAGAATACGTTATAATCCGTAGGATGCTTGCCATCTCCGACCTTGATGATATCAAACAAGGAGGTCTTTTCCGTCTGGCTTGCCAGCACATACTGCAGGTTATCCAATGAAGACTCTATGGAGGATTTCCACGAAGTGCTCACAGCCGCCGAGCAGTCGATGGATGCTTCCGAGAGATTCGTGAGTTTTCTCTCCACTCTTGTGATGCGGGTATCGATATATCCCTTGTCAAAATACTGCTCATCCTCCAGACGCACCCTTTGTCCGAGCAGCAGGGGAACGGCATGCTTGTCCACATAGATGTAATCCGTATCGGAGGAGTAGATCGAGATGTCGCGGCTGTACTCGGAAAGATAGTTTTCTACCGCCTGCTTGAATTGTTGCTCGGCTATCGGATAATACTCATCCGGCATCCGGATATTGGTCAGTATATAGGTATCGCCCGCCTTCGGAATGAGATTGCCGCCCGGTATCTGGGTGTCCTCATCCGGATAGGTATTGATGATCTCGAACTCCTTCGTGTCATTATGCCAGTTGCATTCGAACTCCCTGCCCTCAAGGTCACCGGATTCGAAGGTGATATGGATCACCTCTCCGCCGATCATATAATCATCCGGATTAAAAGGCAGGTCGTTATCCTTGATGTAGTATACGGTATAGTCTCCCGTATTCTCGTTCGTCTTTTCTTCAGAGCGAACCGAGGAAACGGTCCCCAGCCGGTGTGGAAAGATATCGCTGAAGGCACTCTCTTCCCTGTGCTCTTTAAGACCAAGCTGGGTATTGAGGTCTATATACGTAGCACGGGAAGGTAGTTGCAGGTGGGTGAATCCGTATTTCGACGGATCAATGTTCCTGGTGCTGCCGACAGGTATCAGACGGGTAAACCATTTGACAGAATCCGAGTTCTCGCTCTGTGTCAGTCCGGTCTTGAGACCTTTCATGTAGCCGAGCGTGACACGCTCACCCCGCTCACATTTGCTCAGGTTCAGATATTCCCCGTCCAGCCACCACTCCGTTTCGAATGCCTGTGCTATTTCAGCGGCGGCATCCCAGCAGTAGAGGCCGTTAAAGTTGATTGTCTGACGGCTGGCGGTAATGGCTTCACCGACCCGCCAGGTCACGCCGTCGGTATTCCGGTTCATGTTGTCCACCAGCTTTTGCAAGTACTCCATCGGGGTCCCGTCATAAGCGAATACGGATTCCAGGTCATCGCTTCCCTGGTTGAGACGGCAGAAGAGCAGGTCCTGCATGTCATGCTCCCGACCGTAGAAGCTGATGTTATAGGTATATTTCTGCGTGTTGGTCTTTTTCGGGCGATACTCTTTCTTGACGGAGAACCGTTTGCCGCCCACTTCTATGTAATCACCCACCGAGAGGATGAAGAACTCCCAGGTGGTGAAGTTTACATTCACCACAAACTCGGAAGCCACCTCTTCCGAGTAACGGGAAGAAGAATCAGGACTTACCTTCTTTTTGGGATTACCTTCCCTGCTGTAGATTACAAGTTCCATTTACAGACAATTTAAATCGTTTTTAATTTCCATTTGAAAAAGGTTTCGGTTCGCGCAGCGTAACCGTGAATCCGGCGATCTGCTGCCCGGTATTTTTAAGTATTGTAAGCTGGCTGTACTTGGTATATTCCTTCATATAGACCTTCATTACCCTGTCAATTTCCGGAAGTCTTATTGTCAGCCATCCCGACTTAAGCATAGCAATCACGGTATTGTAGTATGCATACCACTTGGTCCTCGTGTCCGCCACAATAGCCATCTTCAGGGTGATATCCCGTGCTTCGTAACATGGAATCAGTATGTCGGGCAGTTCCTCCCCGTCAAGCTCCCGATAACTGACAGAAGTATACTCCTTCATCTTGGGCGGTTTCAGCAGAGAGTCATAATTGGTATGATCGCCTGCGTTTTCCTCCCAAAGAAAACAGCCATACGTGGCCATATCGATATCGTTGATATAAAAGAGTCCTTTTTCTACTTCCATAATCCTATCCTTTCATTTTAACGCCACTGCGGCGCAAATCCATGATATTCTCGTCTATCGTCTCAAGCAGCTTGAGGTATTCGGAGTTCTCCGCGATCCGGCTGATTGCCGTTGCCATCATTTCAAGGGTGGAGGAGATCAGATTGTCGATGTTGACCATATGATCAAGCATGGCGTTGCCGATTCCTTCCAGCCTGCCGGCAGTCTCCTCGGTCATGGAGGTGATGGTTCCTGCCCTGCCTTCCTGCGTGGAGGAAGAGGATGAAGTCCAGCCGAAGATATCTTTCAGGGCATCGCGTTCGGCAAGGGCATCTTCCACAATCTTGTTCCATTCCTCCTGCAGATCCTTGTATTCGTCAGTATCGATACCACCTTCCTTGTTGTAGTTTGCAAACTTGTCATACCACTCTTGCAGACGCTTGTCATAAGCATCTGTCAGGTTGGTCATCAGGATCGCCTTTTGCAGGTATGCGCTGAAATCATCCGCAAAATCCTGTGAGTCACTTTCCATATCCAGGAGGGTATCGTAAAAAGCATCACGCATGCTGTCAAAGGATACCTGCGTCAGCTGCTCCTGAATCTGCTGCTGGATTTCCTCGATACGTTCGCCACCTTCGATGATTTTGTCCAGGTAGTTCTGCGTGTCTCCGCTAAGTTTTGCCCAGAAATCGGGAGCTTCTTCCTTCAGTCTTTCAAGCTGATCAGCTGTCAAGTCGAACAGTCCGGTCATTCTGCCACCAACATCGTACGGGTCCCAGCCGATGGAACGGGCAAAATTGTCCCACTGGTCCCATTCTCTTTGAGTCAGACTATCACGAATACGCTTACCAATCGAGTGAGTCCACATGGATGAACCGGAATTTAGATGCTCCCGTCCCAACTGCTTATAGGTTTCAATACTTTTCTGGGCAATATCAAGAGCTTCCTGGCCTGCCTTTGCCGCTTCAGAACCATAAGACATTTCAATGTATTCCGACTTCTTGTCGATGAGTTCGTCCCATATTTCGTTCAAGCGATTATACTGGTCAACCATTTCATTGTAGTCGGAATAGTCGGGACCGCCAAAATTGACCTGTCCAAGAGTCAGGACATTACCAAGTCCACCCCACATTTTCCCGGCTGCACGACCCAGGGTTTTTACAATGTCTCCGACAAAATTGACCAGACCTTTTTCAGCGATCTGGTCTAAAATAGCCAAAATAGCAGCTATGAGACCTCCGATTTTACTACCGGACTGAGATAATACATCAATCAGAGACCCGACAGCACTTCCGAAATCTGTCAGGCTAAGGTTGGCATCCCCAAGCCGGTTCATCGCATCGGCAACAGCAGTCAGATTTTTAACAGCCTTATCTTTTGAGGTCTCCAGGTTCCCCTGCGTATTGCGGACCTTGGCTTCCGCCTTGTTCTTGTTCAGACGGGCAGTCTCAGCTTCTGCGCTGTCTTTCCCATATTTCCTTACGGCTTCATCATAAGCCTTCTGCGCTTCGGTCAGTTCACCTACCGCCTCGGAGTAGTCGCGGATCGATTCGGTCAAGTTACCGAACAGTCCACCTTTATTGATGACCTCCTCGTCGATCTTGCCGATGGCTTCCTCGATGACCTTGATCTGTTCGGGAGTGGCATTCTTCTTGAATTCCGGGCTGTTACGGAAGGCAATGATTTGTTTCTTTACTTTCTGGAGCTCCTGCTTGGTTACCCGATCCAGATTTCCGAAGACAACATCCCAGTTAATGACGTTCTTGAGCTCTGTAAAGTCAAGTGCGGACAATGCCTCGTCACGCTGTTTTGCCAGCAGCTTCTTGTCATCTTCGTTCAGCCCTTCCTGGGAGGATTTCAGGGTATATTCCTTCATGATCGCAGCACGTTTCTGCTGATAGGTGCCGTATTCCTTGTTATATTCAATCCAGGACTTCAAATCCTTTTCCTGAAATTCCTTGTCAACTGCATAGAGCTCCTTGGCATATTGCTGGTAGGCGACAAGCCGTTGCTGCTGGGCATTGGTCTTTACCGCCTTTTTCTCTTCAGGAGTAGACTTGACACCCCGCTTCTTCTCGGCTTCCTCCATTTTCTTGAGCGTATCACGTTCTTCTTTGTTAATCTGGGCAAGAGTTTCTTCCAGTTCCTGTTTGGCTAGTTTCCGTCGTTTTTCGATTCCGTCCTTCATAACGGCGATGCGGGCTGCCTCGAGTTTCTGCTGTGCCTTTACGCGTGCGTCAGCCAGTTCGTCCTGGTAGTCGCGGGCGGATTTGCCGGTATCCGGCTTCTTGTATTCATCAATACCGGCTGCTTTAAGTATTTTTTTTGCAGCTTCTTCGGCTTTTACACCTAACTCGGTGTATACATCTCCGGCTTCCTTGGCCTGATTTATTTGTGTGGTAAAATAATCCTCTTCTTTTTTTCCGCCTTTATTAGCTATTACTTCAAACAATCCTCTATATAATGCCTGGAACACATTGGCTTTCCCTGCATTCTTTTGATCAGCCTGTGCAGAGAGCATACGGGCGTATTCCTTTGCTGCTAGTTCCTGTGCCGCAGCAGCCTGGGCTCTTAGTGCCATTGCTTCAATAAATGCGGGAGTATTTTTAACAAGCAGGTTTTCTGCGTCATTGACATTATTAACAGCAACATCCAGCTTCTTGAACTCATCAGCATTATCCTTGATAAACTCTTTCTTGTCCTTGAGATTATCTCCCAGATGTTTCCATTGCTCCTGCAGGGATCTGATTTTGGCTATCTGATCACCCACCTTGCTTGATCCGCCTATGAAAGCATCGTTTACTTTCTTTTGCGCATCTGCAAGGCTGACACTAGCTTTGCCGGCAGACATCATGGATTTGATAAAATTACCGATCTCCTTTCCATATACGACACTCAGGGTAATTGCCGTAGCCATTGCCGTCTGCCAGGAGAACAGGGAAGAGAGTACCTGTTTCCATACAGGGGTGGCCTTCTTTCCTGCGGCAGTAAGCGCTTCATATTCTTTTCGCGCCGAAGCCAACGCATCGGTAAACATGGGGATGTTGTTCGAGATTGCCAGGAAGAACATCTGCGGTCCCATAGCGAGGGCAGGCAGTTCGCGGGCAATCTGCTGCATGCTCATCTTCACATTGTTGAGTTTGGGAGCGGGATCGTCTCCCAATATGGGAGTGGAATTTGTTTTCTTCTTCTGGGCTTCCAGTTCCTTCAGCTCAGCCTTCAACTGCTCAACAACACCGGCAAGAGCCTGGATTTCCGCCATCTGCGCATCGGTATTTGTACCTGATGACATGGCCTGCTTGAACTGGTTCTGCAGCTCCTTGAGCTGGGATTCCAGTTGCGCTATCACGCTCTGGGTGTACTTGCCTATATCACCCAGATTTCCCTCTACGGATCGCATTCCCTTGAGCGTCTTGTCATCAAGCAGTATTTCCAGTCTGACGGGTTCCATTTATCCTCCTAGTTTGGTTTGAAAATATTCTGTAGTAAAAGTTTCCGGACGACGGTTTTTCTCTCTCTCGATAAGCTCTTCCTTTGAGATATACCGGCTGACATCCATATTCATTGCCAGCAGCTCCGCGTAGCTGATCTTCCAGAGGATGTAGTGTTTTGATCGTCCGAACCGCTCCATTGACTGGGCGATGATACCGAGAATGCTATGGGGACCTTCCTGCCGGCCCTTTAACTCATCCTCTCTTCGTGGCTTCCGATTGGTTCGAGCAGTTTTGCGGCCCGAGCTGATAACGGAATAGTATTGCAAAAAGCCTGTACGTCCATGCCCGATAGCAGCTGCATCAATGCTGCGGTGAGCATGGCAGGATGTACACGCCACCTAATGTACCAGGCAACGGGCTTTACAAACAACCATCCGGTGATCCATCCTGTACAGATGGACAGGGCAACGATCTCACTGACCGCTTTTCCCTTCTCTGCGACGAACTTAAGACGGGCATCATATTCCATTTCCTTGATCTCTTCCGGTGTAACACCTAGCTTTAAATACCGAAGGGCAATCCTGATGATCGCTCCTGCCGGCGGACGGTGCATGACCAGGGATGGCTTGCCTTTCTTTTTTCCGAAGATCTTTAAAGGGATGATCGGTATTCGGATACCAACGTCAAGCAGCATCTCAGCCGCCTGGCGTTGTGTAGCTTTGCTGTCCATTATGCTCCAGCATCTGGAAGTTCATCTGCCGGCGGTACTTCACCGGGTGCGAAGATCTTGTAGGCAGGTTTGCCACCACCCGCCTCCTGCATTTCCAGCTCACACGAGATACCCAGCACATTGGAAAAGTTGATGCCGTTGGAAAAGTTGCAGGTAAGCAGCCCGTTATAAATGCGGATGGTATGTCCGGTGGTACATCCGATATCAAACACACCCTGAACATCCTTGTCTTCAGTAGGCGGGGTATAGTTACCTTTCTCGTCAGCTTCTCCACCCATGACCTGCACCATATTTTTTGCCAACAGTTCGATGAGGGTAAATGTCCACATTTTGGTTCCGGGAGTACCCTTGATCACAGCAAACGGCGCATTGCGTTTCTGTGCCGCCCAGATACGGTTCTTGGTAGGGGAATCTCCACCCGGCTGCATGCCGTCCTCGGAAATCAGACCAAGTGCCGATCCATTATATTTAAGCGAGCTTACTCCATAGATAGCTCCAGTATTTTCCATATCAATCTAATTTAAATTGTTTTTTAATTTGCTTTTAAGCCACCGGGACCCTGTTAAAAGGAGCAGGCATAAAAGGCACAATCCTATGACCTTTATCTTTGCCCGCTCCCAAAAGGAGGGTGATGGTGTTGTTTCCTCTTTGAGCGTCTCATCCGTTTCACTATTCTCCGCGAACGTCCTCTCTATTGTGATCTCCTGCTTCCCTTCAGTCTGTGCCGTGACGTTCACGCCACCTTCTCCGTCAGACTCAATCCTGAGATTCAGACCATTTTCCTGTTTTTGCACACCTATGTTTTTAGGGAGGCTGGCGATCATCCGCAGACGTTCCGGTTCCAGTGTCAGGCTCGCCATCCTCATCGGGTCCTTCGCGGAGGTGATTACCTCTATTCCGCTCCGCTGAAGAGACCCCGAGCGGACGACTGTCCGGTTCTCCCTGCTTGCTGCGCAGGAAGATAAGAGCAGGACAATGCTCAGCAAGCCTGCACTGATGGCACCTGCGAAATGCCTGTTCGAAAATGATGATCTTTCCATTGACTTTTCTTATTTGATCACTTAATTTGAGAGTTGTCGCAGAGAGGTCGTCATACAACTGATGATACACGCCTTCGTTTTCCTTGACCGCACGGACCTTCGTCAGCCTGCGGTCACGCCACCAGCCAATAAGCATGACGACTATCCCCGTAGGAGCAAACCAATCTTGCAAGATGGTAAGTACAGTACTCCAGTCCATTACGATTCAGGTAAGAGATGATTACTCGACTTCTTCCTCTTCGGATACTTCCCCAGCACCAGGAGCAGCACCAGCTTTTGCGGCTTTTGCTCTATTTGCGGCTTCAACAGCATCTCTCCTTACTTCAGCCCAGCGTTTTTCTGCCGGTGCCACCTGTTCCTTGCTCTGTGCTGTGACTCCGTCCCAGGAGTAGATGGCGCCGATGGCTTCCTGCTTCTTGGGAAGAACGATATAGTAATGACGGAAGTTGACAAGACTTTCTTGTGCGGTCGGATTGGTCGCAGCTTCGCTGTAGTACATCTTCGTTGTACCTTGCGCACGGAACATGCGGGGTACATAGAACACGAAGGATGCTTTCATGTCAGTTGCTTCCGGCGTCTGAGTATACGGCACCTTGACACCCTCCTTGGTGAAATACGGGCAGTTGATGAACGTATAGATCTGGAAACCGAACATATTAAGCAGCTTGCCGCTGGTATAATTGTAGTACTTGTCCTTGAACGACTGGTCCTGTTCAAGCAGGTCGTTCACATGATCCGGGCAGAGCACCAGGCGACGTCCGTCTTCAGGTACCTCCGCATTGTCGAGCGCACGCTTAAGGGCAATAATGTCCTTGAGGGTCATTTTCTTTCTTCCGGCAGCATCCGCCTCTCCACTGGTAGGGATCACCGGAGTCTTGGCTGTATGGCTATATGGAGCCAGCGCATGAGCGGCTTTCTTATAACGGATGCGGTCGATGGCGGTTCCATGACGCTGGATATCCAGTGAGAGCTTGTCGTAAGAGATCGCATAGAGCTGGTCATCCGTTACACGAGTGGCCTTTGTCTGGAACTTGTCCAGCCCGATAGGTATATCACCTTCTACCAAATCCTGAACCGGTATCGGATAAGTCGTATTATTTACCAACACATCGGGATCTCCGCCCACATCTACCAGGTGGATAATCTCATTGTTAACTTTTGCCGAGTAATCAGGTATGCCATCCAGGAAGGAGGCGGTCAGTCCCGCATCCATCTGTCGCACCAGTTCACCAGTCCACACCTCGGTATATACGCCTTCCAGTGCGGCACCTGCCGGCATAAAACCTTTGAGAGCCATCGGAATGATGATTCCTGATGCAGCACCATAAGCTGGATTGACCCCGACCAGCAGGGCAAGGATAATTCCCATTACGACGTTAAACGCCGTTCCGGACATAAATTTCAAAACAGTTTTCTTTTTCATTTTTTTTAATGTTGTTATTGGTTAAACAAGCTGCGGACAGTCCACTCCGAACTGCTTCTTGTACAGTCGTTTGTACTGTTCCGGGTCATTGGAACGCATCAGTTTGAGTTCTGCTTCCGGTACGTCCTCCCATTTCTCATAACTTCCGGTGGAAGCTGCGGAAGACGTTTTTCCTCCCGCAAGGATTGCTGAGGGACGAACGGCTGCGTTCATCGCATCGAACGTGAGCTTGAGGGACTCGGTTCCCACTGTCTTGCCCAGCGTGATGAAATGCTCTTTCTTGTCCGCACCGATCTTGCCTTCGGCGATGGCGGTATCTACCAGGGTGGTGACACCGGCAAGTTTCAACTTGTCCAGCTCCTTCTGCAGGTTATCTTTCTCGGAGATGAGCCGTGCATTGGCATTCTGGTACTCCAGAACTACATTGATTTTTTTCTGCACGTCTGTCAGCGTTGCGGCATCCGTGAGGCCCAGCATCAGGGCGACTGCTTTCAATTCTTCATTCATTTGAGGTAATGTTTTTGGATTGTTATTGTTTTTCAACAGCGGAAGGCTGTGCGCACCCTCCTGTCTGCTGAGTTTGAGTTCCTTTCCTTCATAGCTCAGACGGATACTGTCGTCATTGCCGCCGATATCCACCATGCTGTATTCCACCAGGCGTGACCTAGTAACGGTGGGACAGGTCTGCCCGGGTTTGAGCAGCGCTGGATCTTCGGACATTTCCAGTATCTCGAAATTGGGTGATCCCATCCGCAGCGTGCCTTTTTCCCACTGCTGCTTGGCCAGCTTCGACTCTTCACGTACCTCGTCGAAATAAGGCTCACCGGTAATCTCACCGTTCTCCCTGCGTATGTCCTTTATTATTCCGATGATGATGCCTCTTTGGTGCATCCACAAAAGAATAGGATTACGCTCGTACTGTGACAGGTCGACACCATCTGTCTTTACCCACGTACCATACTGATTCAATGTCTCATTCGATATTCGGATTCTCTCGCCCATAGCATCTGTTTTTTGTCACAAACTTATACCGGAGAGAAAGCCCGTCAAAAAAACTATGCAACCTTTTCCCGCAATTGTGCAGCCTGTACTTCATTGTATGCAACCGCTACGTCATTTTTTTCTATCCGTCCCGCGGATGCGCATCTTTGTCCTGAAAATTAAACGACCGGTATGGCAAGAACAGAACATAAATCAAAGGAAACGGCGAAGGCGCTCTATCTGAAGGGGGTCCCCGTAGAACGCATCCTCGAACTTACCGCAGTAGCGCGGCAGACACTCTCACGGTGGATCAACCAGGAAGGGTGGAAAGAGCTCAAGGCATGCTATGGCATGACACGCGAGGAGATCACGCAGAAGATACTCTCCATTGTCAATGACGCCATCGAAAATCCGGACGAGTACCTGAAGAGAAAGAAGATAGCCGATGACCTGGTGAAGCTGGCCGCCGCCATTGAGAAGATGGACAAGAGTACCAACATCATACACTATGTGGAAGCTTTCATACGGTTCGAAGACTGGCTGATGGAGCACAGGAAGGAATATCCCGAACTGCCCGAGGAGGTAGTGATGATGCTTCACAGGCTGCATGATGACTTTATATCACCATTTTTTATAAAGAAGTAGCATATGACCGAACAGGAAAGAAAAGACGCTTACAAGCGCTGGCTGCAGCAGAGCGAGAGACTCAAACGGCTTACATCGGACAAGCGCATCGAAACTCCGGAAGAGAAGAGACGCAACATTGCCCGTGCACTGAAGGATTACAACTATTTCTGCCAGCGCTATCTGAAGCATTATTGCGAATGTCCAAACGCCAGGTTCCAGAATGACGCGGCCCGTTATCTCTATAACAATCCCAACTGCCGGGCGGTATTCAAATGGCCGAGAGGCCATGCCAAGAGCGTACACCTGGATATCGGCGTACCTCTGTGGCTGAAATTCAACGGCATGCTGCACGTGATGGTGCTTGTGGGCAAGAGCGAAGACAATGCCGATGCTTTGCTGGGAGACTTGCAGATGGAACTGCAGTCCAATCAGTACATCATCGAGGATTTTGGTGAACAGTACAATGCCGGTTGCTGGCAGGAAGGCGAGTTTGTCACCAAAGACCGCTGCGCCTTCTTCTCACGAGGACGAGGACAGTCACCGCGCGGACTCCGGTTCCGCGAGATGCGTCCGGATTATATCGTTGTGGATGACCTTGACGATGACGAGATGTGCCGCAGCGAGGCCCGCGTGCGGGAAATGACCAAATGGATCAAGGAAGCCCTCTTCGGATGCTTCGGAGGAAAAGGAGGACGCTTTGTCATGGTCGGCAACCTGATCGGCAAGAACAGCGTGCTGCAGAGGATCATCGACAGTCGCACGGTACATACCAGTTCGGTGAACGCCTTTGACAAGAACGGCAATCCCGCATGGCCCGAAAGATACACTACGGAATATCTCAAAGGACTCGAAGAGTTTATGGGATACCGTTCTTTCCAAAAGGAGTATATGAACAATCCCATCACCGAAGGAGCCGTATTCCAGGAGAGATGGATCAAGTACAGGCGGATGCTTAAACTGAAATACTATGAAAGCATCGTTGTCTATGTCGACCCTTCCTGGAAAAGCACCGGAAAGAACGACTACAAGGCGTGCAAAATGTGGGGACGTCCCCAGAGAGGACTTAAGACGGCTTCCCCGAGGGAACTGCACTGCATACGTGCCTTCTGCCGGCAATGCAGTGTGGGAGAAATGGTGCGCTGGCTCTACGACCTGTACGAATCACTTCCGGAGGATTGCTCCGTATCCTTTTACATGGAGGCCAACTTCATGCAGGATACCATACTCGACGAGTTCCAGCGGGAAGGAGACCTGAGAGGATACCAGCTGCCCATCATGCCGGACACCCGCAAGAAGCCCGACAAGTTCGCACGTATCGAAGCCATATCACCCTTGTGGGAAAGGGGATTCGTGTGGTACAATATCAAATATAAGGATGATGTCGACATGAAGACATCCATCGACCAGACACTCTCCTTCGAGCAGGGAAGCCGGGCGCACGACGACTCTCCGGATGCGGATGAGGGTGCGATCTACAAACTGCAGAAACAGGTGCGTCAGGATACGCTGCCACCCCGCCTTGGGGTCAGGCAGCCGCCTCAGGAAAGATGGTAATCATTAAAATATATCACTATGTATATCACGGAACAGGATTATATCAATATCGGAGAGAATGCCCTGGAGGTTGTCCAGCAAAGCAAACCGGAGAACCGGGAAGCGGCGGAGAAGTTCGCTATGGACTTTGCCGCCGGATATCTGAGGGCAAGGTATGACGTGGATGCCACTTTCGCAAAAGAGGGTAATGAAAGAAATATGACACTCGTCGGATGCCTGACGGATATAGCGCTCTACAGGATGGTGCTCAGTCTGCCCTCCCGGATGAGCTGGGAGAAGTATGAGAAACAATACAGCCGGCAGGTGGAATGGCTCGAGGCCGTACAGTCCTCCACAGTGATGCTTGACCTTCCGACCGTTACCGGACCGGACGGAGAGGAGGATTACCACAATCCCATCCGTACAGGCGAGGGAGTCAGAAACAATTATATCTGGTAAACCATGGGAAATAAAAGGAAAGGAAACATCCCGTTCGGGAACATAGACCTGGCACGCCCGGCGGACCGCCGCAGGGTGAAGGACATGACCGTTAAATTGCAGCTGCAGACGGAAAACCTCACACGTAATGACCTGAAGTCATGGCGGTGGGCATGGCAGCAGGCCATCAACGTCGAGCAGCCAAGACGCACGAAACTCTATAACATCTACACGGATGTGGATGTGGACGGACACCTCACGGGATGTGTCGAACAACGGACGGGATTCGTGATGAACAAGGGATTCAAGATCACGGACATGAAAGGAAACGAGATGGAGAATCTCAAGGAACTCTTCGAGGCTCCCTGGTTCAAGGTATGGATGCGGCTCAGCCTGGAGAGCATCTATCAGGGTAACTCACTCATCGAGCTCGGAAAGGTGATCGTGGTGGATGACAAGCCGGTGTTCAGCCATGTCAAACTGGTGCCGCGCACGCATGTCATCCCGGAATACGGCGTGATCATCCGCAGCGAGAACGACACCTGGCAGTCGGGATTCGACTACCGGACGGGACCTGTGTCATGGTGGGTAACGGAAGCCGGTGGCACAAACGACCTGGGACTCTATCTCAAATGCGCCCTGCAGACCATTCCGAAGAAAAACATGGCCAGCTTCTGGGATATGTTCGGGGAGATCTTCGGCATTCCGCTGCGCATCGGAACGACCACCAGCCGGGACCCGAAGGAGTTCGACAAGCTGGAGAAGCTGCTAAGAAATATGGGAGCTGCCTCTTACGGACTCTTTCCCGAAGGCACCACGATAGACATCAAGGAATCCACACGCGGTGATGCCTATAATGTGTATGACAGACGGATCGAACGGTGCAACTCGGAACTGAGTAAGGCGATACTGACACAGACCATGACCGTTGACAACGGAGCATCGCTCTCACAGTCCAAGGTGCATGAGAACATGCTGGACAACCTGATCAACAAGGATGCCGATATGATACGTGACCTGGTAAACTGGCAGCTGATCCCGCGCATGGTTCATCATGGTTTCCCGGTGAAGGGATGCAGATTTGAATGGGACGACAGCGTGACCTATACTCCAGAACAGCAGGTGGCATACGAAAGAATGGTCATGGAGCATTATGAAGTAGATCCCCAGTATGTTATTGAGAAGTATCAAATGCCGGTCAAGGCACGCAAGGAAACGACCCAGCAGCTGGTAAAGCCTTTTTTCGACTAGGCCCCGCTGATTATGCGGGGCTGCATGAGAGGGCAAGGCTTGTATATGAGAGCGCTTCCCTGTCCCTGGCTCAGGAAGAGAAAGAGAATGATACGGTGGAAGTCGACACATCTTCCATCGAAGCGGCATTCGTCTTGTTGATGGCATGGTTGCACCGGCAGGAGCAGTTCTACCCAGAGATGCTGAAAGAAGAGGAGGTGAGGAATTTTATCCGCGAGACCGCCAGGCTGCTGGACAGAGCTGTGGACTATTCTATCCGGGAAGTTCCCCTGGATGAGGTGAGCATACAAAGACTCAAGGAGTCTAACTATGTATTCAGCGGGATCAAGACCTTTCATGAACTGAACGAGGCGTTTCCTTCCTTGCTGGATGAAAAAGGAAATACAAAGCCGTTTGAACGGTTTTTAAATGACGTCCAAAAGATCAACAATACGTATAACGGTTCTTATCTGAAGACGGAGTATAACTTCGCCGGCGCGGCAGCGCTGATGGCGGCGCAGTGGAAAGATTTCGAGAAGGATTTCCAGAAGGATGGGGACCGTTACAATCTGCAATACCGGACTGCGGGTGACGAGCGGGTACGTAAGAGTCATCAGCTGCTGGAAGGGATTACGCTCCCGATTACCAGCAAGTTCTGGGACTGGTATTTCCCGCCCAACGGCTTCGGTTGCAGATGCGTGGTGCAGCAGGTGAGAAAAAGCAAATACCCGCAAAGTGACGAGCAACAGGCCATGAACCTGGGATCGCAGGCGACGGCGGGTAAATATCAGGAGATGATGCGTTTCAATCCGGGCAGGCAGATGACCACTTTTCCGGCATATAATCCGTATACAAGAAAGGGATGTACTGATTGTAACGGAAAAGGATCGGACAATGAGCTCTGCCGGGCATGCAGGATCGTGCGTAAACAAGTGAAAGGAGGAGAAAATGGCTGAAAAGGATACGAAGAAGGCGATTAAGGAACTGCAGCAGCGGGTCAACCGTTATATCCGCCTTACCCTGAAGGACATTAAGACGGAAGCCAAAGAGGAGTTCGACCGGAACTTCCAGCGGGAGGCTTTCTTTACCGAGAAGTGGAAAAGAAGACGATACGCTCAGGATGAGACCCGGGGAATATTGCAGCAGTCAGGAACGCTCCGCAAAAGCATACGGGCTGAGATCATGGAGGGTAACAAGGGAGTAGCGTTTACTTCGTCCGTTCCTTATGCCAGGATACACAACGAAGGTGGAACCATTACCGTTACCCGAAGGATGAAAGGATATTTCTGGATCAAGTACAGGGAAGCTATGGGCAAAATGGGATATACTCTGAAAGGAGAACTGCGCAGGACCAGGAAAAACCGGCAGCTGTCCTCGGATGCGGAGTTTTACCGGGCAATGGCCTTAAAGAAGGTCGGCAGCAAAATTGTCATTCCCCGCCGGCAGTTCATAGGCACACACCCGGATCTGGAGAAACTGCTGCAGGAAATAGCCAGGGAAAATATCAAGGAAGTATTTAACGACTAATTATAACTATCATGAGAAGTTTTTTCTTTTTACAACTCCAGAAACACCTGGAAGGACTGACGGACGATAAAGGAGAGTCCCTTGTCAAAACATACGACCTGTGGAACGAGCAGGTGGATTTTATTGAGGAGGAAGAACCTTTTGCCCGCCCTGCGGTATTCCTTGAGTTTATGCCTTACAAATGGCAAATGCTCTCTGCCGCCACGCAGACGGCAACTGTTCCCATCAGGCTGCATATAGTCACCGACTGGAAAGGTTCCTCCAGGAAAGGAAGCAAATATCAGCAGCAGACACTGGAGCGTTTCAGTTTGCTGGAGAAGATCAGCAGACATCTGCATAACTTCCTGGGAAACGACGGCAGCGTATTCTTCGATATGTTCCGGCGTACCGCCAGCGATACGAATCATAACCACGGAGAACTGATAGAGGATATCGAGGAATACACTTTCCGCGTCACGCAGAAGCTCTAGAAAAGGCTCATCTGCATTTCCTTCTGCTTGGAAATGATACGGTCATCTGCACTGGCATTAATAATGTTATAGAACGTGCGCTCACATATCCTGAACTCCGGCCATATATAGCGCCGTAGGATCTCCCGGTTCGACAGGCCGTCACGGGAATGCTCGTCATAGACTGTCTCTTATACACATCTCCGAGCCCACGAGACCGTACTAGATCTCGT
>ENA-OYYP01000140-OYYP01000140.1-human-gut-metagenome-genome-assembly--contig:-NODE-140-length-47157-cov-8.877670_pt1 | contig 47157 bp, 58 predicted proteins | sample MGYA00244067_ERZ653456 | MGnify/ENA primary metagenome ERZ653456 (study PRJEB26926, sample SAMN06165101) | human gut metagenome | biome: ENVO:00009003; feature: ENVO:2100002; material: ENVO:00002003... | reverse complement strand
GCAAGTGGCTTGCCGTCACGAATGACGGCAAACTGGAAGAAGACTGGAAAGACCCGGAAAAGAGGAAAAACCTGAAAAAACTGGGCGGCATCATGCGAACCCCCGTTTTTGTGAACAAGGGCCGCAGGGTGATCGTGCCGTTCCACAACATGGGCGGCGGCACCAAGTTCCATATTTCCGATGACGGGGGGCTGACCTGGCATGTATCCAGGAACGGTGTTACTTCCCCCAGACATGAAGCCAGGCCCCCCCACCAGGGCGTCAGATGGTTCAACAATGCCGTGGAAGCCACGGTTTTGGAAATGAAAGACGGTACGTTGTGGGCGCTTGCCCGCACCTCCCAGGACCAGGCGTGGCAGGCTTTTTCCAAGGATTACGGGGAAACGTGGAGCAAACCGGAGCCTTCCCGCTTTTTCGGCACTCTGACCATGAACACGTTGGGACGCCTGGATGACGGAACTATCGTTTCCCTGTGGACGAATACAATGGCTCTGCCTGAAAACGCCACAGCTGGCAACGGAACGTGGGAGGATGTATTCACCAACCGTGATTCCCACCACATTGCTATGTCCGGGGACGAGGGCAAAACCTGGTACGGGTTCCGGGAGATTATCCTGGACGAACACCGCAACCATCCCGGCTATGCTACGCTGGATGGTCCGGAAGACCGCGGCAAACACCAGAGCGAAATGGTGCAGCTGGACAAAAACCGCATCCTTATTTCCCTGGGGCAGCATAAAAACCACCGCCGCCTGGTTATTGTGGACCGCCGCTGGGTAGGGGCCAAGACGCGTGCCACGCAGACGGGGAAAGATTTGGATTCCCAGTGGACCATTCACACTTATATCCCCCAGAAAAAAGGCCATTGCAGTTATAACCGCAAGCCTTCCGCCGAGCTGGTTCAGGATCCGTCCGGGGGCACGAAGAAGGTGTTGCAAATCAGGCGTCTGGATGATCCCGAACTGGTCAATGAAAAATCCAATGTGGATTACCGGAACGGCGGAGCTACCTGGAACTTTCCGAACGGGACCACGGGGCTGGTCAAATTCCGCTTCCGTGTAGCGGACGGGGAGCAGGCGGATGATTCCGGCCTTCAGGTCTCTCTGACGGACCGGCTGTTCAATGCCTGTGATTCCACTACGAAGGATTATGCCCTGTTTACCTTCCCGATCAGGCTGAGACCTGCGCCCCATCTGTTGCTGGGGATGAAAAAAGTGCCTTTCTCGCCCGGAGCGTGGCATGAAATTTCCCTTCTTTGGCAGGGTGGGCAGGCCGTGGTGTCTCTGGACGGAAAGAAGGCCGGAACGTTGAAAATGGCTAATAAGTCCCCTAATGGAGCCAGTTATATCCATTTCATCAGCACCGGGTCCCAACCGGATGCCGGCATTCTGCTGGATACGGTAAATGCCCGGGTGAAGTAAGGATCGGCGGGATTCAATGGTTTTCCTTCTTCAGAAGCGGTGGAGCGCTTAATTCCGGCAGGTATTTCAGCACCATCTGGAGATGTTCGTTTGACCGGTTGCCTATCCTCTGGAGGGCTGTGCGTCCGTATTTGTCTTTCAGGGATGGGTTTGCGTGGTGGTCCAGCAGAAGACGCGCAATACCCAGTTTCAGCCGGTCCAGGGAATCGTCTCCCAGCAGCATGCCTCGGCAGCATGCCATGAGGGGAGTTTCTCCGGCGGCGTTTTGATGGTTGACGTCAGCTCCCTCTTTGATGAAGAGATTGACCAGATCCCTGATTTGAGGGAGGCAGGACACATCAATGAAAGCCAGCTGGCGGCACAGGTTCAGCAGGGCCGTGTCTCCCGCGGTTTCCGGCAGGGTGGTGGACGCGGGCATGGCCGCATTCACGTCCGCTCCGTATTCCAGCAGAATATGTGCAATTTGCAGTGCGGCGTTCGGAGTGTTCAGGTTCAGGGAAAGAAGGGGCGGGGCCATTTCCCCGCGGAAATTGGGATCGTACCCGGCTTCGCAAAGCTTGCGGACCAGCAGGGGGTATCCGGCGGCCGTGGCCCATGTGAGCAGACTTGTTTTTTTACCTTTCAATTCAGGCTGGAGGGAAATATCCGCACCGCATTTCAGAAGAAACAGGGCCGCTTCCTCATAGGGTGCTCCTCCAATACCGGCCACACAGGTGATGACGAGGGGCGGCCAGCCCAGCGGCCCCGGTTTATTCACATCCGCACCGTACTGAATCAGGAGATTAAGGCAGGAGAGCCTGTTATGCACCGGCAGGGGCGTGGAGTCGTCCATGCCTGGCTGGCAGGCGTAAGTCAGGGGGGTATTTCCCTGTTCGGAGTACGGAATGGAGGAAAAGGCCTGTTGCGGCAGGATGATCTGGACGTTCGGGTCCGCATGGCGCTGTAAAAGGCGGTTCAGCAACTGCACTTCTCCGAGCCCGGCGGCGAGATGCAGCAGGGTTTCATGGGATGGAGTGATGCAGCGTCCGTCTGCGCTTTCCGCCGTGTCCCGTATCATCTGAAGCCGTTCCCTGATTTCGTCCTTCATATATTGGCGCATGGAAACTTCGGAAAACATGTGCCAGTCAATATGGCGTGAATTGAGGGAAAGCCCGCGGTAAATGAAACGTTCCGGGCTTCGATGGGCTGTGAAATTCGCTGCGGTAAGAATTTGTTCTTTTTCCGCTTTTGTCCAGATAGGGTTGAAATTCCATTCCGCGGGAGAAGAATCATTCCTGTTCAGCCAGAAAACGGCGAAAGCCGCGGCAAGAGAGGCAAAAAAGCTCAAAGCTCCAAGAAACCAGAGAGTTTTCTTTCTTAAAGTCATGTGTATCATAAGCAGGGGTACTGCGAAAGGCCATGATGCAGGAATCCATAACTCCGGGCAATGAAAAAATAGTATGAGCAAAGAATGCCCGGGGCAAACCATGTGGGAATTCGGGTGGCGGATTGCAAATTCGGAGGAGAATTTTTTCCTCTTCATCTGGGAAAAAAAGCTCGTGGATAAAGAGAATTACGAAGGAAACGGAAAATATGGTGTCATGGGCCGGACTTCACAAAAATTATGGAGTTTATGGCGTGGATCATTTAACTCCAATTATTTGAATTGTATCCGAATTTGCAATTCGGTGTGATACGCTAAATATTGCGGATGTGCGGATGGTTTCAAATTATTTGCATTTGCCGCTGCTGCACTCACGGTAGAATGAAGGAAGCTGAAACTTATGGAAGAAATGGAGATTCTCCCGTAAAATGATGGAGAGAACTGTATCCCTGCTGCTGGCCTCCTGGTCTTTCCTTTCGCTGTCCGCTCCATGCTGTCTGAAGCCGCTCTTGCCCTGGAAGTAAGGATAAACGATGATTCTGGCAGCATTATGGATTCCGTCAAACTTATTGCGTCCGATATGGATGGGACGCTGCTTAATGGAAAGGGTGAATTGGACCCTGCGTTTTTTCCCTTGTTTAGGGAACTTGAGCTTCGCGGCATTCGTTTTGCGGCAGCAAGCGGCCGCCAGTATGACGGATTGCTCCGGACCTTTGCCCCCGTGGCGGACCGGATGCTGTTTATTGCCGAGAATGGCGCTTATGCGGCGGCGGGTAGAAAAGAATGGCTGCTTCTGGACATGGATCATGAAACGGTAGCCGGTTTGATTGCCGGGATCAGGCGCATTGAAGGAACCTGCATCGTCCTCGCAGGGCGGGATTCCGCATATATTGAGGACAAACAGCCGGAATTCGTCCGGGAGGCCCGCAAATATTACACACGCTGTCAAGAAGTGGGTGACCTGCTGGACGTGCGGGGGGACAAACTTTTGAAAATAGCAGTATATGACTTCCTGGGAGCCGGGGAAAACAGCTATCCCCGGCTGAAGCATTTGGAACATGGCTTCCAGGTGGCTGTCTCCGGAGAGAAATGGATGGATATCAGCCGGAAAGGGGCCAATAAGGGGGCCGCCCTGGAATTGATTCAGCGGAAACTGGGAGTTTCTCCGGAGGAGACGATGGTTTTCGGGGATCAGATGAATGACGCTCCAATGATGTGGCAGGCGCGTTTCAGTTATGCCATGGCGAATGCCGTGCCGGAAATCCGTTCCATGGCTGCATTTGAGGCCCCGTCCAATGAGGAAAACGGAGTGATGCAGGTGCTTGGAAAGATGTTGGACGCCCATTTTCCGCAGGAAAGGGCCGGGAATTGCAGGAAACCCCGTTTCTAATTGCCGTGTAATGGAATAAAATCAGGGTTATGTTGATGTTATTGTCAGATTTTTTTAATATGCTGGCGATGGCCGTGTTCGCTTGCATTGGCGGTGTTTTTCTGGGAATGGGCTTTCTGCTGCTTAAATTGGCGGGAATTTTTTTCGGAATATTGGCGGGGTGTATTATTCTGATGGAAGCGGCCGGAAAGTGGATTTCCCATTTGATGGGGGCGTGAGTCCGTTATTCCCGGCAATGAAGGGGATTCCTGTACGCTTTCCGTGAGGGGAGGGCTTTCTGATAGCTGGGCCATTGCCGACTGCTGTTGTTGCCGGTTCATTGCCGAATGCTGAAGTGGAAGGCTGCATCCTGCCTGGATTCTGCGTGTTAAAACCGGATAGCGGAGTTGTGTGATAAACAGACGTTTGCCGTAAGATGCCCTGGAAGACAGAGCCCCGCAGAAAGGAAGTCCCAGGGATGTGAAATGCCGGGCGTCCCCATGGAACGGACTGTTGCCTTTGTACTGTCTGACAGGGCGGGAGACGGAATTTTACCGGCCCTTCCGTCAGCATGAAAGCTGTTGTCCTTTTTAGTTTTGCTTTTCCGTAATGTCTGTGGTACACTCGTGCCAGACGTCATGAATCAGGAATTTTTTTCAGTGCTCGTGCAGGTGGCGGCCGCCCTGGGGCTGGCCGGCATGATCTTGTTGCTCAGTATCTTGATGGGCAAGCGTTCTTCCGTGCGTAAACCGGCGGACATTCCCTACGAATGCGGGATGATTCCCATGGGGGAAGGCGCCCCCATGTTCTCTGTAAAATTCTATATGGTGGCCATGCTCTTTGTCATTTTTGACTTGGAAGTGGTATTCCTCTACCCCTGGGCCGTCAATTTCCGGGACTATATTATGATGAATCCGGAATCGTTCACGGCCATGTGCATTTTCATTGGCATTTTGCTGGTGGCCTACCTGTATGCGCTGGGCAAGGGTGCCCTGAACTGGCACCACGATCCCCGTTGACCGTTTTTGTTCCCTTTTACCAACGCCGTGTTCCATGAAGGAATACGGCGTTTTTTATGTGAAAGAAAAATTGCCTTGGAAAATGGCGGGGGAGAAATATCCGTAAATCCTGTCCTTTTTCCGGATGCCTGTTTGCGTGTAAAATCTTATTGTACAAAAGATGATTTCTCTTGCCAGAAGAGGGGAATAGGGATAGCGTTTGCGCGATCAGGAAATTCATCATGAATGTGCCTCTTCCTAAAACGACGCAAGGTGTTTACCGTCTGTCGGTCAGTACCTTTTATTTTCTTCAGGGTTTGGTGTTCGCCAGTTGGGCATCCCGCATCCCGGACATCAAAAGTGCATTGGGGTTGAACGATGCCGACTTGGGGTCCGTTCTCTTTGCCGTCCCGGTGGGGCAGATGTCTGCCATGGCGCTATCCGGTTACCTGGTTGGCCGTTGCGGCAGCCGGAAAATACTGATGGCGGCATCCGTCTTTTATCCTGCCGTGCTTGTATGCCTGGGTATGGCGGGGTCTTTCTGGGAACTGGCGGCCGGGTTATTTTTCTTTGGGGTAGCCGCAAATCTGACGAATATATCCGTCAATACGCAGGGAGTGGGAGTGGAACGGCTGTACCAGTGCAGCATCATGGCCCGGTTCCACGGTTTATGGAGCCTGGCGGGTTTTTTCGGAGCTTTGCTGGGAGCTGCCATGGTGGACTGGCATATTTCTGCGGAAACGCATTTCATCGCCATTTTCCTGATATGCATGATTATTCTGGCCGTTTTTTCCCCCTCTCTTCTGCCGAGGGATGCCCGGCGTTCCTCCTCCCAGGGAGGCGGCATGTTCCGGAGCATGGATGCTTATGTACTGGTCATCGGGCTGATCGCCTTCGGAAGCATGGTGAGCGAAGGAACCATGTTTGACTGGAGCGGCGTGTACTTTGAAAGCGTGGTAAAACCCGGCCCGGGGCTGGTGCAGATGGGATACGTGGCATTCATGAGCACCATGGCCCTGGGGCGTTTTACGGCAGACCGCCTGGTGATGCGCTTCGGGCCTGTGCGGGTTCTGCGCGCCAGCGGCATCCTTATTGCCTCCGGATTGCTCGTATCCGTCCTGTTCCCGATGCTGTGGTCCGCCACGCTGGGCTTTCTGCTGGTGGGTTTTGGCACCTCTTCCATTGTCCCGCTCTGCTACAGCATGGCCGGGAAATCCCGGAAAATGATTCCCAGCATGGCGCTGGCTTCCGTTTCTACCATCGGCTTTCTGGGGTTCCTGATGGGGCCGCCGGTCATTGGTCATATTGCCCATGCTTCCTCCCTCCGGTGGTCTTTCTCCCTGATTGCCCTGGTTGGACTGGGGACGGCATTCATTGCCCCTTTCCTCAAGAAATATAGGTAATCACTGTTAATGATATGCCTATATTGTGAAATGGTGCGCCTGGCAGGACTCGAACCTGTACGCCTTTCGGCACCAGATCCTAAGTCTGAATCAGTATTCTAATTATCAATTGGTTAAGTTTTTGTACACAGATTGTACACACTTTCGGTTTGTCAATGAAAATGAGCTATGGGATACTTTCAACCGTGAGGAGATCCCGGAAAAAACATTATGGTTCACATATCTCTCTTACCTGTAGAATGCACCGGGGAAAGAAAAAATGGCTAGTGCGCAATATGTCGGTACGTCCGCATATTCATCGGCTCTTTGATACCTATGAAAAGGCATGGGAAGCCTATCAACGGCTTCTGCATCAGTCCTTGGAGGATATGTTGCCGGAATACTTGCGAAAGCAGGAGTGGAGGGAACATGTTGATGAACATGATTACAATGCCATTCTTTTATGGCGGGAATTTAGGAACATCTATGATGAAGTGACCCAACAATCCTCCCTTCCTTTGTATTTGGTAGTACGGGAAGCCTTGAAAAACCTGAAGCAGGAAATAGCCAACGGTGCAAGTTATGGCCGGAAAGACGCTGATGGTAACTGGATTGTAACGCGAACGGACCAGGAAAATCTGGATCGACTGGAGGAACTGACAAATTTGTTTTCTCTGACCAGATTCCTTGCCAATAAAACAGAACAGGTTAAGGTCGATTTTAAAAGAAAGTTTGGTCTTCTTGCAGAACAATATCGAGAGGTTATCGACAAAAAACTTGAATCAAATCTGGTCAAGAAAGCCCATCATGACAGCATGGTCATGGAACTGCAAAAATGGGCACAGGGATGGGAAGACCTTCCGCTCAATCAGATTACACCGGACATGATCGAAGAAAAGCTGGCTTCATTCCGATATCGAAAACAACCGCTCAGCAACGCCACTAGACGACGTTACCGCACAACCCTGCATGGATTTTTTGTCTGGGCGCAGAGCAGGGACCTCATTGCATATAACCCGGTCAAAAGGACTCTTGCCCCGAGAGCTGAATCTGTCGAGATTGGCATTATCTCCTCGGGCGATCTGAAGAAACTTCTACAGGCAGCGCTTGATCATGACAAAGGCATGTTGTTTCATTTGGTCTTGGCCGCCTTTTGTGGCCTGCGGCGCTCCGAATGTGTCAGAATAACGCCAGACGCCATTCTTGATGAAAAGGATGAAGTATTTGTCTCGGCATCTATAGCCAAAACTGGGAAGCAGCGTTTTGTACCACTTCCCACAGCAGCCAAAGCATGGCTCGCTTTGGCGAAATATGAACCACCTCCTGACGAAATTGACAGATTACATGAGAACCGCCATGGGCGTTGCCTCAAAAAACTGGCAGAAATTGCAGGAATTGTTCTGCCTCATAACGCCCTGCGCCATTCATTCGCTTCATATGCTGCCGCCAAGACACACGACATTCCCCGGGTGTCCATGTGGCTGGGACACACGAGCTCCAACATGACGGAGAAGCACTACCGGGAAGGTGTGCGAGCAGCCGAGGGCGAGGCATGGTTCAACATTTTTCCGGAAGAAGAAACGAAATAAATGCGATGTAGTCGACGATGTAGGCTTGCTTAGCCTGCATGTCGAGAGCGTCGTTGGCAGCTCCCTGAACTTTGTTGGCAATCGTATCGATTCCCCCTGTAGGAGGGGCTCCGGCTTTCGCAGCCGCAGGAGCTATGCCTGGGGAAGGTGGGATTGTCGGACCTACGGGACGCCGGGCAAGTTGGTTTGGCGGCATCTGTGGGGCTTGCTGTGGAGGCATTGAAGCAGTTTTATTCCAAGGCTGTTGAGTTCCCCATACTAATCCGCCAGAAGAACGTGCGAGAGGCTGAGGCGAAGGCGCTCCTTGAATCTTGGGTTGTGCGTTTGCAGTCCTGTAAGATGACAAGTACTGCTGAGCCTCACGACGTTGTTGTACCTCTTGCTGATTGAATTGTTTAACCTTATTTACCGCAACCAGGGGGCTAGCAAGAGCCGCACCGCCGGGAATCATGGTCGCCAAATTAGTAACAGCATTACTAGCCGCATCCTGCCACGACGCATACTTATCGAGATCCTCGTCGCTGAAATCTTCATCCGGGTCAGCGGTATACCCGGCTGGAGCTGAGCCTGTATTTGCGTATGAAGCTTGAGCTTGAGCTTTCGGATCTCCTTCGGTGACAGCAGGTGGTGCGACAACGTTTGCAGCAGAAGAACCGATTAGAACGCCTCCGAGGCCGCCAGCGCCCATTCCCAGAATGCCAGTCAGAGCTGTTGCTGTGTCCCCGGCTCCGAGATGGCGTGCCAGGTGAGCTGCACCTGCGCCGCCGCCCAGGGCACCTACGGTGCCTCCTACGCCAGCACCGAGAGCTTTTGCCAACAAATTGGCAAGACCGGGAGATGTGGATGCTGCTTTTGTCAAAGCGGGAAACTCGACAACATTGTCAGACTGTTGAGCCTTCGCCGTCTGCTGGGCCTTCCATTCCTCGTACGGAACAAGCTTGCCTGTTTCAGGGTCGCGCTTGAAGGAGTTGGCCCGTACGTTCTTCCGGGCCTGGAGACGTACGCCCCGGTTGAGTCCTTCGATGAGGGTGGGGCTCATTCCGGGCATGTCGATGGGCAGCTCGACTTCGGCGGCCGTGTTCGGATCTTTCTTGGAGCCGGGCAGCTTGAGCTTGATTTTGCCCCTCTCTGCCTTGGGGTCTTTGCGGGTGAGGTACTTGCCAGTGGCGACGGCTCCTGTTGCGAGGGCGCCGGCTCCCAGCAGGCCAAGTAGAAGGTTGAGATTTCTGGAGTTGGAGGCTAAGACTAAGTTGGTCTTAGCTATAGAAGTGGCCCAAGTAGTGCGCTGTATCATAACGCTACGCGTATGATACAGCGCACTACTTGGTAATGGGAGAAAAATTATTTTGGGTTGGAATGAACTCTATATTTCTCATAATGACTCATATATTGTTCATATTTCTTGTTTTTGCTTACTATATGATACATATTTCTCTCATGAAAACCACATCCCCATTGCCGGGGCCAGTGAAAGTGGCACTCAAGAAGCTGGGAGCAGACATCAGCGATGCCCGTAAGAGGAGGCGTGTCCCCACGACGCTTATGGCAGAGAGAGCCTTTATCTCGCGTTCCACTCTTGGACGTATAGAAAAGGGCGATCCAAGTGTCTCCTTGGGCAACTATGCCGCTGTTTTGTTTGTGTTGGGGCTGACTGACCGTCTCAAAAACCTTGTCGATGCCAATAACGATCCTGTAGGCCGAGCTCTTGAAGAAGAACGTCTGCCCAAACGTATCCACCTTCCCAAGACCTATGAGTGATACTTCCATCGACGTATTTATTGACCTGCCTTCCTTCCCGGGGCCGGTACAAGCGGGCAGGTTATGGTCGCACTTTCGCAAAGGGCGTGAATCTGCCTCCTTCGAATACAACAAGGAATGGCTCGCAAATCCGCACAGATTTGCTCTTGAACCACTCCTCCCCCTGGCTGACGGCACTTTTCATACCAATCCCGGGCAAAGTGTATTCGGAGCGATTGGCGATTCCACTCCTGACAGGTGGGGGCGCATTCTGATGCGGCGGGCTGAACTGGCTCGTGCACGAACAGCCAATGAAAGCCCCCATACGCTCTCTGAACTGGACTACCTGCTCAGGGTAAACGACGAGGCAAGGCAGGGAGCGCTGCGCTTTTCACAGGATGGAGGACAATCGTTCTGCGCTCCTCCGGGATCAACACCAATTCCGCCTCTGGTCAACCTGTCCCGTCTGCTGCATGCCGCTGATCATTTCTGCCGGGACGATGAAAATGCAGAAGACCTGCGATTGCTCCTCGCTCCCGGTTCTTCTCTCGGAGGAGCTCGGCCGAAGGCATCGGTAAAAGACAAGAAGGGGAACCTCTGCATTGCCAAGTTTCCCCGGCACGATGATGAATACGACGTCGTTGCCTGGGAAGCCGTCGCCTTGGCTCTGGCTTCCAAAGCCGGGCTCCAAGTCCCGCGCTTCGAACTGGAAAAAATAACCGACAAGGATGTCCTGATCGTTTGGCGTTTTGACCGCACCCGGGAACAGCGAAGAATCTCCTACCTGTCGGCCATGAGTATGTTGGGAGCTAGGGATAACGAGCAACACAGTTATCTTGAAATCGTAGACGCCATACGCCAGTACGGCACTGCGCCCAGACAAGACTTGCGCCAGCTATGGCAACGGATCGCCTTCAGCGTCATGATTTCCAACACGGACGATCATTTGCGGAATCACGGATTTCTTCAGACGGGAGGAACAGGCTGGTCTTTATCGCCACTGTTTGACGTAAACCCGACTCCTGAAGATATACGCCCTCGCTACCTCAATACGGCTATCGACTGGGAAGATACATCCGCATCCCTGGATGTCCTCCTCAGCATCGCTCCCGAATGCGGGATTAAGACCTCTGAAACGAATGACCTGTTGGAACCGATTGCCCGGGCTGTCAGTCAGTGGCGTCAGGTTGCGGAATCATTCGGCATCAGCAAACAGGAGCAGGAACGTATGGCGTCTGCCTTCGAACATAAAGATGGCTATGTGGCAGTATTGACGTAAGAGAGGGAATGAACCTGATCTTGTTTGCCCAATCCCCGGAACGTTCAACCCTGTGATGATCGTTTAGAATCCAGGCGTTTCCGGAGATGGCCAATGCCGATTGACTAGGATATATTGTAAACAATAGTAATCATGAATAACGACTGGACGGATGAAGAATTAAGGGCGGCAGTAGACGTTTATGTTGAGATGCTTCAAAAACACAACTCTAATAAGCCTTTTACAAAAAAGTATTATTATGAAGAGCTTCATCGTAAATATGGACGCACGGAGAAATCTTTTGAGTATAGGATGCAGAATATATCCTATGTCCTGTCATTAATGGGACGAAATTGGTTGCCAGGATTAAAACCAGCTAAAAATATTGGAGCCAAGAATGCGGCAAAAATTGAAAAAATGCTTGCTGAAGCGGAAGGAGTATCCTTTATTCCTGTCGCGAATTTTGAAACTGCTGTGCGTGAAGAATTTGACAAACCATTACTTCATGAGCCAATAGGGAATGTAACTCCAAAAATCATACAAACTAAGATCTCGGCTTACCAGCGTGACGCAAAGGTAAAAGCATGGGTATTGAAAACAGCTAACGGAATTTGTGAAGGGTGTGGACACTCCGCCCCTTTTTATGGTACGGATGGTATCCCATACCTAGAGGTTCATCATATTAGGCAGCTTGCCGATGGGGGCTCTGACACGATAACGAATGCAGTTGCGTTATGTCCAAACTGCCATCGAGAAATGCACTACGGCATAGATAGAGATAGGTCGATTTCAAAACTTTATAGCAAAGTGCCTCGATTAATTCGAGAATGATCTCATGAACGATTTATCCATGCGGATCTTTTTCACGAATGCCTTTCCAAACTGAAAGATTGCTTCCGGGGCGCTACGGAAGTAGTTTGCGAGGAGGGATACTAATGGAACTAGAACCTCCTACGATAGTTAAAAGCAGCTCTTCTTCATCATGAAGAAGAGCTGCTGAATGACGGCCTTATCCGTCCCTGGCTTCCAACACCCTGACAATAGCTTTGGCTCCGCGCTTGTACACGGTCACCGCCAACAACTCTCCATCACGAAAGACGGCCCAGAAGCGGGTTCCTTTGTACTTCTCAATCGTCAGCATCAGGCAACTCCTCCTTTCCGGAATGGTGGTGTGATTCGATCAGGTTTCCTAGCACGGCCCCGATATTGGCCTCATACATGTCACGGGTGTGCTTGTTGCAGGCGACAACATAAAGGCGCCGGGCATCAAGGATGTCGATGCCTTCACCGCAGAGCCGGATGTAGCTTTCAAGGGTAGCCAGCTCCGTCTCCGGAATCGGAGAATCCAACAGGATGCTTTCGTCGTCGTTCAGAGTCTCCCGCTGTTCTTCCGTCAGTGCCGGGAGGTTCACCAGAGCCGTCATGGATGGGCCATGAATCGTCAGCTTGCTCAACCCCAGTGAGAGATCGTTCTGATGTCTGCTGTAAAGCGACACCGCCTTCTCGATCCGGGCCAATAGCTCCATGTCCAATTCCAGATACACATACGGAGCGTCCGTATCGTATCCGCTCGTGGAACGCAGTTGCGCGATGATGGGTATCGTCTTCATGTCTCGTTCTCTTCCTTTCCTGTCGGAGTTACTTGCGGAAGAAGGCGATGGTGCCCAGGATCAACAGCACGGCGAGCAGGTACGGAGCTACGGTTACCAGAGCCGACAGGATTCCGACGACGACAGGCCCCAACAGACACAGCAGTACGAGCACTACCAGGGCGATCATGATGCCTTTCATGTTCATGGCCGTGTCTTATGCGGGAACTCTTGTCCGGGATGATCGACGAACCGGAGCGGCGGAGGACACCCATTGCTTGAGAGCCTGCCGTCCGGCATAGGTAATCAACCAGCAATCGGACCGAAGCAGGAATTCCTCTTCCTTCGTGCGGATGATGAACTCCCTCCCGGCCAAACCACGGACGGCGTGCCTGACGCTTTCCTGCTCGATGCCATGGCATTCCGCCATGATCTCCTCGTCACTGCGTTCAAAGTCGCCGTGAAGGTACAGAAGAATGGACAGTTCCAGACCCGTCAGGGATAGAGTCCGCCCCATAGGCTTCACCCTCGGATGATGTTTTCTTCTCATGGTCGTCTCGGGTCAGTTGTTCAGGGTATAGCTGTCGGCCAGATCCCAGAGTTCCCGGTTCAGGCGCGTATTGCCGTCGATGCCATTGAGCGCCCGCAGGGAACGGCGACGATAAGCACCTTCCTTTTGTGGCTTCAAGGGAACGCCTCCCCGGATCAGGTTTTCCTGAACCCGGTTGAAGCACTGCCAGACGGTAGCCGGTCCTCCCGCCGTAAATCCAATGTCGTTCCAGCGTCGGGGCGACAGAAGAGTTTCGGGACGTATCCTGTCTTCGTAGTCGTCTCCCAGGCGCAGCCGGGCCGCTTCATGAACAAAGTTCACCTGTCGCTTGTAGGGGAGTTCGACTCCCTGCATGCGGCGAATGTCGTCCATGATACGGGGCGTTTCGGAGGCCAGCCGGAGACTGGCCGCAATCACATCCTCCCCGGTATGGCCCATATGGCGGATGTTGATCGCGGCACTGCGTGCTCCGACAATCAGGCCGTTGGTGCAGACCAGCCGGAAGATACCGGCCATGAGCTGGTAGGAGCAGCTGCCGTTGTGGCTGTTGATCATGACCACTTCGATGCGCTGGTCACGGTTGTGTTCAAGCACATCTCTATGGGCGAAGCGAATCAGGTGTTTGCGTGTAGGAGTACCGTCCGGTTTCCGGGCACGCTGTTCCTGAGCTCCGACGACGAGGAACCCGGCTTCTTCCATCTGGTCGAGCAGGGAGTCGGACGAGACGAAGCGGTACTTCTTCGAACGACTGTCATCTTCGCGGTCGGCGAAGACGGAGGGTGCGACACGCCGGACCTGATTTCTATCCAGCGGGCTGTTGTTGCGGTTGCGATAGAGTTCGCGTGTGGATGTGTGAGTATTCATGTTCATTGATGGTTGGTTTGTTCCAACAAAAAGCCCGCCTCCCGGAACAAAGCCGGGAGGCGGGCACAGGCAGGAGGCAGAGAATCTACTTCCTCAGGAATATATGACGCGAGGAGAGAGGGTTTTTCAGTGTAAAAAGCTCAAAATGAGATATCTTTTCTATTATGTATTGATTTACTAGGGCATTATTCCGGACAAATTGTTATTCTTCACCGTCCTGTCTACAAATCTACTTGATTTAGGAAACTCATCAATGTAGTCTGCGGGAGTTGGTTCGTAGCATTATATTCTGGTTTTTTAATGATATTTTAGCTTTTACTGAAAACATGATGCCCGAAAAAATGGCCTACTGTTGATATCATTTGGGAGTATTTGAACGTAAGTAATGAAAGATCTATAAGTGTATCAAATAACATACAGAAAGAAAACTAACGATTTATATGGTTCGACCATGCAGTAACACAGATAGGAGGTGAATAATGGCGAAAATAGAAGGATTTAAAATAAAGAATTTTAAAGCTCTCAAGGATGTAACCCTTGGGCGCCTCTGGAATCAGCAACAGGCTGCTCCCCTTAAACCATTGACAGTTGTTATTGGCAAAAACGGCGTTGGCAAGAGTTCACTGTTCGATGCTTTCGGATTCCTTTCAGATTCTTTGAAATTCGGTGTAGAAGAGGCTTGTGATTCTCGTGCTAGGGGCGGATTTGAACGTATTCGGACGCAAGGCCAAAGTGGCCCAATCGAATTTGAAATCTATTACAAGGAAGACGGGAATGCCCGTCCTATTACCTATGAGGTTGCCTTTGATATTGACGATTTAGGTCGTCCGTATGTCCTAAGAGAGCGTCTTAGGCAGAGGCGTAAAGGCCAAAAACGTGGTTGGCCATTTTCTTTTCTTGTATTGAACAGTGGGAAAGGTGTTGTTTGGAAAGGAAATAAAGAAGGTCATCAAATCGATGAAGGGCAGGGTGACGTTGATTTATCTGGTCTAATGGCATCTATTAAATCAGGTGAGACCAATGAAGAGTCAAAAGAAACTGAAGTAGTCGAGCTTGATGACTTCCGAAAGCTGGGGATTGCCACTTTAGGATCATTAAAACAACATCCGAGGATTTCCACGTTCCGTAAGTTCATCGAAGGTTGGTATCTCAGTTATTTCACTCCAGACGCAGCAAGAAGCCTTCCTCTTGCTGGTCCTCAAAAGCATCTCAATGTACACGGAGACAATCTTGGAAATGTTGTGCAATTCATGGAGAGGGAACATCCAAAGCGTTTCCAGATAATCCTAAACCAAATAGCGGGAAAAATACCTGGCATCGACAGAATTGATACAGAAAAGACGGCCGATGGCCGTTTGCTGCTGAGGTTCAATGCTAAAGGCTTTCAGGATCCATTTTATGCGCAACAAATGTCTGATGGGACGTTAAAGATTTTTGCTTACCTTCTCTTGCTTGAAGACCCATCTCCTCCACCATTTTTATGTATTGAGGAACCAGAAAATGGTTTATACCACAAACTTCTCGAATCCTTGGCTACAGAGTTTCGAGAACACGCAACAGGTCGTAAAGGGGGCTCTCAAGTTTTCATGACAACTCATCAGCCCTATCTGGTTGATGCCTTGGATCCAGCTGAAGTTTGGATTCTTGAAAGGGGATCGGATGGTTATTCGATAATTCGCAGAGCGAGCGATGATGCTGTTGTCGAGAGCTTGGTGGCAGAAGGTTTACCCTTGGGTGGGCTTTGGTACAGCGATTATTTGGATGCGAGGTAGTGAATATGCATTTCGAAATTCTTGTTGAAGACCAGTCCGGTAAGAAAGCGATTGAGATTCTTGTGCCTAAAATAATAAGTAGTGAACATACATTTAAGGTTCATTCATATAAAGGCATAGGCCATATTCCGAAGAACCTAGGCAACAGCCGAGATGCGAGTAAACGTATTCTACTTAATCAGCTTCCCAGAATTCTTCGTGGATACGGTAACACTTTTGCTAACTATCCCGGTAATTATTCGGCAGCTGTTATTGTTGTCTGCGATCTTGATGATAAGTGTTTGACAACATTTCGCCAAGAGCTTCTTGATGTTCTAAACTCTTGTCATCCTCGACCAGAAACCCGGTTTTGTATCTCCATTGAAGAAGGAGAGGCTTGGTTTCTTGGTGACATTCCTGCGGTCAAATTTGCCTATCCAAAAGCTAAAAGCGCTGTCTTGAATGCCTACGTCAATGATTCGATTTGCGGCACATGGGAGCACTTGGCAGATGCTATCTATAATGGTGGTTCATCCGCCCTTTCCGCAAAAGGCTGGCAAGCTGTAGGAGCCGAAAAATTACAGTGGGCCGAAAAGATCACTCCACACATGAATGTAACTAACAATGCATCGCCAAGTTTTGCTTATTTCAAACAAAAGCTGCTTGAACTCACTAGAGCTCTAGAGTGAAGGATTCTTTTAGTAACGTAATGCCATTCATAATTGTATCTATTTGTGTCTCGAGGAATAGGCTTTGTTGGAGTAATTATCTGTTGTGTTTGATTGCCTGAACTAGATGGTGCGCGATTGAAATTTGTAGCTTAATAATTTCGGGAATAGGATATCGGATATACTAAATATCTCACCCACAATGGAAAATAGCTGAAACAAACTGCTGATAAAAGTCAAAATTTATCAATTAATTTATTATATAGATCCAATCGGTGGAGTTGTTAAGCTATCAGATCAGACCTTTTGTATAGAGAATATAAAATCACATTATCCTCCAGCTAAAAAGAAGCCGCCCTGACAGCAGGCTTCTGAATAATCCTATCTTCTTACTTCCTTACACCACCCGGAACATTCCCTCCTGTACTGGCACCAGAAACATTGCATCCCGGGCTGGGGATGGAAACGTTCGGAGGTAATGCCTTCGCAGGCGATTTTGTACAGATCGGCGATGCGTTGCTTCCTCTGTTCGTTGGCTGGTGGAGTTTTGACTCGGATGATCTGCGGCGTCTTCGTCTTGACCAGGTAGATCAGATCCAATGACGGAGGCGTGTCTCCCGTGGCTTCTTCGATCATCATCTGGTAGGTGACCAGCTGAAGTTCATGATCGAAGGCGGCATGCTCGGCATCCGGTTTGGCGGCAGTGGATTTGTAGTCCACTGCCGTCAGGTCGTGCTGGACGAGGTCGATGACGCCTCGTACGGGAACCGGCAGGCCGGGGATGGTAGCCGACAGTCCTACTTCCACTCCCAGAGGCATCTGTGAAGTAACCTCGTCGGAGGCCATGTAGGCCTTGACGGTGTTCCAGGCGCAGGAACGGACTTTTTGTCTCGTTTCTTCGTCGGCGTAGTCCACCGGCCCTTCCATCTTCTCCAGCTCCAGGAAGTGAGTGGAGAAGGCTTCTTCCATGGCCGTCTCACTGCTGTCTTCTCCCTGCCATCGGGCGAGGTTGAAGGATTGGAGTGTGGCGTGGATGGCCTTGCCGACATGCAGGGCGACCGTTGTCGACTTCCGTATCTGCGCTACCCTCTCGAAGAAGAATCGTAAGGAACACGACAGGTACGATTTGACCGAGGAGGGAGACAGGTAGTCCGGGCGTATGGCAGGGGGAGAAGAAGCCTCCGAAGGGAACTTCTTCACCAATGCGATAGCCGGGTGCAGGGAGGATGAACGAATAGGCCGGGAACATATCAACCGAAGCTTCTGCTCTCGCCAACGCATCCGTCGCGTTGGATGATAGAGCTTGGTTACGAGAGTTGTTTCTGATGGCAGATGAACGGCAAAGACCGATCCTTCACCGCCTTCCGCGATGTATCGCCCGAGAACGATTCTTTTCCCCCGGTCTGAGAATAAAACATCTCCAGTCGAATACTTCCCGCCATTGCCGCAGAGCGTTTTGTCCAGACGTCTTACCTGACGGTGGAGTGTATAGATAGACATAAATTAACACAATATATTGACATTGTATCAATTATATATAACTCGCAAGATTTCCGTTTTACAAAGCGGCCAAATGTGCCGTTCATTGTGTGAATCGTATGACAGAAATAGCTTATGAAATAAGGCTATAAACAGCCTGAAAGTGTACACACTTTGTACACAGATTGGGGCGTTTTATGAAATTTGCATCTATTGCAACATTCAAAATAAATCCTCTTCAAACTATTTGTTTAAAGAGGATTATGAAATGGTGCGCCTGGCAGGACTCGAACCTGTACGCCTTTCGGCACCAGATCCTAAGTCTGGCGCGTCTACCAATTTCGCCACAGGCGCAACGAATGGGCGGACGTACTCTGCCATACCAGGCTCTGGCGTTCAAGATTAAACAGGAGTTTTTACCTTTGACGCGCTTGTGGGAAGCGCCTGTGGTGAGAACCCATAGGAAAGTTAGCTGCCCTGTTGGGTGTCTGCTTTCTGGCGGCATTTTCCATTCATGGGCGGATGTCTGGTTCCCCAAAGGCACATTTACTCCGGATTAGAAGGGGGAGGCATTGAATACGTCCTGGTTTGTCTGCCGGTAAAGAATGGAAAATCCCAGATATTTTCCCGGGCAGGCTTATCCCATGATTTGTGCCGGAAAAGGAAATAGTTTCACGAACAGAAAGTCCAGCATCCCCAGGCACAGGGCGATGCAGACGGCTTTTTTAGGGGACAGGAGAGGCGTTGTTTTCAGCCAGGCGACGATGCCGGCATGAACCGCCAGAGAGATGCCCACAGACCACCAGAAGAACGGAATGCCCGTCATGGCGAAGAGGGCCGCCAGCGGGTAGGTAAATGCCAGAAAGAGTTTCATGACAGCTTCCCATTCATGCCCGCGTACCATCATCAGCTGCTTGGACAGAAGAGAGACATACAGGCAGGAAGGGACTACAACGCACAGGATGAGGGAAACAACCCCTTTTTTTGCATACCGTTCTTCCTGTGTGGGAATGTACATGCCGCATATACTGGGTCAGGAGGGGAAAATTGTCAAACATTGTCCTAGCCCGGCGGGGCGGGAGTAATATACTGACGGCATTGCGTATGTCGTCTTTTGAGTTGAATTCCTCCTTCAAGCCTTCCGGAGACCAGGAGCAGGCCATCGGCAAACTGCTCAAGTCTCTGGAGGCGGGTAACAAGCACCAGGGGCTCCTGGGAGTGACCGGGAGCGGCAAGACATTCACCATGGCGAATTTGATTGCCCGGATGAACAGGCCCACGCTGGTGATTTCCCACAACAAGACGCTTGCCGCACAGCTTCATTCGGAGCTGAAGAGTTTTTTCCCGAATAACGCGGTGGATTACTACGTTTCCTATTTCGATTATTACCAGCCGGAGGCGTATATCGCCAGTTCCGACACCTACATTGAAAAGGATTCCGCCATTAATGACGAGTTGGACCGCCTGAGCCTGAATGCCATGAATTCCCTGATGACACGGAGGGATGTGATTGTGGTGGCATCTGTTTCCTGCATTTACGGCCTGTCCACTCCGGAGGATTACAGGAACCTGACGTTGCGCATGCGCGAGGGGGATGTCATGGACCGGGACGTGTTTTTGAAGCAACTGGTGGAACGCCTGTTCGAGCGGCAGGATTTTGATTTTACCCGCGGCACGTTCCGCGTGCGCGGTGAGGTGGTGGAGGTGTTTCCCGCTTATTCGGAAGGTGAAGCAATCCGCGTAGAGTTTTTCGGCGACGAGGTGGAACGGGTTTCTTTGATTGACTCCGCCACCGGGCGTGTGAGGGAACGGCTTGGGAGCTACACTTTTTTCCCGGCCAAGCAGTATGTGGCCGCTCCGGAGAAACGGGCGGCGGCGTTAAAGGCTATCCGGGAAGAGCTGGAGGACCGCGTGGGCTGGTTTGAGAAGCATGGGCGCCTGCTGGAAGCGCAGCGGCTTAAATTGCGCACGGATTATGATTTGGAACTGATTGAAGAGCTGGGTTTCTGCAAGGGGATTGAAAATTATTCCCGCCATTTGTCCGGCCGCCTGCCCGGAAGCGCCCCATCCACCCTGCTGGATTTCTTTCCCAAGGATTCATTGACCCTGATTGATGAAAGTCATGTGGCGGTGCCGCAGCTGGGAGGCATGTACGAGGGGGACCGAAGCCGCAAAAATATTCTGGTGGAGCATGGGTTCCGCCTGCCCAGCGCTCTGGATAACAGGCCTTTGAAATTCCATGAGTTTATGGAAAGGCAGAACCAGATTGTGTATGCTTCCGCTACTCCGGGGCCATTTGAACTGGTAAATTGCCGTGCGGATAATAAGACGTATATCCCCGTGCGCCGTGCCGCCAGATCCGGAGAAAAGGCTCCGGAAGGGTTCAAAGGAATTTTGTTTACCTCTCCCAAGGACATTCGCGTTGCTCCCAGCCCATCCACGGAACCGGTAGAAAAATTTGACCCAACCAGGCGTTCTACACCCCTGATTGTAGAGCAGATTATCCGGCCTACCGGGCTGCTGGAGCCGAAGATTACCATCCGTCCGTTGAAAGGGCAGATTGACGAGACGATCGCCATGTGCAATGAACGCGTTGCCAAAAATGAACGCGTGCTGGTCACGACGCTGACCAAGAAGACGGCGGAAGATTTGACGGAGTACCTGAAAGGGGTAGGATTGAAGGTGTCCTATATTCACGCGGATGTGGATGCGATTGAGCGTGTGGAGATTTTACGTGCTTTGAGAGCCAGGAAGATAGACGTTCTGGTAGGCATTAACCTGCTTAGGGAAGGTCTGGATTTGCCGGAGGTTTCCCTGGTGTGCATTCTGGATGCGGACAAGGAGGGGTTTTTGCGCAATGAGACATCCCTGGTGCAGACGGCGGGCCGCGCCGCGCGGCATTTGAATGGAGAGTGCGTCTTGTTTGCGGATGTGATGACGGATTCCATCAAACGGCTGGTTGAGCTGACGGATTACCGTCGGGGTATTCAGGAAAAATACAACCGGGAACACGGTATTGTCCCCCAGACGGTGAGCCGTTCCGAACAGGGGCAGTTGAAGTTGTACGCAGAGGATGATGAAGAGTCCTTCCGCGTAGCGGAGGATGAAGCCGGGTATGGTCTGGAAGAGCGCATTGCCAGGCTGGAGGCGGAAATGAAGGAGGCTGCTTCCCATTTGGAATTTGAACGCGCCGCCTTGATTAGGGATGAAATCAAGCAGATGCGCGGAGAATATGGAAAAGGCAGGGGATAATATCCGGCGTGATGAATTGGGATGACCTTTCTGGTAGGATGGCATGCTGTTTTTTCGTGATATTTGTCCATCTTATTCTTGGCCGTCATTTGACGGTGATTTGGATATTGGGTTTAACAGTTAATTGCTTAAAGAATTCTGCTGATGTGACGTCAGTGTTCCGGACCGGAGTCTGCTGTCAACGTGAAATATTCTAAGAAGGCCTTACGCCGATGGGGGAGTATATGAAGAGCTCTTTGTTCCAGTCTTTTCTTATATATAAAAATTTCTCATGATAAGCACTTGCCGAAGTGGCAAAGGGTATGGCGGATGACAGAGGATTCCCAGGCTGGCAGCAGTAGCTGTCTGATCATCCTTTGCCGGTTATGTTCCCCATTTTATTTCTTGATGCAGCCGGCTGCGTCAAAGGCGCCGGGCAATGATGGTCAGGAGGGGCCCATTTGCCATCGTCTGAAGAAAAGATTTGCATAAAAAATACTTGCGTATTTGGAAAAAGCCTGTAATCTCCTTCCACCATGACCCGCAAAGGTGGTATCAATAAAACCCGCAAGGCAGTCGCCAAGCGTTTCAAGGTAACCGGCACGGGCAAGGTACTGCGCCGTAAACAGGGCAAGCGCCACATCCTCCAGAAGAAGTCCAGCAAGCGCAAGCGCCAGCTTGGCAAGGTGGCTCTGGTGGACGAGACGCAAGTCTGGGCAGTCAAGCAGAACCTGCCTTTCGCCTAAACCGCGGAAACGCTCGACTAATGCCGAGCTTTCCCCCCGCTGAACGGGGGGCCTTCATGCAGCCTTCTTCCGATGAGAAGATAAGAACAGGCGAGACTGCAGGGAGGTGAGGAAGAACAGTCTGTTCAAGATAGAAATAGAAATAAGCTATGCCACGTGCCACTAATGGACCGGCCTCTCGCAAGCGTCGTAAGCGCATTCTCTTGCGTGCCAAGGGTTTCCGCGGTTTCCGCAGCAAACTCTTCCGCTACGCCAAGGATGCTGTTTACAAGGCTTGGCAGTATGAATACCGCGACCGCAAGCGTCGGAAGGGACAATTCCGCCGTCTTTGGATCGCCCGTATTTCCGCTGCCGTCCGCGACCGCGGTCTGACCTATTCCCGCTTTATGGAAGGCTTGAAAGCCGCCAATATCGATTTGGACCGCAAGGTTCTTGCCGATTTGGCCGTCTCTGACGAAAAGGCTTTTGACGCTATCTTCGCTCAAGCGAAGAAGGCCATTGAAGCCAAGGATGGCGCCGCTCTCCGCGCCTGAATGTGCGGGAGTTTCCATCTGTTCAGTAAACATTAACCGACAGCCTCCGGAAATAATTTTCCGGAGGCTGTTTTCATGTCCGAACACGACAGTTCCGGCCGTTGGTATTTTCCTGTAAATGACTTATGGAGCAGGTGTTCGCACATTCATCATTTAGTGCGCCAGCCAGTTTCTTTTATTGCAGCGTCGGTTTTCCCATGCCGGCTGGGAAAAATCCTGTTTCCGCCAGTGCGCATTTTCGTTAAGAACACAATGGCTCTTTAATCATTGCTTCCAATTCCGGAGGCATTTATTGCAAAGGCTGTTCAGGGGATTCGGACAGAAAAGCGGGCTGCGGCGTTTGATGTGAAAAGGGACAGTATAGTTGAAATAGGGTGAATTAGGGGTTAAATAGCCTGAAAGCTAGCAATAGCGGGGGATTACGGCGATGGAAAGAAGAGACGGGTAGTTGCGATGAAGGAACATGAAACTACCGAAGTGGGACAGGTTGTTGCGATATGAAAAGCCCCTCCGAAGAAAGGCTGTTAATATTACGAAGCTAAAGCAAGGCCAAGTCGATTACAGGCGATCCGATAATATTCCGGAGATAGTTCTATCCCGGTTGCGGAATGTCCCAAATTTTGCGCCGCAGCCAGTGTAGAACCTGACCCTGCGAATGGGTCCAAAATGACAGAAGAGGGGTAGAGAACCATCATCAAGTGAGCCATTAGAGGGATAGGCTTGCCCGTGAGATGGTGCTTATCAGAGGGTTTGAGGTAATGACGGAAAACGCCTGCCGGGAACACGCGCGGACGGTCCTGCTCTTTGCCGATGCTGCCGCGGGTGGCCACCAGGACGAACTCGGCTTGATTGCGGAACATGCCTTGATGGGGGCGGCATGCCTCCGTCTTGTCCCAAGTGACCACGGAGCGCCATGTCCAGCCCGCCACCTGCAAGGCGTCGCTGGTGGTCGGCAGTTGCCGCCAATCGGAACACACCATCAGCCAGCCGCCCTCACGCGTCAAGCGCAGCGCCTCCGCCATCCATAAGACCGACCACATGAAATGGGAACGTTGGTCGCGGGTATCGGAATCAAAAGAAGGATGTCTATTGCGGGAAATATACTTGCGCACAGGGGAAGCTTTACGATCCGCTGTTGTTAGTCCCCCGGACGCATAAGGAGGATCGGTGATGACTGCATCAAAAGACGCATCCGGCATCGCTTTCATGAGGGGCAGACAATCCCCTTGAATCATTGTTTGAGTGTTGGTCATAGGGGCATAAGCATAACTTATGCACGACTCTTTTTAAGGAGCGCAAGGAATTTATGATGAATTTATTATGAAAAATCTAACATAAAATGCTGACCATGAATTTTATGCAGATGTGTCATAAAATCAACGCTTAAGGCGACGCATTAAGTAACGCTTATCCACCCCATCAGTTTTCAGAAGAAAAAGCGGTTCCCATCCGTCTTTGATCCAAGCATTATGTTTGGAATAGTCTTCATCAATTCCATTAGCCGTTATTTCTCTGTATTCATAGATGGGAGCTCTAGATGCTGTTTTCTCTTGAAAATGGCTTAGGGCATAGGTGTTCCATGCCTGTAAGATAACCATACATCCTGCAAGCCCCATAAGTATATATATTTGCCATGTCTTCATTTTTTTCTCTTTCTTGATTGGTCTTTTTTCTCTCCATAACAGATAGAAGAATCAGCCACTTTAGAAGTGATTTCCACCTCATCCAGCAAGTCTTCCATTAACCGCCCTTGCTGCTCGTCCATCCTATCTAACCATATATTAAGAGCTAATTTGATCACAGAGGATCGATCCAAACCCAGCATATCTGCGTACTTGTCTAAACGGGTAACTAACTGTTCTGGCCCCCTAAAACTAAATGGATAATCGTGTTTCTTCTGTGCCATTGCAGTGTCATTGTAATATATTTTCTTACGGTATTCAATTTTTTTGCTTGTAAGAAAATGTGCTACAATATACTAAATGTGTAGTACATTTTCTTACATATCATGAAAACGAATAAAAATAAAACTGATGTTCAATGTGTTATAAGCTTCAGAGCTGATAAAGAAACGAAAAAACGTATTGAAAGCGCCGCCAAACGCATAAAAAGCAGCAAAAGCTCCATAGTACGTTTAGCTCTATCTCGAATTTTAGATGAAGCTGACCGGGGGAAAATTACTCTGTTACCCATTGAAAAATGATTACTTTTGTCAAAACGTTCCTGGCCCGGCTGCTGGAAATTGCCGTGCTAGCGGTGATGGCCGGAGTGGCAGCCTGGTGTGGGGTTTACTGCCTGGACGATGAAACCCGGCAAGTGAGGGAAGGAAAGAAAGACCCCCGAACGGCTGTGTTGCCCGTATTACCCGATGAAGGATGAAAAATTGACGCCCCTTGAAAAAAACGTGGTGCTGGCATTGCTTAGCCGTCCCCAGTTTCGACGCTGGGCCGGGCTGCCCGAATCCGGGCCGCTGACGCTGCAACAAATAGCCGATTGTCTGGACGTGTCCCCGCAGACCATCCAGGGGATTGAAGCCCGCGCAAGACTGAAACTGAAAGAAGCCCTATTGAAAGAATTTGCGGACCATGAAAAAATGTGAATTGAGCATCCCGGAAACGACCCGAATTGCCCTGGGGGTGAGTGAGGCGAACCGCCTGCACCAGTACGCCACCGCCCAGGCAGAAATGGCCGTTGTGGCCGGAAAGAATGCCGTGCTGGCCGTGCTGCGGCTTGGCAGACTATTGAAAGATTTGAAGGCCTCCACCGTTCACGGTGAGTGGGGAAAAATGTTCAGAGGGCGGAAAAATCCAAATTCCGCACATGTGCGGAATTTGACCGCATCAAACGTAAATCACGGTTTACACTTTGCATTTAGTCAAGATACAGCCAAACGTTATATGCGCTGCTATCAGGAAGCAGTAGCGCGGCTGGGGCAGGACGAACGGCCCGCGCTGGACATGGGCCTGGACGGCGAAACTGTGGAAACCCTGCCGGAACTGGTGAAAAAAGCCACCGGGAATGCCGTTACCCCCCGGCAAATGATGCTGAATCTGCAAGTGGTGAAAGACGGCAGCAAGAGCGCCGCCCAGGCCGCCCGCCTGGCCCAGCACGAAACCATCTTGCGGAACCGGGGGAAAGGCCGTGCCGCCGCCCCCGTAAGCCCGGAACAGGCCATGATGGCCGCCGTGGCTGGCGTGCAGCCGGAAGAGGAATTGAGGGAACAGAAAAAGCAGGTGGCTATCAAAGACGCCCACCACATTGTGATCATGCTGGACGAATTCACTAAAGAGGAATTGCACAAGTACCTGCCCGGCCCTGATCGGGATTACCTGCTCCTGTGCCTGAAGAACGTTGAACGGATTATCAAGGAAGGAAAATGAATGAATTATCCACCATTGAAGGGCTGCCCGGCTGGGAAGCCCTGCCCGCGGAAGAGCGGCTGAAGGTGCGCAAACTGCACGCGGCCTGCCGTGAAATCGCGGCGGCTCCGAACAAAATGGCCGCTTACAAACTGGCGGCCCAGGCAATGAAAGATGCCGGGCATCCCATGTCCTGGCAGTCCGTCCAACGCAAATTCCTGGCGTGGCAAACAAGCGGCAGCCTGCTGGCCCTTGCCGATTTGAGGATGGCCGGGATGCGCCCCACCCGGGCGCGGGTGAAGCATCCGGGGTTTATTGCTTACTGGACGGAACTGCAAACGCGCTGCCAGCGCAACGGCGGCCAGGCTTACCCGCTGCTGCTGGACATCTGGCGCAAAAAATCCGAAGTCATTCCCGGTTACGAAGGCTGGCCCGGCCATCCTCAAATTCCCGTGGGGTGGAGCAAGAAAAACCTGATGCGTATTAAACCCGCCGCCCTGGAAGCCAGGGTGATGCGGGAAGGCGTCAAGGCCGCGGCCCCGCTGCTGCCGATGGTGCTGACCACCCGCGTAGGGATGGAAGCCGGGGAATACTACGTTTCCGACGACAACTGGGTGGATGCGCACGTGATTTGCGGCAAGCAGATTGTGCGTCCCTTGCAGCTGGGATGCCTGGATATTGCCACCGGAAAAATGGTGCACTGGGGCATGATGCCCCGGATGATGCGCCAGGACGGGACGCACGCCGGATTGACGGAGCGCTACATGCGCATGTTTGTGGCGGGGCTGCTGGCAAATGTCGGCATCAATACGTCCCGGGGAACCACCCTTGTGGTGGAAAACGGAACGGCAGCCATCCGGGCGCACATGGAGCAGGTCTTGCTGGACCTGTTTGACGGCGCGGTGAAGGTCCACCGCTCCGGCATGGAAGGGAAAACCCAGGCATTGCTCCGGGGGTATGAAGGCCGCCAGGGAGGCAACCCCCGCGGCAAGGCGCACCTGGAATCCGTGTGGAACCTGACGGCCAATATATGGAGTTCCTGCCTGCCCGCTCCATCCGGCCATGACCGGACAGAGCCGGAATGGCTGGCGGGCCTGATGAAGGAGCAAAAGGCGCTGCTGAAAAAGCAGGGCTATCTGGAAATCAGGGACCCGGACCGGGCCGCCATGCTGCGGCATCTAATGCCAACCTTTGAACAACTTACAACCGATATAGCCTGGCGCGTGTACGATGCCTTTAACAATCGGACCGACCACGCCCTGGAAGGATGGGAACGGATGGGGCTGGTGGTGCCGATGGTGCGCCTGTCCACGGACAGCGACTGGATCACGCTGACGGACAGCATACCGGAAGCGGACCGCCACACGCTGCTGAACATGGCCGCCCGCGATCCGGAAAGGCTGGTCAGTTCCCGCCGCCTGTCCCCTGCGGAAGCCTGGAACCTGAAATTACAGCACCAGCCCCCGCTGCGGAAAGCGACGCAATGGGAAATCGTGGATTTGCTATCCCGCGACCTGGCCGTGAAAACGGTGGTGAAAGGATCCTACATCGTCCTGCAAAACAAGGCGGTAAGCATGGACCGCCTGTATTACCCGGCCAGCATCGTGACCCCGGAAGGGTATCAGCGCATCCTGCCCAGCGGCATGGATGTATGGGTGATGCTCAACATGTTTGACGATCAGCACTTGTACATCATTGATGAAAAAGGGCGCTGTCTTGGTATGAGCATGTTACAGCAACGTGCCCCCTATTATGACGAGGACCAGGTGCGGGCGGCTATGGGAAGGAAGAAGAAAGCCACGGCGGCAACCTTGCAGGAAACGCGCGTCCACCACGCCCGGAAAGAAGCGGCCATCGTCGGAACGCGCCTGTACAACCGCCAGGTGGCGAAGGGGGCACTCATTACGGTGCAAGGACTGCTGAATGCCGAAGGCACGGATGCCGCCGCCCTGGCCGCCGTGAAAAAACTGCCCGGCATCAGCCTGTTGCCGGAAACAGAAATACCGGAAACGGCAGCCCCCAAAAAAGAAAGCCACCCGAAAATTTCATTTTTATAACTAATAATCAATAAACAATATGGACGAAACAAAAAACATTACATGCGAAAGCAATCTGCGACGATTTTTGCCCGCCGTCGCAAGCGGACCATACGCCCCAGAGATGAAACAGACATTAGCCTGGGTTATCTCCTACGCAGCGGATCACAACTGGACCCTGGGCGACATAGCTGCCCAGGCCGGAGTGTCCACCCGCACCATGCGCGGTGTGCTGACAGGCACCTACGCGGCTAATGCAGAGCCTCATCTGCAATCCCTGGCCGCCCTGCGTGCCCGGGTAGCAGAGGAACAGACGGGAGAAAATTTGCCATTTGTGGAAACAAAACTTGCCCGTTATACGATGGACCTTGCCGAATTTACACGGCGCTACCATTACGCGGCTGTGATGATTGGACCGACGCAGTGGGGTAAGACCGAAGCCGTAAAGGAATACGCCCGGAGGCATCCGGACAAGGTGGTGCTGGTGCGCTGCCCCGTGTCCGCCAGCCCTACGCGGCTGCTCTACCGGATTGCCAAACAAATGGGCACGCCATCCAGCGTAAAGCCAGAAGAAATGATCGACCGCATCCTGCGCTACCTGACCCCGGATCATCTGTTGATTATCGACGAAATTCACCATGTTTTGCGCAGCGACAAGATGGGAATGAAGGGAATTGAACAAGTCCGGGAACTGCGGGACATGTCCGGCTGCGGACTGCTGCTGACGGCCACCCCCGAATTTGAGGCGGCAATGGAAGAAAGCCCGGTCTGGTCCGGCATGCTGAAACAGCTGTCCAAACGCAACGCCTGCCGGGTGTACCGCCTCCCCTCCGCCATCAGCACGGAAGACTTGCGCCAGGTATGGGAATTTTACGGATTCCCGGAACCGGACGCGGGCCTGCGGGCCTCCGTCGAAGCCGCTGCCCAGGACAGCGGGTACGGCGTCATCACCAAGCGCATGAACCTGGCCCGGATAGCCGCTAAAAAAGCGGGCGTACCCGTGACCTGGGACTATTACCTGGGAGCCATCAAGAAGCTGCAAGACATGGAAAACGGCAACATGCCGGAAGACGTGTAACCCTCTACATCCTATGAATCAAGACACGACGACACCACAGCCCCACCCGTGGGTGACAACCTCCACGCCGGACAACCTGCGCGATCCGCAGCTGCTTCAGGACTTGTCGGAAATCGGCATGACCTGCCTGCTGGGCTGGCATGCCCTGATGGACACGCCCCACAGTTATGCCGCGGAGTCTGTGTGGTACGGCAAAGCAAAAACATGGGCGGAGGAATTGGAACGCCTGTACCTCACCTATACGCAAGGAGACGACTGGATGACCCAATTCCCGGCCCCCCAGCAACACATCATCAGCCAGGCGGATGCGGACATGTCCCGCGCCTATGGGATGCTCTTCTGGAACAATCCCATGCCGGATGGCAGCGCCCCGAAAACAGCCATAACGCAACGGCTCTTGTCCGCCCATAACATCATCCGCCACCTTGTCAAAGGCGAAGGCGGCCTGCCTTACGGCAGACTGCCCAGGGTGGGGGAGCCTGAATTCCTGGCTTATGATCCGAACGCGGAAAGATGGGTTGCCGGACGCGGCATTGAAGACCTGGAAGACGACAGATACCAAGACTAACAATCAACACCATCATCATGTACAGCACCAACCATCAACAGGACAGGGGGCAGCAAGCCCCCAATGTCAAGCCAGCCCCCAAAGGCGGCCACTTTATCCTCCACATTGAGGACGTTGCCACGGACAACGACAAACTTGGACTGGCTATTTACTGGGAAACCGTGCGGGCAACCGCCTATGAAACGCCAGCTTTCCGCGTCTTTGCGACACTCAAAGAGGTGATTAACCGAAACGCTGACGCCATCGGTGAAATCATGGCCGATGCCATCAAGCGCAAACGGGAGGGAAACAATGATGCAGAACAATAACATCGAACAGGAAACAATCTGCTTTCAGATCACCTGGGAACTGGGACGGTTCCCAGGGAATCATGACTACCACGTGACCTATGACCCGCGCTGCCGGGAAATCGGGGTGCAACTGGGGGAACTGGGCGGCCAGTGGGTACCCGTGGACGCCGAGAAATTTTACTCCTGGCTCCACAACACCCCCGGCCTGAAATGGATCGACGTGGTAGCCATGCTGGTCCGCAAGCTCCGCCAGACGAAACAACTCAACAAACAACGCAACAATGGGAAAGATACGCACAACCACTAAAGCAACCGACCAGCAGGTTATTAAGGACAAGGCTGAATTTTGTCGGACCCTGGACGACATCGCCCGCAAGGGGGTTGAACTGGACGCCTTGCAGGCCGCCAAGGAGACCGCCATGCAGCAAGTGCTCACCGAGCATGATCCCAAAATCAGCGAGCTGGCCAGGGAGATTGCCCGGCTCACCAAACTGGCCGAGCAATGGGCATCCCCCCGCAGGGATGAACTGTTTGCCAAGGGCCGCAAATCCGGCACCACCGCCCTGACTACCTACGGCTACCGCCTGGGGCAGCCCTCCCTTAAACCTGCGCCGGGCTGGACCTGGGACAAAGTTGTCGCTCTGCTCAAGAGCACCCGCCGCAGGGCCTACCTGGTCACCAAGGTAGCCCCGGACAAGGATGCGATCCGCCTGCATGTCAAGCCTCACAAGCTCGCCAAGCTGGGCATGCAGATCAAGCAGGAAGAAACGTTTTACGTAGAGAGAAGCACCAAGAGTGATGACTAAATACAAATGCCGCAAAAAGCCCTCCGGCCTGTACGACGTGACGGTGATGACGCCGGAAGGCGGACGCACTACTGTGCGCGATATGACCCCCGCCCGGAAACAAAACCTGATCAGGATAATCCGCGAATTCAATACTGAATCCGAACGGCAAAGGGCGGTTGAACAAGGCTTCCGGCACTCTCAACAGATAATAAGATGGAAAGACTACATCCGAAATGAAAAAATTACTGTCAAATAAGCAAAAGGCCGTGCTGGCCCAGCTGGCCGCCCGGGCTTACAAACAGCTGCAAGCATACGGCTGCCCGGTGCCGTCCCTGGAAGAATGGCGGCACGACGAGACCTGGAAAGCCACCGGACACACAGAATCTTTCACCAAGGCGTCACAAAAAGATTACACGATGATTTACAATCGTTTTTCCGCCTATCTGGGGAAAGCTGCCATCAGGGACAACACCTACACGGAAATGGCCACGGAATTGCACCTGCTCCGGGACAGCATGCAACGGTTTGAAACCGGGCCGGACTATCTGGCGGAAGTGGTGAGGGACCAGCTGCATCTGCCCTGCACAGGAAATAATGTCTATGACCAGCTGCGGAAATATGCCAAGCCCGAACACGTCCGCCATCTGAATTACACGGTGATCAACCGGGGCCGGGCCGCCGCCCGGAAGCTGGCGGATGAAACGGGCGTGGAAACCTACGAACCTCACGCCATGCCGGGAACGCTCCCCCCGGGAGGGCTGGCGGATCATGTGGGAGCCGTCCGGGTGTCCAAAGCTGTCCAGGACGCTGGACGGAGAGCTGCCACCCCGGCCCCCGAGCCGAAAACAGCCAGGGGATGGAGCGACACGGTATCATTTGAAGACGAATTCCCCCTGTAACTTTTCGCATCCCTGCGGATGCGCGGATTGAAACCAACCCGAACCGGAAAAACGGATGAATCTCTATGTCCTTATCACCGTTGAACCAGGAAAAGACCTGGACGTGAAAATCTTTTTCAGCCGCAAAGATGGAATCAACTATGTCGCACAGCATAGCGAATGGCATCTGCATGCTACTTATGCGACTTACACCATTGACGTGGATGAATTAAAAGAATTCAAGCGGTCAAGAGGATTGTAGCATCAGTTCGACCAGGCAAGGCCCCATGCTGGATTTTTCAGCATGGGGCCTTTTTGCGTCCCTCGCTCCTGAAAAACCGTTAAGCGTGTGGTAATATGGACACATGGACGAAAATTTGCGCCGCTGGGCTAATGGGCCGGAATGTAGCGTTGCCGAAGCTGCCCGCATCTTAAAGGTAAGCCGGGAAACAGTGCGGCGCATGATATTGAGGGGGGACTTATACGCCTGGCCCGCCGTGCCCGGAGGCATGAAAAAGCTATTGTGGGAGGGGCAAGTGCGGGACATGGCGGCAGCGGCCCGGGCAGAAGCCATCCAGCGCGGGAAGATGATGCAATCCACCTTCAACTTTTTTTAGCACATTTGCCACAAACGCCACATTTGCCACAAATGCCACATAAAGAATGCGGAGCCTGGGCTAGAGTGCCCGCATGACTAACAAGCAAGATTTTGGCGGAACAGAAAACGGAGATGAACTGAATCGTGGTAATCATGGGAATGAAGCCCTCGCGTCGGGAGACGCCGGGGCAACTACGCCCCAGCAAACGAAAAAGACGACCACGCCCTGGTACTTGTCCCGGACGTTTTGGATCAACCTTGCCGCCCTCCTGTCCCTGCTCCTGCCGTCCGTCCGCGAATGGCTGGAAAACAACCCCGTGGATTTTGTGACCGCCCTGGGCGGCGTGAATGTCCTGCTGCGGTTTATCACTTACGGGAAGCATCAAATTTCATCCGACAACGATGACAGCGAATCCGGAACCGGGAACGGAACCGGAAATGAATTGGAGTCCCGGCCCCTGGTGCCAGGCGAGAACGACCTGGCAAATTCGTCCATAGCCGGGGCCGGGACATCCAATCCGGCCAAGCCCGGAACCATCAAGCGCAACGTGCTGCTGACCATCGGCGCGCTGATGGTGCTGCTGGGCGGCTCCTGTAGCAGCGAGGCCCCCGCATCCACCAGCGTAAGCCTGTCCGAAGGGCAGGCGGTGATTGTCCGCGGCGGTTCCTCCCTGGTGATTGACCGGGGGGAAAGAAAGCTGCTGTGGAATCAGAGCGTGCCGGAAGTGGTGATCGCCCCACCCGTGGTGCAGAAAGGGAAATAGTTAATAAGTAACAGCCAAGAGTTAATAAAGGAAAGGATCATGAAATACGCCGAACTTAAAACCCATACGCTGGCGTGGCAGCGCACCTTAAAATTTGCCGGATTCTACCGCGGCAAACTGGACGGATTAACCGGACCACTGACCCGGGAGGCCGCCACACAATGGGAAACCAGCCACAGCCAGCTGCAAGCCAGATACGGCCAGGTGGACAGCCGATCAGAATCTTACCTATGGACCTTGCAGCCGCTGGCCGCCATGCGGGTGCGCCAGGTAATCGTGGAGATGCGGAAGCAGGCCGACTGGAAAATCATCTGCGGCATCCGGACCTACGACGAACAGGACGCACTATATAACAAGCGTCCCCGCGTCACCCGGGCCAGGGGCGGCCAGAGCATGCACAATTTTGGACTGGCCGCGGACTTTTGCCTGTTTGAAGACGGGAAAGACATCTGGTCCCCCAGCGAAGGCCCAAAATCCATTTACGCGCCGCTTGCCGAAGCGACCCGCCAGGCGGGCCTGGTATGGGGCGGAGACTTCCGCACCATCTACGACCCCGGCCATATCCAGCTGGGAGAAATCGCCACAACCGCCCTGCATCGTGCCTATACCCAGGGCACGTCCACCCTTGCCGAATTATTGAAATGATGATGCAGCTATTGGCGGATGCCGCGACAACATTCAGCACCGAACAAGTATCAACCCTGATCATCAATCTGATGACCTCCGGAGGCATCGGGTTGCTGGCCGTCAAGCAATGTAAAAACGTTGTTGAGAAAGTACAGGACGTCAACATCAAGGGACAGCCCATTTGGACCCGGCACAAACCCGAATATGCCACCAAAGCCGACATTGACCGTCTGGAACAGGAAATCAGCGCCATCAAGAAGGACCGGAAAGAAGACCTCAAAGACATATATGACCGCCTCAACGAACAAGGCAGAGACCTGCATGAAATCATCGGCATGCTGAAAACCCTGACCCCTCCGAACAAAAAATGAACCGAACCGCCGAAATCAGACTGGCCATCCTGCGGGACCTGGCCCATGTCCCCGCCGGACTGCTGCGCCGTGAAGAAGACATCCGCTGCCGGGTGCAGCTGCAAGTGGTGCCGTCCCCGTCCCGCGCGGAAATTGAAACCGAACTGAAGGAACTGGACGCGCTGCGCCTGATCACGGGCATTTCCAACAAGATCACGGGAGAAATGCGCTGGCGCATCACCGACGCCGGACAAGCCGAACTTAGCAACCAGTAATCCCCCTACACCCATGCGCAAGCCCAGGCCAGACAGCACCATCCACAACTTGCCGGAGGAATTGCGGCAAGCCGTGGACGACGCCCTTGCCTCCAACGCCACCCTGAAGGAAGTGCAGGCCATTCTGGCGGATGGAGGGGTGCGGCTGTCCCTGCAAAGCATCAGCGAGTACTACAAGCTGCACCTGTTGCCCCGGATATGGGCGGCAGAAGACCACAATGCCGCCCAGCTTGCCAAAATCAAACGGGGCAACGTCACGAAGGCCACCCATGCCGCCGTGCTTCAAACCTGCTACGAAGTCATCACGCGCCCGGGCAAAAAGTCCGCCGCGGATTTGCAACGCCTTTACGGCATGGTGCTGGCCGGGCAAAAGGCCCAAATGGAAGCCCAGCGGCTGAAACTGGACATCGACAAATGGCAAATGCTGGCTGCCCAGGCGCTGCTGGACAAGGCCACCAGTCCGGAAGTCCAGGCGATTGTCGGCAGCAACGAAACCAACGAAAGCAAACTGGCCAGGCTGCGCGCCCTGCTGTTTGGTGGCCAGCGGAAAACCGTCACCCCCGAATTTGTAGATGCCCCATCATCCTGACAATTTCCGAGCGGTCAACCTGCTGGCCTTCCAGGACGCTGCGTTCTGCGTGGCTTTCCGCATCTGCTTTTTTATGTGGCGGCGGCAGGGAGGCAAGTCCTACACGATTGCCAGCAAGGCCATCGACCGCATGATTGAAAAACCCTGGCGGAATTGCTTTTTCGTGTCGGCAAGTATTGCGACCGGAAAAGAAATTGTGGAAAAGGAAGCGACCATCTGGCACGACGCCCTGGGCGCGCTGAAAGCTTGCCAGGACAGGCTGGGCAAGCAGCTGGGGGGCAACGTCATCGACAAGGCCAGCAACGATCTGTTGAATGTGGACGACCTGGCGGAACTGATGGACAAGCAGGCGGCCCAGGTCAGGATTTACCACACGCGGACGGCGTACAGCCGCACGAAGATCCTCGCCCCCAATCCCGACACGGCCCGGGGCTGGACGGGTGACGTGTTCGGAGATGAAATCGGCTTCTGGCCGGACTTCAAAGGCGTATGGGACGCGGTGGAACCGATCATCTCCCGCAACCCGGAATTCCTGTTCTGGCTGTTCAGCACGCCGCCCGCGGACGATACGCATTACACCTACGACCTGCTGAACCCGGGCATAAGAATATTTAAGCCGAACGCTGCCGGGAACTGGTACAAGACGGAACAGGGCTACCCGGTCCACCGCGTGGACGCCCTGGACGCCGAACTGGCCGGGCTGCCGCTCTATGATCCGCTGTCCGGCAAGGTGGTGCCCTACGAAGAATTCAGGGCGCACAGCCTGGACCGCGCGTCGGTGGATCGTAACTATGGCCTGAAGTTTATCCAGGGCGGCACGGCAGCCATCCCGCTGGGCTGGCTGAACCGGGCGCAAAACATGGGCCTGGGCCACTGCACGGGCCTGGACCTGGCCGGGGAGGAGGTGTGCGCATGATCGCGATCCGTGAAGCCATCTCCCCGAACTGGGCGGAATCCCTGGCCGCCGGGAAAGTGTGCTTCGGGTTGGACGTAGCCAGCACGGAGGGCAAGAAGTCCAACCCGTCCAGCCTGACCGCGACGGAATACTGGGACCGCATATACTGGCAGCGGCTGGTGGTCAGGTGGAAGACGGAGCACTACGCCGTCATGCTGGGCATCCTGGAACTGGTCATTGGCGCCGTGCCTCGCGAGCAGCGCGGCGTGCTGGTGGTGGACACCAGCAATGAAAAATTCCTGGCGCGGGGACTGGCTAAAGACCTGTCCGGCCTGGTCCGGGTGGTGGGGGTTTACGGGCAGCAGGTTGTCCGCTACTGCGGCGAAAAATCCGACGCCAAGACGGCAATGGGGGCCGCGTATTGCTCCGCCCTGGAAGACGCTCTCATTGCCATGCCTCCGGGCAAATGGCTGGAAACGGACCACCGCCTGGTGACGCGCAACGGCGCACGGTTCGAGGCTGACGTGGACGCGCAAGGCAACCACGCGGACACATTTGACAGCGGCAAGCTTTCCTACTGGGGCCACATCGGAACCGGGCTGGAATCATGCAGCCCGTCCTCCTGGCGGCACAGGGGCCGCCAGGGCAACGCCAGGAAGAACACTAACCGGGCATCCCGCCGCCGCATGGGCGGCATCAGGACCAGGAGATTTTAACACGATGAACATTTTACCGCAATTTGTGAACAGGATGATTGGCAGGCCGGGGAATTTCCGGACTGGCATGATCAGGCTGATCGGCTTTTTATCCCGGCGCGCTCAAAAGGAAGGCCGGAACCCGCTGCCATCCTTGACGCCGCAGGAAGCCCGCGCCCTCTATGAATTGTACCGGAAAGGCCAGTATGCCGACGTGATGCTGTGCTGGGCCGCCCTGGAAGAAACGGACGACATGCTGGGGACGGTGCTGGACCGCCGCGCCTCCGCCCTGGCGGAAATGACGGATGACGTGAAGGTGGATGCCAAGGCCATCGGCAATAACCCGGACTTGCAAACCCTGGCCGACGAGCAGCAGCAATGCCTGGCGGAGTATTACGGCAAGATCGACAACTTGCGGGATGCGGTGCGGTTCATGGGATCAGCTACTTTCCGCGGATATGCGCATCTGGAACCCGTGGCCGGAGGCGGCAGAATCAGGCTGGAACCCGTGGACCAGTGGCTGATGGCCCGGCCTGTCAAGGGAGGGGCCTGGTATTACAACGAATTCGCCGACAGGTCATGCGCCAAGCTGGAAACCGTGGACGAAAGCCGCCTGATCATCCGCGAATGCCTGCGTCCTGTGGACCTGCCCGCCATGTTTGCCATTTGTGCCAAGGCCCACGCCCTGGACGGCTGGGACGGATTTATTGATGTGTTCGGAAATCCGGCCATCTTCTTCAAATATCCGCCTAATACATCTGATGAACAGGCCCGGGAATACGACCGGATCGCCGAAGAAATGATCGGGGACGGGCGCGGAGGCTACCCGGACGGCGGGGACATCAAGACTGTCGAAACGACGGCCCGCGGAGGGGACACGTTCAAACAGCGCTGCGAATGGTGCGACAAGCAGATTGTGCGCCGTGGCACGGGCGGCGAGCTGACCGTGCTGGCGGAATCCGGCAGCGGGACGCTGGCGGGCAACGCCCACCAGGAGACATTCAGGATGCTGGCGGCGGGCGAAGGCGCGGAAATCTCCGAAAGCTTCAACCGCCAAATGAGCCGCCGCCTGCTGGACCGTCATTTCCCCGGCAGGCCGCACCTGGCCTACTGGACGCTGGAATACGAAGAAGCGGAAGACGTAGGCAAGCAGGTGGACAACATCACGAAACTGGCCACCGCGGGATATATCGCCGACGAAGAAGAAGTAAGCGAGGCGTCCGGTTATACCGTCACTTACCGGGCACCGCAGCCGTCCCAGGAGCAACCCGCCATCTCCCTGCTGACCAACCGCAGTGAATGGAGGCATGCCCCTGCACAGATGGAGCAGGCCCGGGATAACGCCCCCCTGACAGCGCAGGAATTGAAGCTGCTGGAAACGCTGCTCCATGCCCAGCCGAACAGGGACATGATCAAAAATGATGCCCGGAGGCTGGAAACGGCCATGAAACGCGCCGCAGGGCTGGAAGTGAACAATGACCCGGAAAACGCTGGAAGCACCCCGGCAGACCCCCGGCAAAACGCAAATTCAGCCGGAAACGGCGGCCAGGAAAACCTGCTGGCCAACTACGGCACCAGCGAAGGGGCTAAAAAAGGCTGGGATAAGCGGGGCCGCGGGCAGCATGAGGCCATCGGCAAGAGCGGAACGGCCAAAAGCCTGGGGCTGGAAAAGTTGTCCGCCCTGATCCCTGACCCGGCCAGCAGCCACAGCCACCCGGGAAGAGCGCGGAAAGCCCTGACGCGAGGATTTACGGCCCGGTCCATCGACGGACAGGACGTTAAATTCTCCAAGGGCGTCCTGGACCACTGGGAAAGCACCCAGCCCCCCAAAACGCCCGAGGAACAGAACCGGAGATTGCGGCGTTTATCCGAAGCTGTCCGTGCCGTGAAAAACCCGCACGAAGTGTGGGAATCCCACAACGGCCAGAAGACCTACCTGCGCGTGTACAAGGATGATGCCGGGAAATTTGCCATGAGCGGATTTATCACGGGCAAGGATGGCCAGGTGAGAAGCTTTTTCCACAGCCGCCGACTGAATGGAGCCGAAAAGATGAGAAAAGGAACCCTGAAATACAAGAGATAAGTACGGACGGGAGGGCCATCTCCCCGCACGGGCTAACGCGGCCTTAACGGATGGCCCCCAGGCCGCGCATCACCGTAACAGCACCGTAACCAACACAAACAAAAAGTCAAGAAGGATGAAGACCATTACCTTAGAGGATTTGCAGCCCTGGGAAAACCCGGGAGACGGCTGGTACAACATCGAACGCTGGGGGGAACATCCCCAGCAGACAGCGGACGGAAAAAAATATGTCCAGGTCATCGACGATGAGGCCGTGCGGGCCATCGTGGAAGCAGGCGTCCCGGAAGAAGGGCTGCTGACCGACGTGGAACATGTGTCCGTTGCCATCACCGGGCCGCGGGATAGCCGGGCTTACGGCTGGGTGCGCGAGCTTGCCGCCCTGCCAACGGCGGAAGGGCTGCAACTGTGCGCCCGTATCGAATGGACGCCGCTGGGCCTCCCCCTGGTCCGGGACCGCATCTACAAACATTTTTCGACCGTGTACAGCGTTGAGCTGTGCGCGGACTTGGGCGGCGGACGCCTCCGCCCCCTGCAACTCGTCGGGCTGGCCCTAACCAACCAACCCAACAACCCCGGCCAGCGCCCGATCACCAACAGTCAGGCCGCGCCGACCAACAACACAAACCAACAAGACAACAACATGGAAGAATTGAAAAAAATCGCCACAAAGCTGGGACTGCCGGAAGACGCCGCGCTGGACCAGATACTGGCAACAATCGACGCCCTGATGGCCGCCGAACAGGAAGCCGCGGAAGCGGAAGCGGAAACGCTGCTCAACAGCGAAGACCTTGCGACCTTGACCCCCGAGGAAAAGAAGGACCTCAAGGAAGAACTGCTGACCAACCGCGAGATGGGCATCAAGATGATCAATCTGCTGACCAACCGCAAGGGAGGCGGCACGGCAGGGGGCGCACCGAAGTATGCCCGGCCCGGGTATCGCCGGGAAACCCAGGCGACCAGGGGAGGCAAAGGCATGGGGACGGACCGCGGCCAGCTGCTGGTGAATACGGCCCGCGACATCCAGGCGCAAGAAAAGGCAGCCGGGCGTCTTTGCTCGTTTTGGAAAGCGAAGAATCTGGCCAAGATCCGGCTGGGGCAGAAGTAAACCGCTCCTGGCATTTGCTTTTAACTATTCATAACCAGAAAACAACATGGCAATTATCCATCAACAGGCCGTCATGAGGGCGGAAAGCGGCGTGGATCTCCGCGAATGTGAAGGCTGCTTCATCAAGAAGGATTCCTCCGGAAAGCTGGTGCTATGCACCGAAAACGACACCGCCCCCCTGGGCGTCGTCCACGTAGGGGGCGACAAGGGGGAAATGACCGACTACCTTCTGCCTAACCATCAGGGCATTGTGGGAGTACGTCTTCATTCTTCCCCCGGTTCCGTCGCGGATGGCACCAAGCTGGTGCTAGCCGCCAAAGGTACCGTCAAGGCCGGGACCACCGGAACACAGGTGGCCGTGGCGTGCGAAGACGGCATAGGGGAACAGCTCCTGGAAGCCTACCTGACCCTTCCAACCACGCTGGCGGCTCCGGCTTCTGCCGGGTCCTGACCTGATCACCATCAACAACCAACAGGATAAAAAAAATATGTTTCAACATGCAGCAAGCTACAACGGCTATTTAACCGAACTGTGCCAGGCCGCCCATGCGGACGAGGCCGACAGCATCGGCAATAAACTGTTCCCCGCAGTCGGTGTCCGCACCGCCGTAGGAACTTACAAGAAGCGGGACATCAGCAACGCTTTCCGCGTTTACCGGACGGCTCTGGCGCGGGGTAATTCCCCGACCCGGATCGATACCAACGCCACGGACGGATTCTACAACTGCCGCCCTCATGCGCTGGAAGTCGGGACGTGGAAATTTGACGCCGACCAGGACGACGGAGGCGAGGAAGAACGCGAAAGCAACCTACAGGAGCTGATGAGCACCCAGCTGGTCACGCGGGAATACCAGGCCGTGTCCATCTTCAAGGACGGGGTGCCCGTCACGTCCGGCGCTGGCGTCTGGAAAGGCGAAGCCGGGGCCGCCGCCAATATCATCAACGAACTGGACACGCTGGCAATCACCATCCAGGCCGGGATCGGGCGCCGACCGAATCACCTGATTTTTGGCCAGGGCGCCTGGGTGATCGCCAAAAACCACCCCAGCCTGCGCGAGCTGATCCAAGGGCAGACCGTGGCGGTATCCCTGGAACTGCTGCGCAATATGCTGATCTTCCCGGACATTAACGTATCGGTGGCATCCATGCCCTACAACCCGGAAGCCCGGGGTAAGGCGGGCAAGCTGAAAACGATCATGGGCATGGATGTGTTCATGTTCTATTCCAGCGACGCTCCGACACGCAACGACATGTCCGCGGGCAAGGACTTCACGATGGAACCGGGCGGCCCGGAAGTATTGTCCGAAGAAAAAACGCTGGAAACGGTGGACACGCTATATTGGTCCACCGACCGCCAGGTGACGTGCCCGGCAGCCGCCGCGCGCCTGGAAGTAGCGTAACCTGATGACCGATTGACGAGCACTGTTCCGGGGGCGCAATGCCGCCCCCGGAACTTACCAGGAGAAAAAATCATGTGGGCACCCTTAACTGAAGATGTGCTGAACCAGGTATTGAACGCCGGGGAACTGGCCAGCGTAACACGCGACCGCGCCCAGGTGCAGCCCGATCCCATCCCCGGCATCCTGGCCGAGACGGCGGCCACCATCCGCAGCCGCATTGCATCCGGAGGCCGCACCAGATTACAGGGAGGCCCTGACTGCATCCCCGCGGAACTGATGGCGGAAGCCGGGGCTATTGTCCGTTACCGCGTCCTGGTCCGGTTTGCCCTGGCCATGACGGACGAGCGGAAAGCGGAGTGGCAGCACGCCAATGACGTGCTGAAGGAATTATCCTCCGGCAGCTACGTGATCACCGATGACGCCAGCGACAAGACCCCCAGCCCGCACTATTCAGGGCGGCCGATCCGGTGGGGCATGAGCCGCCACGGCGGGGTGATGTAAGGCCCGCGCATGCGGGCAGTGAACAGTTAAAAGCGAATAATGAACAGCATGCCAAGCGCCGAAGAAATACTGATGGGAAAGCGGCTGATGCCGACCAACTTGAATTCCGCCCAGCTGGAACAAATGGGCCGGGAATTCACGCAGCGTGCTATCTTTTCGGCGGGGTGCAACCATTTGCAGACCGTGCAGGCGATCCGGGACGGATCCCGGAAAATTTTGAATGGCGAATGGCTGAACGCTTCCGCCCGTGAATTCCTGAACGCGGTCCTGAAATTTTACAACTACGAAGCCCCGGAGGATGCCGAGGGGACGATCCGGGACATGACGACACCCGGACGCCAGAATTTGATTTTTGACCAGACGGTGGCGCAAGCACGGAATTATGCCTGGAAAGAAAACCTGCTGGCCGACGACAGGCCCCACGCCTGGCAGCTGGTCCGGATAGGAACCAGGAAGGAACCGCGGGACTGGGACACGCGCTGGAAAGAAGCGTATGCGCAGCTTTCACCCGCCGAACGGCTGGGCGTGGATGCCGAAGGGAAGCGCGCCCTGGTGAATAGCCGGATTTGGCAGCTGCTCTCTCGCTGGGGGACGGGCTACCCGCCATTTGATTTTAATTCCGGGATGGGGGTTAAATCCGTATCGGCGGACGGCTTGCAAGATGCTTCGGTGTCTGGCCAGAAAGGGTTTGATCAGGCGGTGGCGAGCATGAAAGGCGTCGATCAGGATCTGAAGGACTGGATCAGCCGCAACCTGGATGTGCAAGTGAGCATCCGCGGAGATAAAGCAATCATGGAAGGAGGCCGTGCATGATCAGTTTACAGGTGAATCTGGACATGTCCGTCGCCCTGGCCAGAATGGTCACGCCGGAGGATTTGCAGGCCATGACCCGGCACGCCGGGGACGATTTGCGGGATCTGCTGAAGAACCACTTTATTGTCCGCTCCCAGCAAACCGGATCGCGGAACTACTGGGCCGGGGCAGCAGAGGCGACGGAAAGCCACATGGAAGGCCGCACGGCCCGCGTGACGGTAAGCCATACGGGGGTGCGCCTGCACCTGCTGGGCGGCACGGTCCGGGCGACTGGCCGCATATCTCCCGTGACGGGCCGCCCCACGAAAAGCCTTCTTGTCCCCGGGCCGGATTCACCGCTCCGCAAGAGGCGGATCACGCTGGCCGAGGCCGGAATCCCGGAAGAAGAAATCATGGTCTTGTACAGCGTTAAAAGCCGATTGCCCTACCTGGCCCGCGTCCAGGAAAGAAAACGCATGTACAAGGGTTGGAAGCAGAAAGTGACGCCGCTGGGCCTGCTCCTTAAATCCGTGACGCACGAACCCGACCGCACCGTGCTGCCATCGGACGCGGAGTTGATCGACGCCGTGAAAACCTCCGCCGTGGACACCCTGGCAACCAGAATATCTGAAAGAACGAAACGATGAATAACGAACTGCCGGACGGCCCCGAATACGTGTTTGCCCAGGCGGTGATTGACCGACTGGCCGGGCAGGAAGAACTGAAAGATTACGTGATGGCCACCCCCTTTGACAAGGGGGACCAGGTGAACAACCTTGCCCTGGCCGTGGCGCAGTATGATGCTGCCATTGCGGTCATGCCCCAGGCTCCCCAGCCGCCTCCCTGGAAGGGTGTGGACATGCCGGATCCCGGCGTGGTTGTCGCCACGGCGGCCATCCTGGTCATGACGACCGGGCAGGTGGGGACAGTCCCCACGGTCCGCCAACTTTCCGCCCTGACTGCCGCCGTGCTGCGGCGGCTCCGCAAATGGTCCCCGCACAATAACGAACTGGCCGGAACAGCCCCCTGGGTGGCGGAGATCACGGAACTAAGCACGGAAGAAGTGCCGGACCTGAAGAACGTGGACGGCAGAGTGATTTTTATCTCCATCAGAGAAACCCTGAACCCATAGCAATAACATGGCAAAGACAGAAAAAGAACAGACGGCCCCGGCATCCGCCGCGGGGGAAGCAGGCGCCAATGAACAGGCCAGGCCGCAACAGCTGGTGAAAGTGCGCGTGACCAGGACGGGCACCAACATCAGCGGCATGACCTATTTGGCCGGGGTGGTGGTGAACGTCACGCCCGACCAGGCCGCGGCGCTCGAACAGGCAAAAGCCGGCTGCCGGGTCTTTTAACGGCCCGGATCCGGAACGATGAAGCATTAACGATTAACCATTAACTGAACCAAGCACATGGCATACGAAAAAAGATTTGTCGATAACCTGATCGGCGGCATGATCATCCGCATTGCAAAATTCGGGGAAACCGTCACAACGGGAAACGTCGTGGGAGAAGGGGCCAAGCCCGATGCCCCCACCCCGGAAAAACCCGGTCCGTGGCTGACCCTGGGCAAGATCAAGACGGCTACCAGCGAACGCCAGAAGAAGACGGCGACGGTGGAAGGCGTGAACGACGCGGGATATTATGAAATGCGCGATTTGTCGATCGCCCAGCAGTCCAAGCTGAAATTCACGACGCAGGAGGTGACGCCCGAAGCGATCCAGCTGGCGTTCGGCGTGGCGGACAACCTGGAAGATGACCAGGAAGCCGCGCCGTTTTCATCCTCCGGCAACATCCGTTGCTGGGTGTATGGAGAACTGCGCAACTCCGGCAATAACGCCGAAAAGCTGGCCCATTTCTGCGTGATGGGGGATTTATCCCTCACCAACAGCCCGAATTTCGCGTCCGATCCGGTGACGTGCGAGTTTGAGCTATCCATCAAGAATTCCCCGCTGGCTACGTTCACGAGCCTGGCGCTGGCCAAGCTGGCGGTGGATTAACCCTGCGCCCATCCAGGAGCCGCCCGGGTGCGGCGGCTCCGCTTCCCCCTTCCATCTATCCAATCATGATTATATACATAGATGCTAACACGCTGGCCCTGACGACGGCGGGCCAGGTGCCGCTGACTGACATGGCCCTGGTGCGGGGCGACAAGATGCCGTTGCGCATTGTCCTGACGGACGGCCCCGGCACCCCCTCGAATTCTGACGAGGTGCCCGTACTGGCCGTGAAAAAATCCCTGGGGGACGATGCCCTGGTGCTGGCCGCCACGGGGCTGGAACATGTGGAGGATGCCCAGGGCGCTGCCTATGTCGGCAGCCTGTCCGTTAATACGGTGCAGCTGGCGGAGGTCATGGGGGATCAACCCCGGATTGACCTGATCGGCGAGGTGGTGCTGGTGGCTCCGGACGGGGCGCAGCGCACGTCCCGCCTGATCCGGGTGACGGTCCGGGCGGACTTGCTGCCCGGGGATTACGCGCCGCCTGACGAGGTGCTGGCCGACTGGTCCGATCTGGTGGCCGCCGCCCTGGCCGCGCAGCTTCCGGCCGCGCTCAAGGATGCGGGCGTGGAATTGGAAGCCGCGACCGGGCAATCCACCTTGTCCAGCGGAGACGCCGCCGACACCTGGACCATCGTGGGAGGCTATGCGATGACGTGGGGAGACGAGATACTGGCCGGGCATCTGCCCGACAGCTGCCGCCTGACTAGTATTTCAACCGTGTATTTTTTTGACAATCCCGCCCTGAATCAGTATTGCCTGCGGATTTGGAAGCTGGTGGACGGAGCTTACAGCCTGATTGGCACCTCCGCCTATGTGTCCAATCTGTTCAGCGGTCAGACGGCCACGTGGGTATTTACGCCGGGCGTTCCCCTGACACGCGGGGACAAGATCATCATCCAGGTATGCGAAGGGACCGAGATGACGCCCTACGCGCTGGGCATGCACGCCGTACTTACTCCGTCCGTCCCTGGGCGTGGCCTGGTGGCGGAGGTGGCCAACCCGCCCGCCGTGAACGGCACGATGGCCCCGCTGATGACCGTGGTAGTGGACTATGACGACGGCATCACCCTGGGAGGGATGGAGCTGGCCACCGCGCGGCAACTGGACAGCCTGGGGCGGGATGTGCGCCAATCTTCCGCGACCGCCGAGGCTGCGGCGCGGACGGCTGGCCAGTCCGCCGCCACCGCGTCCACGGCTGCCGATAATGCCGCAACATCTGCCATCAGCGCGGCCAACTCCGCCACGGCGGCGGCTAATGCTCTGGCGGCCATGCCGCAGGTGGACGCATCCGGCAACATGACGCTGGCCGGAGGTCTGACGGCAGTGGGGACCGTCAACGCCAATGGAGGTATCAACATCCCGCTGGCCGTGGGGGTACCGACCGATACGGGCGCGGTTAATCGCTTTTATACGTCAGGATTGGCAGGAGCTGTATCAGCGTTGGTTCAGCCAATATACCTTAATTCCAGTTCGATCACAGTCGCGGGTTCCATTTCTAAATCTTCCAACGGTACTCTTGCCGGGTTGACACAGCGTTTTTCGGTGGGTGCGGCTTCTGCCGGGTCCAATGCGTACGGGTCAGCGGTTATTCCCCTGACAGGGCCTAACGGCCAATTTAATTACAGTTCTGTCTGCGGATTTTCCCTTGCGGTCAACGCGACAGCCTTCGCCAAATTTACTTTTGGCATAGGGCGCGGCTCAAAAACCAACAGAACCGGGTTGACGATGGATTCTTATTCTATGATTCCGGGGAACGATCTGGCCGTCAACCACGGGGAAATCATCGATGTTACCATCAATACGCCTTACGATACTGTCCGCAAGGGATATGAAATCAGAGTAAGGGAAATCTTTTATGTATCGTCTGTTGGACACTGGCAGGTGAAGACGACAACCGTATTTCTTTCAGTAGGGACGAATGAGCTGATGCCGAACGGGCTGAACAGGCTTATTTACATGCAGAGCGGGCCGCCGAGTACAGCAGTGCGGGAGGAAAAGGCGGCTCTTTATATGGAGCTGGGAGGCGGCAGTACCAATACCCTGTTCAAGATAGCTTCTCTCCGCGGCTTCATCGCTTTCGAGGCAGGAACAGGCGTAAGCACTCTGATCATCGACGCGCGCAATGAGAAAACATATGCCCTTTCAGCCGACGCGGGCACAGGCACCAGGCACCTTTATTCCAATGGATTGACCAATCCAACCTATCACGCATTGGAAGCAATGGCCGTCAATGCTATTGAAGCCGAAGAAACCGCTGATTTTGAAGATATTAACATACCTCTCTAATCATGAATAACGCAGAGATACAGATTCAGTTTCCCCGGCCCGGTCAGTGGGATGAATTCAACATGACGGCCATCTATCAGGATGCGGACGGGTACACCCGGACGACCCGCTACACTCCGGAAGAGATACCAGCGGAGCAGGCCCCGGCTATGGCCGCCGTCGTCTCCGCGCTGGTGGGGCTGGGGGAGGATTGGCAGGCGGTTCAGGTGTGGGCGCGGCGCAACTGGGTATTACGGTTTTCGCGTGGTGATGCCGGATCTTACCAGACCAAGGAAGTAGTGTGCCTCACAGTCGAAGCCATTAACGCCCAGGGAGGCCGCAAATTATTCACGGCGATTGAATACCCTTCCTTTGTTCTCAAGGATTCCGCCTCCGTGGCGTTTTTCCGCTATTTCACTCAAAATTCTGATTCCCTCTGATGGCCTATGAATCCACAGACACGGTGATTTACCGTCCGGACGGCCTGGATGCGGTCACGCTCTGCAAACAGGGGGATCTGATGGCGGCTCCGGTGGACGTTACGGCCTCCGTCCAGGTGCAGCGGGACGGCGTGCTGGGCAGTTCCTGGATGCTTCAGCGGGCGCGGGGCAACGCCCTGTTACAGCTGTCTTTCACAGCTGTCTCTTATACACATCTGACGCTGCCGACGATATGCAGTGTGTAGATC
>ENA-OYYP01000129-OYYP01000129.1-human-gut-metagenome-genome-assembly--contig:-NODE-129-length-48798-cov-6.896703_pt1 | contig 48798 bp, 45 predicted proteins | sample MGYA00244067_ERZ653456 | MGnify/ENA primary metagenome ERZ653456 (study PRJEB26926, sample SAMN06165101) | human gut metagenome | biome: ENVO:00009003; feature: ENVO:2100002; material: ENVO:00002003... | reverse complement strand
GAGATCTAGTACGGTCTCGTGGGCTCGGAGATGTGTATAAGAGACAGGCATAATGGGGTTGACTTTTAAAAACAGTGTGGTAAAATATAGTCGTAATGAAGGTTACCTTTCAGGTAACTTAAATCTTTCGAAAGTATCATTACAAAAAGGCGTTCTGAACTTTTTTTTTCATTTTTTTGTTTTTGTTCAGACGTCTAGATACGGGGAATTATTTGTTCCTAGGAGAAGGAGCTGCTGGTGGGCGGCTCCTTTTTCCTTTTTAAAAAAGCATACAAATAAAACAGGCCGCCGGGATTAATCCCAGCGGCCTGTTTTATTTGTATTGGCTGTTCGCCTTATTTTTTTGAACCGTCATAGGAGTTTTCCTGCTTGTTTTCGTCATTTTGTATTGGCGGTTGTCCTGTCTGGGGAGTGCAGGAAGGCTGGAAAGCGCCGTCCTGCCGGGGTATGCCGGCATTGTGCGGATAATAGTACTGCTTTCCATCCGGGCCGGTTCGTATGTCGAAGCCCTGCACTGCGGCTATATTTTTGTTGCTGTTTTTTACGGCTAAAACAACGATTAATACAATTATTGCTGCGAAAACTAAAAAACCAATGATAGACGCCACAATAATTGCAAAGCCAAAGGAACCGACCGTCCCAACCGCTTTATCGAATTCATCCGGATGGTTTTGTACATATTCGCCCCAGTTATTGTCGTAATCCGGGTCGTCCCAGAACTCGTTATAATAATAGACGGTATCATCCACCATCTGCTTCAAGGTATCCCGCAGCTCGCCGGTCACCTTACCTTTTTCAGCAGTCAGGATAAACCGGTATTCTTTGCCTTCTGTAATGGTATAGTAAACGACGCCCTGCTTATTGCCGTCTCCTCCGCCCTTAAAATCGAGTACAATATACTGCGTTTCATTATAATAATAAAAATCATAATCGCTGTATGTATATCCGTCGTCACCGCCTTTGTATTCTCCCTCCGCTATGGCTTTGCCCATGACTTGCAGGAGAGAATCCGTCAGGTTGGTCAGGTCATAGATTTGCTGAGTATCCCTGTTATTCTGAAAAAACAAATCAATCGTACCTTTACCGGGATAAGCTGTTTCAAAGATAATATCGTTCTCCTGAAAATATGTCAGGAGCTTTTCCTTTGTTGTATTGCGTGCTTTAAGGTTTTCGTCGTCCTTTTCCACGTCCCACGTAAAGCTCATCCAGTTGTCCGGCGCCTTTACAGAAATATCATAGTCGTCCAGCATATATTCCGTAACGCCGCCGGAATAGTCGGTAAGCGCAGACACAGCCGTCGTGCAGATTATGGCCAATAAAAAAACCGCAATAAAAAATGAACCTGCTTTTTTCATTTTCTCCACTCCTTTTCTTAACCGCAATATAACACATAATTCGGGAGTCTGCAACAAAATATGGCTTCCCTTACAAAAAAGTAAGACATGTACTGCATGCTTTATGCCGCTGTACGCCGGCGGACTGTAACCTGTCCGCAAGGAGGGGCATATAATATACCGTAGGATATGAGAAAAATAAGAAAGGAGAATTTTGTCTTGAACGACGATATTTTTACAATGAAAACAATGGAATATGGTATTTCACCGCTTCCAAGCGACCCTGTTCCGGCAATGGCGTATGTGCCGTTCCAGAACAGCGATAAAATGTATTCTGCCGAGCAAGGTATCGTGATGGGAACGATGTTCCCGGTACTCAATAAACCCTTTACGGGCTGTGGAGGTAGGAGAGCATGACGGAAAGAGAACTTTTAATGAGGAAAATTGCTACCAACGACTTCGCGGTCGTTGAGCTTCATTTATATCTGGATACACATCCGAATGATAAACAAATGGCGGAAAGGCTCGAGGAATTTGCCGCAAAGAGCGCCGCGCTGAGAAGAGAATACGAACAGAAATACGGACCGCTGACGCCAGGAGACCAGGGCGGAAACCGCTGGGCATGGATTGCAAATCCATGGCCGTGGGACAGAGCAGAGGAGGAGAACTGTTAAATGTGGGTTTATGAAAAAAAATTACAGTATCCGGTCAATATCAAACGTACCAACCCCAAGCTTGCTAAAATTATTATCACGCAATACGGCGGACCTGATGGCGAGCTAGCCGCTTCTCTGCGCTATCTCAGCCAACGCTTCAGTATGCCTTATCCGGAATTAAAGGCAATCTTAACCGATATTGGTAGCGGGGGGTCATGGTGAAACACGGCTGAAAAATGGCTTGGCTGTGCGGTTTTTTGAGGTTGATTTTTCGTGATTTTCTCTGACACTTCGGGGTCATAGTGCAACAACATGCGTGAAACCCGCATGGTTGCTGGGTTTTCGGGCGATTTCGCGGCTTTTTTCTTTTTGGGTGGGTTTGGAGTTGTTTTTTCTGGTTTCATAACGTATCAATCCTTTCTTTTCTAAACATAAAAACCTCCCTTGCTTCTGGTAGTACCAGTGTAGCAAAGGAGGTTTCTTTTGGCGAATGTGTAATCGAATCATTCCGTGTTAATTCTTAATATGTGGGAATCCTATTTTTATCTAAGAATTGAAAGTTGAGAAATAACATGGAAGCATTTAAAGAATATTTGTCGGGCATTGAAAATGAAGAACATCGCTCCAAACTGAGGGAAGTACTTGCTTGGGTGAAGAACACGTTCCCAACCCTTGAGACTAAAATTGCATGGAATCAGCCCATGTTTACCGACCATGGTACGTTTATCCTTGGGTTCAGCGCATCCAAGGCGCATTTTGCCATCTCGCCGGAGGCACACACCATTACGGTGTTTTCCGATGACATTGCAAAAGCAGGCTATACTCGGGGCAGTAATCTATTTCGGATTAAATGGGACGAAGAAGTAAATTACAATCTATTAGAGCGTATGATTCAGTACAATTTAGACGATAAAAAGGACTGCGCAACCTTTTGGCGGAAGTAAAATAATTGGAGGTTTTACATTGGATTTCACAACAGCTATTACCGAGTTGGAAGCGCTGGGCACAGAGCAAACCAAAAAGACCTATAAAAACCACGGGGCGCTGGAGCCGCTGTTCGGGGTGACGCTCCGCGATATGAAGCCCCTGACAAAAAAGATTAAAAAAGACCATGCCCTTGCCATGGAGCTTTACGCTACAGGCAACTATGACGCCCAAACGCTGGCGGGGATTATCGCTGAACCGAGCAAAATGACCGGGGCGGATTTTGAGCTGTGGATGGAAACGGCAAACTGCCATACGGCGGCGGACTACGTGGTCGCGGTTACACTGGCAGAAACAGAAATTGCCCAGGAGCTTGCCGACCGCTGGATTGACAACACAGACGACAAATATCGATCCGCCGGGTGGAATTGCTATTGCTGGCTTCTCGGCGTTCGCCCCGATGATCAGTTTGACAAGGATAAGCTCAATGATATGCTTCAGCGTGTGGTTCGGGAAATCCATGGGCAGTCAAACTGGGTAAAATACGCCATGAACAACTTTGTGATTACAGTTGGAATTTCTTACCTCCCTCTGCATGAAGAAGCTGTGAAAGCCGCCTTGGAAATCGGCGCAGTTTCCGTTGACCACGGGAAAACAAGCTGTAAAACACCGCTGGCAGCAGATTATATCCAAAGGGCGGTTGATAAACAGCGCATTGGCTTCAAGAGACGGAATGTGCGATGCTAGTCTCTTTTTGCTTCCGCAAGGCTTTCCAGCACATAGCTCCATTTGGTGGGTAACAGCTTTAAATTTACTTCCAACCGCCTGTCAGGATAAGCGGTTATGTGGTCAAGAAGATTTCCATAGAAATTATCTGTGGCGGTTTCACCCTCTACAACGCCTGCGACTTTTTCCCGGATGTCCTTCGTCAGCGTTTTCGTGTCATAGGACAAGTTGTCCCGCTTTTCCGCTGCGGAGATTTTGTCGGTCAGCTCGGCCATTTTGCTGTCGTACTCGGCATTCATCAGCTTCATGTCATCCTTGGAAATGCTATGGGCAAAGAAAGCGTCCAGTACGCTTTTTTTCTTTTCTTCTATTTGAGCAAGCTCCTTTTTTAATTTTTCAGCGTTTACCTGATTGCCTTCCTGAGAAGCCTGAATCACCTCGATCACAATGCGGGTGATGTTGCTGATAACGGCTTCTGTATCGATTCTGAGCATACCTACGGACTGCTTGAGCATTTCAATGCCCACCTCATCCCGAAGCTGGTAGCCGGTGTCACAGCCCACGGCATTGCCTACGGTGTCCACATGCTGCTTGCCCTCAGCGGTGGCAGTGCCGCACCGCCATGTCTTGTAGCTGCTGCCGTCCCTGCGCTTGCGCTCCCGGGAGACAAAGCTCTGCCCGCAGTCACTGCATTTGATTTTGCCCGATAAGGGATAGCGGTTGCCGTGGCCCGTTCCATATTTGCCATCCAAGTCCCGGCGTGCCATTTCCCGCTGGGCTTCCTCCCACAGCTCCCGACTGACAATCGGCTCGTGATGATCCTTGAGAAAGACAAATTCCTCCGCTCCGTAATTATACTTCTTTTGGTGGGTGAGATAATCCGGCGTGTAGGTTTTCTTCTGCTTCAAATCACCGCAATATTTCTCGTTCTTCAGGATTTTCAGAATCACGGTGTTTTTCCACTTGGTATTGCCGCCATAGGTCAGATAGCCTGCCTCTCGCAGTTCCCGGGCGATAACAGTAGTGCCTTTGCGTTCGTGAACATATTTGTGGAAAATCAGCCGGACAACTTCCGCACCCTCTGGGTTCAGGGTCATCTTGCCGTCCTTCACATCATAACCCAGCATGGAGCGTCCAAACACCACACCCTGCTCCATGCGGCGGGTTTGCCCCCACTTTACACGGGAGGAGGTCTTGCGGCTTTCTTCCTGCGCCATGCCGCTCATGATGGATAACCGCAGCTCTGAGTCCGGATCCAGTGTGTTGATTCCGTCATTCATAAACTGAACGCCGATCCCTAAATACCTCAAATCACGGGTATAGGAAATGGTGTCCAGAATATTTCTGGAAAAACGGCTTACTTCTTTTGTGACAATCAAATCAAAACGTTTGAGCCTTGCATCACTAATCATGCGGTTAAAGGCCGCACGCTTTTTGGTAGATGTTCCTGTAATGCCCTCGTCGGCGTAAACATCATACAATTCCCAATCGGGTTGGCGTTCGATATAGTCACGGAAGTACCTCTGCTGGCTTTCAAAGGAATTGGCTTGATCCTCTTTATCTGTGGAAACACGGCAGTAGGCTGCGACTTTCATTTTACATCTCTCCTTTTTTCTTCATTGTAGGTCTAATCTTTCAAAAACACGAATGTGCGGATTTCATTTTATCTATGTAAACGGGGAAAGCATTCCCCGCAGCGTTCAAATTGATAAAGTCAATGCGTCCATGCAAAGCTGAACTTGCACTTTATTTAAAACACCCTGTTCCTTTAAGGAGAGCAGGATCGACTGCTGATACAGCAAATAAAATTCCGGCGCGGTCGTTTTACTGACTGCAATTTCTTCAGTACACTCCAAAAATACCGCTTCATTTTTCATCGGCCGCACCTCCCTCATCCATATTTATGAGAGGGGTGCTTTTATTTTGCCTGTCCGCCGTTTCTTTCTTCGGGTGGAAGTGCTTGACGTATCGTGTAGGATGGTGTTCCGAGAAGTCGCGTGCTGAAATAGAGGTTCCTTTCAACGCTTTCCGAAGCTGAATGAGGGCGCGTTTGACGCTGTGCCTTACGGCGCTTTCGTCCACACCCTCAAACCTCGCGATTTTCGAATAGCTTTTCTGTTGAAAGAAAAACTGAGCTATGCGCCGCTTCTGCGTTGGCGGTAGGCCGTTCAGCGCCTGATACAGGGCTTGTCTTGACGCGGCCTTGATCACAATGCGTTCCGGCGATTCCCTTGTGCCGGCACACCGGCTTTCAAGAAAATCGCGGATCTTCCCATTATCGAGCGAATAAACCAGCCCATTGCTTCTGTCACGCTCCTCCTGCGCGTGCTCTGCCTGTTCAAATGCCTCCATGGCCTCCTGCCAAGCTTCTTTTCCTGCTGTTTTTGTCTTCATGGCTTTTTCCTCCAGTGGATTTCATAGCGAAACGCTATGTACCGCCGGAGGTCATGGGAGGCGTTACTGCGAGGAAACTCTGGATTTGTATAGCCCCGCACGATAAAGCAGACTTTTCGGGCAAATTCGGACGGGTCTTTTAAAAAAATCTCAAACTCTGTTTACCGGGACCATCTTCCGTGCTATAATAATAGCGAACAATAAAATAAAATTATTTCTGTTCGCATAATTGATTGTAAAACAAGCCGGTTTTCAGCGCAAGAGCGCGGAAAGTGAATCAGTAGCACAATAGAAAAGACGAACAAACGGGGTTACCGCTGTTCGTCTTTTGATGGAGGATATTCGGTTGAAAACACTGAAATTCAGAGCTTTTTTAGAGAAAAATGAGCTTCATGTCTTATACGATTCGACCTTGGAGTCAAAAGAGAACCTGCATCTCCGTGCGGAGTTGGGGTGCTCCTTGCTGGATTTTGCCGAGATGAAAGCGGAACGGGTGTCACAGGTCTTTGATTTGCTGCGAAAGCACTATCATCTATGTACATTGTTGCGGGATCACACACCCGAAGCAACGCGCCATTCCCTGCTTCATGCCATGAAAGAGGACTTGTCTGGGAACGCGTATCTGGCTTGTTTTGTGGCAAATACCATTGTGCTCCTGCATGAGGACGGTGTGTCCGACAATATGCTGGAAGCATTGAGCCCTGCTGTGGGCGATATGTCAAAGAAAAAGCTGTCGCGGCGTTATACAGAAACAGAGCTTAAAGAAATGTATCTGCGCCTGCTGCCGCATGTGATTGCAAACCAACAAAAACAGCTCAAGTCTGAAATCAAATTGCTTTGGGGTGAAACTCCGGTATGGGCTCAGTTTACGCCCGAGCAGAGGCTCTATCTGCTGGCGCATTCCGAGGACGAGGCTGTTTACTACCTGAAAAAGCAAGTTGCTTTTCACTCCTCTTTAGACACCGTACAAAACTACTTCCGCCTGCGGGGTAATGAACTGCAACAGGCGATTTTAGGGGATAATGCACAGATTTTTGAGATGTACCAGTTTGCAAATCTGGACGAGCTGCTGGGCTTCGAATTGACGCGGATGGCGCTGCAAAAAAGCAACGTCAAAAGGTGTGCCTACTGCGGCGGCTGGTTTATTCCGGAGGGTCGTGCGGACAGTAAGTATTGCAACCGAATCGCACCAAACGAACAGAAGCAATGCTGTGAAATCGGTGCGTTCCGCAAGCGTGCCGAGTTGGTAAAAACCGACCCGATTTACAAAGCCTATACCGCCGCTGTCAAACGTATGAGCAAAAGAAAACGCCAGTCCGGCGGACTGACGGAAAAGCAATATCGTGACTGGGCTTGGCAGGCAGAGGAAAGGCGAGACCAGTGCCTTAATGGTGAAATCACTTTATTGGAGTTTAATGCGTGGTTGGATGAAACATCACGATTGAATCGAAAAAGAACCGATGCAAGATAGTGGCAAAGGCCCAGCCCTTTATTTCGGACGATCTCTCTGTTTTTTTACTTAAATCCGCATAAATCCCTATAAAACATTGATTTTTTTATGATTATTTGGTATCATGTATTCTGTAAAAGTATAATTAAGCGTCAACTGATGAAAGAGAGAGGTTTTGCAATGGATTCTCCAATTGAACGCTGGTATTCCATGAGGGAAATAACCGAGTATCTCGGCGTTAGCCGTGACACCGTGCTGAACTGGATTGAAAAACGCAATATGCCCGCCACCAAAATCGGCCGTCTGTGGAAGTTTAAAATCAGCGAGGTGGACGCTTGGATGAAATCCGACGTTGCCGCTGATAAATAGCCGATGGGTTCAATGGACAAAAAGAGATTAAAAGCATCCTTTCACAGTATGACTCGACTGTGGAAAAGATGGAAAAACTCAACGCGGCGGGCAAAGAGAAAAAACGTTACTTACCGCCAGCTTTTCGCCAATAAACTGTAATAGCGAGTGATGTATAGGATTTATGGGCTGTTGGAAGATGAGAAATGACGGAAGTGCTATGGTATTTAGAAGCAAATTGAGGTTAGCTCCTGTTAAACCGCCCTGACGAATCATGTCAACAACTATGAGGTTTGCGTATAGAGAATTTCTTGAAAGATTGGAGAACGACTATGGCTATCAGTAAAAAACTTGAAATGATTTATCACAATGGACAACCTGATGGTATTCGTTCCATTCGCCGAAATCTTTCTACTATGACGACTTATGTCATTCCAAGGCCGCTGCTTTCAGAAGCAAAAAGTATTTCTGGTATAAACCGTCCGGGAATATACTACTTGATTAATGAAGATGACGGAAATAAAATTGTTCAGCTTTATATTGGGCAAACTCGCAATGGCATTGTTCGATTGGATGACCATAACCGCTCCAAAGACTTTTGGAATAAAGCGATCATGTTTCTTGCTGAAAGTAAAACATTCACGCTGGATATGATAAGTGGTCTTGAAAAATTTGCGATTTCAAAAGCGCAAGAATCAAAACGCTATAAGGTTGAAAATAATGTACTCCCAAAATATGAGATAGATGAATATGACCTCGCAGCAGTTGAGGAAATTTATGATGAAATTCAGTTTATCATGGCGACGCAAGGCTATAAGATGAACGATGCAAAAGACACTTTAAATGAAGCAGATATATTACATACCACACGAAACGGCATTACTGCTTTTGGTGTATATGACGGCGAAAAGTTTGAGGTACTGGAAGGCTCACAGGTAAACATTGATAAGCCCACACATTTACAAAGATATAATCATCAAAGAGAAGAACTCCTATCCCAACAATCCATTGTAAATGTTAACGGTAAGTATATTTTGAAAGTGACATTAGATTTTAAGACGCCAAGCGGAGCAAGCGATTTTATCCTCGGTGGTTCAACAAACGGTTGGGTCGAGTGGAAAGACAAAGATGATAAAACTTTGGACAAGCTGTATAGAAAAATAGGAGGATGAGGCTTTATGAAATCCAACTTTGAATTTCTAAATAGATATTGGCCTGTGCTGGCACAACTAGGTGCTAATGCGGAAAACTATCTGTATTCAGATCCCAATACGTGTATCTATAAGCTTGGAATGTTTTCTGAGCGCCTTGTTCAGGAAATATTGGTGTTTGAGCACATTGATGAACCGCAAACGGATAATACCCACGCGAATCGCATTCGATTGTTGAAGCGGGCCAGTCTTCTTCCTTACGAAATAGATAATACTCTTTATCTGCTCCGTAAAACCCGCAACTCTGCGGTACATACAGGAACAGATTCCGTAGACGAAGCGAAAATGCTTCTTTCTATGACATATAATTTAGCGGTTTGGTTTATGCAAACCTACGGTGACTGGGGATATATTGCCGACGTTTTTGTTATGCCCGAAGAAGTACATCAGGCAGATTTAAAATTGGTGATAGAAGATCAGGAAAAAAAGATTGCCGAACTGTCCAAAAAGCTTGCAGAAGTAACGACTGCCGTTTCTGGCACAACGCAAAAAGAACGTGTAAAACGGGCTGAGACGGTTTCTTCTATGATGGAATGGAGCGAGGCACAGACGCGTTGTCTGATCGATGATCAGCTCCGCAAAGCAGGATGGGAAGCAGATACTGTTAATTTGCGTTACAGCCGGGGCACACGCCCCGTAAAAGGCAGAAATATCGCTGTCAGCGAATGGCCTACCAACTCTGCTTTCTATCAAAACGGCCGTACCGATTACGCATTCTTCATAGGAGAAAAACTTGTCGCCCTAATGGATGCTAAGAAAGTTTCCGAAGATGTTGCCTCCACCATTGATGTACAGGTAAAGGATTACGCTAAACATATCAAAGAGGAACATTCAAGCTATACTATAGGTTTATGGGATGAGTATCAGGTTCCTTTCCTGTTCGCCTCAAACGGCAGAGCTTTTTTAGAACAACTTCGAACCAAATCCGGTATATGGTTTTTAGATGCACGGAAATCGTCTAACCAATCCTATCCAATACGAAATTGGTTCAGCCCCAGTGATCTTGAAGAAAAATTAGGACAAGATATCGACCAGGCAAATGAAAATTTAGCAACCTATAACGATTCTTTTATGGAAGACCCTACCGGGCTTAATTTGCGCGACTACCAGACTAAAGCTATTAACAAAACAACCGAAGCTATTATGAATGGAAGCCGCACCGCTTTACTTGCAATGGCAACCGGTACCGGTAAAACACGCACTGTCCTCGGTCTTATTTATAAAATGCTTGAATCCAAACGTTTCAAAAGAATTTTGTTTCTTGTTGACCGTGTATCCCTCGGAGAACAAGCAATGGACACGTTTAAGGATGTCAAGCTGAAAGATTTAATGACTTTGGATGAAATCTATGAGCTCAAAGCCATCGACGACAACGAAATCAATCTGGAAACCAAGGTCAGCGTTTCTACTGTGCAGGGGTTGTTAAGACGGACTATCCTTTCTGAAACACCTGATTTAATGCCCGGCGCATTTGACTTAATTATCGTGGATGAGGCTCACAGAGGGTATATTCTTGACAGAGAGATGACGCAAGAAGAAATCCTCTATGATAATCAAGAAGATTATATGAGCAAATATAAGCAAGTTATCGAGTACTTCGATGCAGTAAAAGTAGCTTTGACGGCTACTCCTGCTCTGCATACCACCGAAATTTTCGGCGAACCGATTTTTACATACAGCTACCGTGAAGCCGTTATCGACGGCTGGCTTGTGGATCACGACCCGCCTTATATCATAAACACGGATTTTATCGAAAATAATGTAAAATTCAAAAAAGGTGAAACACTTGCACAGTATGACCCCGACACGAACGAGCTGATTAACGGAGCCGTACTACAAGACGAATTGGATTTTGAGGTGTCGGACTTTAACCGAAACATCGTCCTTCCCGACCATACACGCAAGGTGTTGGAAGAGGTGTCCTGTCACTTAAATCCTGAAAGCAGCGAAAAGACATTGATTTTTGCTGTAAACAACGACCATGCGGATTGCATTGTGGACACACTGCGTGATATTTATAAACCTTATGGCATTTCCAATGATGCTATTATGAAGATCACAGGCAAAACCGCCAGCGGCAATAAAAAGAAGATATTGCAGGTTATCAAGCAGTTTAAAAACAATCAGTACCCCAATATTGCGGTAACAGTTGATTTGCTGACAACCGGCATTGATGTTCCGTCCATTTGCAACCTTGTGTTCATGCGAAAGATTAACAGCCGCATTCTGTTCGAGCAGATGCTTGGCCGTGCAACCCGTCCTTGTCCTGAAATTAGTAAAACGCATTTCGACATTTTCGACGCCGTGCGGGTATATGAAGATTTAGACTCCACATCCGGCATGAAGTCCGTTTCCGTAAGCAAAACCATACCGGAGTTGTTAGAAGATCTTTTCCGTAACGGCGGAGAAAACAAACAGCAGGTCAAAGACCGAATTCTTGCAAGACTTCAGCGTAAAAACAACAACCTTACACCGGGACAAAAATATGATGTTACTGAGCGTTTGGGCGGTATTGACCTAAAAACGTATGTACACAAGCTGAAATCATACACAGAAGATGCGTTTGTTGAAGCCTGCAAAGGGGATAAAGACTTTTTGCTATGGGTGGATTCGCTGAAAAGGGAAAAGAAAGGTCTCTTCTACTCTGAAAAAGGGGACACTTTGAAAGAAACCACCCGTGGGTACGGCAATACTGAAAAACCGGAAGATTATCTGGAAGCCTTTGCGAAATATGTCAATGAAAACAAAGACAAGATCGAGGCAATCCGAATTGCGTGTACCAAACCCAGTGATATGACAAGAGCACAGCTAAAAGAACTAAAGCTTGCCTTGGACAAAGAGAATTTCACGGAAACCAGCTTGAACGAAGCGGCTAGTTCCGTTACCAATGCGCATATTGTGGCGGATATTATCGCCCATGTTCGTAGGGCAGTGCTGAAAACGCCGCTGTTTAACCACGATGAGCGCGTTGAGGCGGCTCTTGCCAAACTGACCGCCGCACACCGTTTCAACAAAATGCAGCTTGATCTTTTGGAAAAAATCAAAACCTATATGCTGCACGAAAGCATCTTGAACACCGAAACTTTTGAAGCGCCGGTATTTAAGATGGAAGGCGGTTTTGCCCGGTTCAACAAGAAATTTGGAGGAACTCTTATGGAGATTATCCGAGAAATCAACACTTACATTTATGAAGGAGCCGCATAATGAGCGCGATCGATATTGTTCAAAAACTATGGAATCTCTGTAATGTCCTTCGTGATGATGGTATTACCTATCATCAGTATGTTACGGAGCTTACCTATATTCTTTTTCTCAAAATGCTGGATGAAACAGGTGAAGAAAACACACTGAAAGCCGATGTGCTAAAGGCATATCAAAATTCTTTGGAGCAGTATGCCCGCAGAAAAGGCAAATCCGTGGAACAACTGACCGAAGAAGAAAAGGAATCTAGAAAGCCACTGCTTTACAACTACTCTTGGGAATACCTTACCACCTTGGAAGGCATTGAGCTGAAAAACTACTATATGAAATTGCTCTCCGAATTGGGCAGCACCGGCATTCCCAAAATCAGCGATATCTATGCAAAAGCGGTTTCCAGCATTGAAGAACCGAAAAACTTACAGAAAATCATCTCTGAGATCAACAAGCTGGATTGGTTTGAGGCAAAACAGGAGGGTCTTGGCGACCTTTACGAAGGCTTGCTGCAAAAGAACGCCGACGAGAAGAAATCCGGCGCAGGGCAGTATTTTACGCCCCGTGTACTCATTGATGTAATGACCGATTTGCTTGCCCCTAAGCTTGGGGAAAAATGCTTTGATCCTGCCTGCGGTACTTTTGGTTTTATGATTTCCGCTTATCAACACGCTGTTGACGGTGTAAACCTTTATGCTCTTTCCGATCAGGAAACAGCGGCTTTTCAGGACTCTTTCTACGGCGTTGAACTGGTACACGATGCACACCGCTTGGCTCTGATGAACGCCTACCTTCATAATGTTCCGGCACATATTTTCTGCGAGGATTCCTTGTCCCCCAGCGCCAAAAGGCTGAAAGGATTTGATGTTATCTTAACGAACCCGCCGTTCGGAACCAAAAAAGGCGGAGAGCGCACTTCCCGTGACGATATATCTTTTCAGACATCGAACAAACAGCTGAACTTTTTACAGGTGATCTACCGCAGTTTAAAAGCAGACGGAAACGCCCGATGCGCCGTTGTTTTGCCGGATAATGTGCTGTTTGCCGACGGAGACGGCACCAGTGTCCGCAGAGAACTGATGAATTTTTGCAATCTCCACACTATTCTCCGCCTTCCCACCGGTATTTTCTATGCGCAGGGTGTGAAAACCAACGTGTTGTTTTTCACCCGTGGAAAAACGGAAAGGGACAACACCAACGAGGTTTGGTTCTATGATCTGCGCACCAATATGCCTTCTTTCGGCAAGACAATGCCGCTGAAAAAAGAGCATTTCACCGATTTTATGAAAGCTTATTCCGCAAAAGACCGGCACGCTGTTAAGGACGAACGCTTTCGCGTGTTTACAAGAGAACAAATCGCTGAAAAGGGTGATACCCTTGACCTTGGGTTGATTCGTGACAATTCCGTTTTGGATTATAACGACCTGCCAAACCCGGCGGACAGCGCCGAAGAAGCCGCCGCCAGTCTGGAAGAAGCTGTCAACCTGATAATGAGTGTGGCGAAAGAGCTGCGGGCGCTGGAGGTACAGGACTGATGGCGAAGGCTAAGAAAAAAGAAACTCTGACCCCGGAAGAGCGCTTGCAGGCGACATTGGTGCCGGAGAGCGAGCAGCCGTACAAGGTGCCAGAGAATTGGTGTTGGACACGATTAGGGGCAATTACAGAAATTGTAGGAGGAGGTACTCCTTCCTCAAGTATTTCAGAATACTATTGTGAAGGAACGATTTCTTGGATTTGCCCTGCAGATTTATCAGGCTATATGGATATTTACATATCGAGAGGTTCAAAGAATATTACTGAATTAGGACTTGAAAAATCTTCGACAAAAATACTACCTACTAACACTGTTTGTCTATCTTCTCGTGCACCAATTGGATATGTTGCAATTGCTGAAAATCCGCTTTGCACGAATCAGGGATTTAAGAGTTTTCTACCTTCATCATGTTATTTACCTCGATATTTATATTGGTATTTAAAAGGCAATAAACAACTTCTTGAACGCTATGCTAGTGGTACGACCTTTTTAGAATTATCTGCAAGCAAAGCAGGATTGGTTGAATTCCCTCTTCCACCCCTTCCCGAACAGCAGCGCATTGTTGACCGCATTGAAAGCCTGTTTGCCAAGCTGGACGAAGCAAAGCAAAAGGCGCAGGATACACTGAGCAGCTTTGAAACCCGCAAAGCCGCTGTCCTCCACAAAGCCTTCACCGGTGAACTTACCGCCCAGTGGAGAAAAGAACACGATGTGGGGATGGAGAGTTGGACTGAGAAAATATTACAAGATGTTTGTATCATGAAAATTACTGATGGCACTCACAAGACACCAACTTATTGTGAAAGAGAGGAAGGTTTTCCATTTATCTCGTCCAAAGATGTTACAACAGAGAATATTTGTTGGGACAATATTAAATATATAGTCCCTTCACTTCATGAGGAATTGTATGCACGATTATCTCCACAAAAAAACGATATATTATTGGCCAAGAATGGTACTACAGGTGTGGCAGCAATTGTAGAAGATGACAGAGTTTTTGATATATATGTAACCCTTGCAGTTTTAAGACCCAATACTCAATTGATTAATCCTAGATATTTATGGCGAATCCTAAATAGTCCTATTTGTAAAAATCAATTTAATGAGCATTTAACGGGTATTGGAGTTCCAAATTTGCATCTTCGTGATATAAAAGAAGTTGTGATCAAAGTTCCAAATATAATTGATGAACAAACCGAAATTGTCCGTATTCTTGACGAGCTCCTCGCCAAAGAGCAGCAGGGCAAAGAAGCCGCCGAAGCAGTGCTGGAGCAAATCGACCTGATTAAAAAATCCATTCTCGCCCGTGCTTTCCGTGGCGAGCTGGGCACCAACGATCCCGCTGAGGAGAGCGCGGTGGAGTTGTTAAAGGCGATAGTTATATCCGGCGACTGAGAAACGAAGTGTTTCAGCAGCACCTTTCTCAGCTTCTGCAATTGTTTTTGTTAATTCTCTTGCACCGGGTGAAATAAAACAATGAGCTTAATATAGTATTTTGATTTTCAAGAAAAGAGGGAAAGCAATGCTTGATCAGTCGAAAGAAAACATTGAAAGACATATTAAGAGCCACACAGAGCGCTCCAACGATGATCGAGCGGCCATTTCGGTTCTGAAAACATTTCTTCGCTCAAATGGGAGAATAAATCCATCCTTTGCCTCTGATGACAAATGGCCTAACCACGACGGAACTTTTGAATTTGTTCCTAATCCGGATACTTCTCGGTGTCCAAAGCAGAGCTTTTATGTTCAAATTAAGGGAACGCGCAATTATAGCGAACGCGATGGAGCCGTCAAGTATTCTTTGAAAGATCTTGCTTTCCCTGCTTTTATTTGCAATGAAGTATCATTTGATCCAGGGATCCTATTCGTTGTACTAAATCCGGCCGACAGAGGCAACGAGAGAGTTTTTTGGAAGTATATGTCCGTTGACTTTCTTAATTCAATTGATTTTACGAAAGACAGTACAACAATTAGTTTTCAACCGGAAGAAGAAATTCTAAATGATGAAGAAAGTGTTTTGGCATTTTGCAAACGATTAGAAGATATTGTCGAGCGCCACTCTTTTGTGAACCAACTGGAACGATATGCTTACTCTGAAGAAGAGGTAAAGCGTATCATTCAGACTTGCGATGAAGAAATTACGGACAGCATTGAACGTTTGGATGTCCTCAATAAAAACAGAGATAATGTGTCTAGACGAATCTTGACGAGATTGAATGATTTGTGCATTTCGGCTCTTTTGCTGATTGCCATACGCGATGGCTACCAACATCCAAGTATAGCATTTGCTTGGGAGCATTCCTTTTTAAACATTGAAACAAAGTATTTGGGGAATTTTTATCGAGGCCTGCAGTATATAGGGCGGCGAATTCCCGATGATGGCCAGTCAGAGAGATTAATGCTGAAATATTATAACTTTATGTGGCAAATACGAAAATCGCTTCAGGAGAGTTATGATATTTCAGTGCTCAAGAATTTGGAAAAGTTCCATGAGTATACCGGAACAGATGAGCTGGATAAACAGTATTATAAGCTTATAGCGGATGCATTTAAAGCCGGAAAATTTGGATCAACGAACTGTAGTACTACAAGATTTTATGTCCAGAAAAAGACGCCGTTCTATATTGGAACAGAGAGATATTTTGAGGTAACGCTGCAACAATCCGGTATTTATGCATCAAAGTATAACAGAATCACAGCCTATACGCAGCTGAACATCTCTACCAGCTATTCCATACAAATTGAGTATACGCCTGCAACCATTAACTTGTGGGGAATTGACACAGAGATTAAAATCATTACAGCGTGGAAAGTCTCTATAGATCCGAGATGCTTAAATAAGCTGGGCCGGATACTGAAGATACCGCTTAAGCTTTCGTCTCAATACGGAGAATATGATGCATTAATGCGGTTCCTTACAGGGACCGGTATGAACTTCTTGGAAATGATCGACCTTCGTGAAGTAAGGTTTTCGGGTGTCCTTGAGGCAGTCTACCAACCTTCTAATACCAGCTATTTTAAAGATGTACTGCAGAAATTGAGAGAGAACTACGCTATAGGTTCTGATCGGTACGGTAGATATACTATTCGCTATTTGTTGCTGAACCTGCGTGAGGAATTGCTGGAGCGGGTTATGCCTTCGCAATTCAGTCCACAATGGAAATGTGCAGATTTGTATTTGTCACGTAAATGTGTACCATTTGAATGCAATCCTCTTATTTCCAATTTAGCTGGCAGCAAGACAAGCGCAATTAGTCAAGCAAAATATTTAGCAAGTGTTGTAGAAAGAGAAAAAACAGATGATGTTATTCCTTACTGGTCGATTATAAATAAAATTCAGGAAACGGGCGAGATATATTGTGATGTCGATTCTAAACTAACTATATCTTCGATCCAAAAGTATAATGAGCAACTGGACTCTTGGGAGAAAGGCAACGGTTATGGTATCATCGTACAAAATAATGTGGCATACATTGATTCTTACGAGGAGTCAACGCTCTTTATTTTGAAGAAGCTTTCGGAGCTGTCCCACATCCCCAATAAAGGTCAAAGGGAATTCAATGAAAAATATCTAAAGCAAGGCCAGATTACATTTCAGGATTTGAAAAAAGAAGAGGCTCTTAAGTATGCATTTATGAATTCCAGAATGCTTCTCATTTATGGAGCTGCCGGCACCGGAAAGACAATGCTTATTAATATGCTCTCGACGATGATGTCAGGGAGGAGAAAGCTTTTTCTTACAAAGACACACACTGCACTACAAAACTTGAAAAGAAGAATCGATAATCCGGGCACAGATGCGGATTTTATAAGTATAGACAGTTTTACAAAGAAAGTACAGCTTCCTGATTATGATATCATTTTTGTTGATGAATGTAGTACAATTGACAACCGTACTATGATGGCATTTCTCGAAAAGATGAGGTCAGATACATTTTTAGTTCTTGCGGGCGATATTTATCAAATTGAATCTATCGAATTCGGAAATTGGTTTTGCTATGCCAAGGATCTTATTAAAACCCAAGGTGCAAACATAGAGCTCTTAAACACATGGCGCACTGAGGACCAGACCCTTATTGACTTATGGAAAGAAGTGCGCGGCATAGGACCATTAATAACAGAAATGCTTGTAATTGATGGCCCGTTTTCTGAGAATATCGGAGAAAAAATATTTAATTGTGATATAAGAGACGAAGTAATTCTTTGTTTGAATTATGACGGCAAGTTTGGTCTGAACAATATGAACAACTATTTTCAGAATGCAAACACCGAGAGAGCTGTTACTTGGAGAGACTGGAAATACAAAGTGGGAGATCCAATATTATTTAATGATACAAACAGATTTTCATTGCTTTACAATAATTTGAAAGGAAGGATTGTTCACATTGAAAAGCTCACAGAAAGAATCATATTTACGGTAGATGTTGCTATTCCTTTAACGGAAAATGACTGCCAAAAAGATGGATTTGAGTTTATTGACACAATCGAAGATGGAACTCGGATACGGTTTGATGTGCTTGCATTTGATGATGATATGCCTGAGGAATATCGTAAAAAATCTGTAGTGCCGTTTCAGCTTGCCTATGCAGTTTCAATTCATAAAGCGCAGGGGTTGGAATATAAATCTGTTAAAATTATCATTCCAAGCAGCAATGCTGAAAAAATAACACATGGTATTTTCTATACGGCAATTACTCGTGCAAAAGAAAAGCTAAAAATCTATTGGAGTTCTGAAACCATGCAGAAGGTGGTTGCTGGTTTTTCCGAAGACAATTCAAGGCAAAGGAGTTTGGCGATCATCACAGAAAAGCTGGATCAAAGAGAGGAATGAATCAAAATCAGTAGCGGAAATATAGTTTAGATGTGGTCGATAGCTACCAAACTTTGTTAGAGAAGGTAACTAAGTAAAAAAGAGTGGGTTTAAAATCCTTTTAACGTCTTCGAACGTTCCTTTTTCCGTTTATGCATTCTGAGATATTTTGAATTTTTTGAAGAATATTTCCTGAACGTTCCATCACCGTACCCGCATTCTTCAAATCCTTGCATAATTTGCTGATAGAAGTTATCAAAATATTCCGTTTGGCTACAAGTTCAGGCAAGTCCTTTTCATCCTTACACCGGCTGATCTGCTTATAAACCCGTTCCCGCTCCTTAACCAGAGCGGGAATTTGCTCCTGCGTTTTATCCATAAAAACACGCAACTGCTCTGCCGTGTCGATTTGCTCGCGGCGGAGCAGTTTTGCATGTTCGGAGTATTCGTCCTGCTTGCGCAGGTCGGCACGCAGAGACGCGCTGTAATGCGGATGGGGATTTTTCTTGATTATCCCCAGCAGATAGCAATAGTGGATATACAACCCGCGAAAGTTGCTTTTTTCAAAGTCAAATGGTTTGATTTTGAGCGGAGGAGGCAAGGCCTGGCTGGCGGTGCGGTTTTGCAGGATGCGCTCACGGATGGCTTCCTCGGCGTAATTTTCACCCAGCGTTTTGAATCGGGTCGGGTGCTTGGTGCCGGGAATTTGCAGGGTGTTGTATTTCCTGTTGGAATCATAGCGTACCAGATAGCCCATGCGTTTTAGCTCCTGATAGAAGAATTTTTCGGTAAAGGAGCGTCCGAGGGCGTTGTCGATGTCCTGCCGCATGAGGTTGTACCGGGTGGGCATCCCAGCCTTTTCCGCCAGATACAGGTTGCGTGGCGTTTTGCTTTTTTTGCGGATTTTCAATCACAGATAAGCTGTGTTTCCGGCAGATTTCATCCGACAGGCGGCGGAATTCCCGATATGTGACCTTACAGTCGTTATAGCGTTTACCGTCCCTAAATGATACGGAATTGAGCACAAAATGATTGTGCAGACAACCGGTGTTCAAGTGTGTGGCAACGACAACTTCAAGGCGGTCGCCCCACAGCTTTTGTGCCAACTCCACGCCGATTTGGTGGCACTGATCCGCCGTGACTTCGCCCGGCTTGAAGCTTTGAGAGGCATGAAAGGCCACGTTGCCGCCGGTCTTTCCGTACCGCTGCTTGGGCATGGCCATCTGCTGTGCCGCCGTTTCGGGAATGCAATTGACGCCGGTTACATAACAGAAATGGTCGGTCTTGTCCGCGTTTTCGGCATAGTCCAGCACCTGTGAAAGATCGTGCCGCAAGACGGTATCGTCTGTTGTTTTCTCGGGATTCATTGCATAATCCACCACGCGGGTGATGCTGTCTTTGATGTTCCATATTTTTGTAACCGCCATTTTATTCCCTCCCAAAAGCAAAACGGAGAGCCGAAGCCCTCCGCTTTGCAGCTTAAATATCCTTGAATACTCGTTTGTGCTCAGTGAGAAAAGCATCCCGCATGAAGCCTGCACCAAGAATAAAGCCGTCTAAAAAGCTTTCATATGCGGTGATGCCGTTCACCTCGCTTTGCGCATTGACAAAATCCAGAAAGTGGCTTTTCAGTTTTCCCTCCAGTTCTTCCGTGAGGATATCCTCACTTTTTGAAATCACCGCCATTGCCTTTCCATACTGGGAATTCTCCGAAAAGCTCTGTTCGTTGGGACAGATATTCCCGTAGAACAGTTCCTCGATAAAGTTCATTCTGTACGCCTCCTTTCGCTCTCACTATAAGGCAAAAGGAGAGACGACACCATTCTGCCGGAACCTCACTTTTCAGGATTGACGGGCTCGGGCAGTGTGACGGCGGCCTGTAACTGCAGAATAAACCGTTGCATCTCCGCCCGTTCCAAAGAAGATTGGGGCAGCTTGGCGTTCAATTCGTATAGGTCTTTCATCAGTTCGTGATAGGAAATGGGCGGCGTTTCTTTTGGAATATAATCGCTGATCAGCATACGAATATATGCCGAAGTTGTTAAACCGGCCCTGTGGCTATTACGCTTGAGCAAATTGTTTTCCATTTCGGTCAAGCGGATATTGAGTTGAACCGTTCTGTTTCTCATGATTGATTTCTCCTTTCTCAGCAGGGGTTATAGGGGATGAAATCCCCTTGCAAACAGCAGTTTGCGGCGAGTAAACCGCGTAGCGGCTTTACAAAGCCAGTGCTCGTTACAGAGCAGACAGGCCGTTTTCCTGCTGCCATTCCAATTCGTCTAAGTCTATAAGGTCAGCGAGAAATATCCGTCCCTTGCGGCTTCGCTTTAGTGTGATTTGAACCTTTGTACCATAAGCCATTTCTCGAAGCCCCAGAAAGTTACGGCTGTGGTCACTGGTGGCACAGACGATTTTTCTGCCGTCCTCCAAATCAATAAAGGCAATCTTTTGGTGATGCTTGCCCCACCGGGTATACATAAGCTCACCAATGAAAACGCCCTCCGCTTCGGAATAGCGGTACGCACTGGTATCGTAAAAATCATCCTCATCCGTTGGAAATGGAATCGTGTAGTTCTCAGTCATACTCTTTCTCCTCTCAAAATAAATTTGGACGCAAAAAAGCCGCCGGATTGCTCCGACGGCTCTCGTGGTTTACATTCGGTTTTACATCGCTTTCTGGCGGGTCAGAATACAGGTGATAACGCGCTCTGTAATGATTCCCCGGTCACGTTCGGGATAATATTCCAGCATGGGCTGAACGACTTTTGTAACATCCGCTGCCGTCAGTTTTGGCATGATAAGCTGTCTGCCGGTTAGGCTGCAGGCGGCGTTCATCTGCCGGGTAAAGGTGGTGCCCATCGGGCGCGCCTGTAAGACAGAGATCAATGCTTTCGGCTGAATGTCCATCTGGGAAAGCTGGGTATTGGAGAGCAGCCCCGCGCCGTTATCGAAGATCGGGCAGTAATCGTAGCGGCCGCCCTGCTCAATGACCGCGATGTTGTTGAGATGCCGGTCGTCATTGCAGAACAGCGCGTCTATCTCGAAAAGCAAGGTCAAATACTGCGGGAATTCTTTCAGCCCCGTAAATTCCGCCGTGGCGTCGGCAAGGTAGGCAATTCGTTTTTTATCGCTGGGAAGCTGCAGCAGCTTTTGCTTCAGCGGCACACCGAGGTGATTGGAAAGCAGACGGTTGACGGTAATCAGCGACTGCCCCGGCTTTAAAAAATTTTCACTCACGCAGCCGGTTCGCTCCCGCCCGTGGACGTGCAGCTTTTCCATTCGGTAGCGCACAAAGGTAAAGGGCGTGTCGGCTTCGATATTACTCTTTTCCAGAAGTACAGAAATCAGCGTTTCCGCCAGTGCCTCATAGCCGAACTGATCCAGCTTGTACCAGCGGTTCGAGTCAGCATCCAGCCATTTTTCCTGATTGCCCTTTGATGAGGTCTCGGCAATCTTTTCGTTTGAGACAAGCTTTATCGTCATTTCAATCCCATTCCTCTATTTTACAGTTTATCACTCAGCTGGGAAAAGCACGGTTTTGCGATTGATACCGCAAAATGCGGGCCATAATTGACGGCCCGCAAGTGTTTTTCCATGAAGTACAAACAATTTCAAAGCGAAATTGTTTGTACTTCTAGCCATTGGTTATCCTCCGCCATCCGACCGTCAGTTTTCCCGATGATCGCAAGCGGGTCGTAGCCCTCAAGCCCCAGCGACTCTAAATATTCCCGCAGCCCGGCGCGTTCCTTTGGTACGCAGCGTTCCCGCAAAAATGCTTGGAAGTCTGTCCAAACGGGGAGCGAATTGTTCCCAAACGCGGTTTTTACTGGATCGTCAACATGGTTTTCCACCGCGAGCGTTTCATCGGTGAAATCCGCATAGATGGTGGTGCAGAGCCGGTCGTCGTCGTAAAAGCGCAGGCGCCGCAGATCGTGCCTCTGTGCGCGTTTTTGCGCAACAAATTCCGGTATAGATAAACGACGGGAGAGCGTGATTTTTACACCGTCAAAGGATAGCTCGACTTCACGGTACTCGTTGTCTATGCCCAGTACGTCCACCCAGACGGTGGGCAGCGTCACCTTGCAGGTTTTTGCGCCTTTTCCGGCTGTGCCGCCCGCCGCGCTGATATTGATTTTCGCTATGCGTTTTTCCACGCAGATCACCTCTGCATTTATTATACGCTATTCGGTACGAATAATCAATATATTTTAATCTGCTTACTGATAAATCAATTCCTTCAGAATCACTTCCTCTGCCGCATGGTGAATGTTGTTCATTCGTCCGACCCACTCCATTTGGTTACTGGCTTTGAGCTGCTCGGTGACGCCCTGTGCCTTTACCATTTGGAGGGTAAGCAGTTCCATGCGATTCTGTGCGATTGCCTCTGTTTCGGCAAGGCGCTCATATAACTTACCGGAGGTCAGCAGATTTGTATAGAGGATTCGGCAGTGTTCTTTCAGATACCGACAGCGCATTCTGCCGTACTTTCCGATAGAGCGGTTGTCACGATCCTGCGGCGGCAGGAGGTTGGAAAGAAGATAGTCGTCTTGTTTCGTATATTGAATTTGTGTCATCAATTTCAGTCCTTTCAATTTCATTTTTACCGTCCGAAAAGGAACAGCTTCAGCATAGCAAAATCGGCTCAAAAGGAAAAGTTTGTGAAATTTGACCCGTCCGAATTGCTTTCAAAAGTCTGCTTATAAATAATTGTTTCTTCTCGGGCAGTAAGTTTTGTTTTTTGGCTGGTTGGCGTATGGGAGGAAATAGCTTACCTTGCTTCGTCCCGCTGCCGTTGGCGTTTTAATTGGCGTTCCTCCAGCAGCTTGAAGATGGCGTTTGTCATCTGCTCGGGTGTAGTACCGCGGGGGAAATATTTTCGCAGCTTGTCCGCGGGGAGTTTGATCTGTTCCTTTTGATTCGGCTTTTCCTCGGTCATGACCGCGTAAAGCACCTCCGGTGTGAGCTTCGCTTCCTGTGACAGCTTTTTCATGCGGACAGCCTGCGACAGTGACGGCGTGCAGTCCTCGGATTCAACCAGGCTCCATAATTCCGCCTGTTCCTCTTTGGTGAGGTAAGAAAGCTCCACCGCCGGGGAAAAGGCAATGCGCTTTCGGTCAACCAGTTCCAGCAGCGGCGGGGCAAGCTCGGTCAAGCGGATATAGCGTTGAACAGTTTTATAACTTTCTGCGTTGGCTTCTCCAATAATTTCCGTAGTACGTTTACCGAAATTGGGGACAACTTGTCCCACATTTTCTTTTGACGGTCTTCCTGTTTGTCGTTGCATAGCTTCCAACTTCATTTTATAGGCAAAGGCCTTTTCGCTGGGGAGTAGATTCTCCCTTTGAATGTTAGAATCCACCATGAGAATCACAGCTTCATCATCGGTCATATCCCGCACGATAACGGGCAGCTTCTCCATTCCCAGCAATTCCGCCGCTATCTTGCGCCGGTGGCCGCTGACGATTTCATAGCCGCCCTCTATTGGCCTTGCCATAAGAGGCGACAGCACGCCGTATTCCTTAATACTCCGGCACAGCCTATCCATTTCTTCATCTTGCAAGACCTTAAAGGGGTGATTCTGAAAGGGTTTTAATGCGGAAACGGGGATTTCCCGCACCCGTTCCAGCTTTTCCTCCTGCCGCTGTTCTTCGGTAGAGAACAAGTCTTCTAAAGAGGACAGCGGAAAATCAAGTTTTTTACTCACCGACCGTCACCCCCTTCGGGAAGTGCGACCAACACATCCACACGCCAAAGGGTTTTGGAGGAACGAGTCTTACTCTCCAAGGTGAAAGAAAACAAGTGGTTTGGCTTTCGCACATTCGGCGTTTGGGGCTTGTCCCCGCCCGCAAAGCCGCATGGGACAGGGCTTTTTTCAACCGTGTTGCAGCATGAATACGATGCAGGTACAGAAGAACTGGCGCATCTTGAAATGATCGGCGCAATTGTTTACCAGCTCACTCGTGACCTTACGCCGGAAGAAATCCAGAAATCGGGCTTTGACTCTTATTTTGTAGACCATACGACGGGTGTTTACCCTGCGTCAGCAGCAGGCGTGCCATTCACAGCCGCCTACATTCAGTCGAAAGGCGACACGATTACCGACCTTCATGAAGATATGGCTGCAGAACAGAAAGCACGGACGACCTATGACAACATCCTGCGCTTCTGCGATGATCCCGACGTTATCGACCCGATTAAATTCCTGCGCGCACGCGAGGTCGTGCATTACCAGCGCTTTGGCGAACATAATCCACGCAATGGTAACTCCATGCCCGAACCATCCCCGGGACAGTTTTTTTGGGGCTGCGCCTGTTTTACATATTTGAGTTTTTTTTAACGATACCGCAAAGCGTTTTTTTATCCACGCACGAATAAAGCTGCCCGTCCCATTTTATGCTGGGACCGTTCAGGCAGTTTTTCATACATCCGGTCACTTGAAATGAAAACCCGCCTTTTAAACTAACGCCTCCATTTTTTACACGGTAATTCTCTTCAACAAAACAGCGCAGCTCCCGGCAGCCGCGTAATGCGCACCGTTCTCCTCCGCATATCTCCAGCCGGTGAGGCGCTTCTTCCGTCCTCAGGCTGGGATAGCGCTTTATGATGGCTGTCAAGAATGTTTTTTTAAGCTTAAGCCCGGCAGAGATTTCATCCAGCGACACGCCTGGAATAACCCCGCCGTTTTCCTTCTGCACCTCACGCAATAGCCCTACAAGCGCCTGCTGATTCTGCTGTGGATTCTGGCTGCGGCAATATTCGATTGCATCCTGCAAGTTCCAGCTGTGTTCCATTTGAAACCTCCTATACCGTACCGTCTCTCAATTTCGTATTTATTTTATCCGGATACTGGTCATTTATCAGCTGGCTGGTAAAGCGCTTGTAACCTTATATTGTTTGGATTTCATATTGCCTTCAGAGGAGGATGTAATGTTCATCACAAGCGTATGAATTTATGAAAGCTCCAGCTCTTCCAGTGCCTGGTTTGTAATACGAATCACCTGCCGCGGGCTCAAATCCATTTGCTCTGCCGCCTGTTCCACACTCAATGCGTCCATGTATCGAAAAAGCATCGCCTTTTTCTGTTTTTCATCTTTAAGCTTTAAAATTGCCGAGCGTATTTCCTGTTCCAGCCTTCTTTCGTCTGAATCGTCCGGGCGGCGTGTCCTGTTTTTTTTGAATCGGAGCAATATCTCCTTTTTTTCATATACGTTCATGTTTTTCTCCTTTATTTTCGGGATAGCTATCCTTATCAAGCTTTTTCTCTGCCTGCGGTAATTACGGCCAATGTTACAACGAGCGCAATACAAGGACAAACCAACCACCAGCCAATCCAAAGCATGTGAAACGCCCTCCTTCCGCTTCGGTATGGATAGAAGCAAAAAAATTCGGGAAATACTATACAGGAGGTGATTGTATGTCATATGTCGCGCCTGAGATGAAAAGCCGTTTTGAAACGCTTTCCATCGACTTGAAAAATGAAATACTAAAAAGAGACGTCCGCATTTGTACACTTGGCGATTTGATTAAGGTGTTTGAGGAAATCGCATCTGAGGGCTGAGCCTGAACAAGCTCAAAAGTTTAGTTTATAGGTTTCCTTTATCGCATTGCGTTTTTCACGCGGCAGTTTCCTGATACGGCGCACGCTGTTTTTCTGAGCTGATCGGAGGCTTTCCATTGTTATGTAAAACCGGCAGCCTTCACAGTTTTTATCAACGAGCGCTTCACAGGTAGTTCCCCGGTCCATCGCGCACAGCTCCCGCGGCTGCTCTTCATAGCAGTCGCAGATATGCTCCGCACAAACGGCGTCCCTGTAAAATTCAGACTGCGTGCATACGCAGACAAGGCTTTTATCCGTATATTTTGCAATACAATAATTACATGTGCTGCACAAACCTTCGCCCTCCTTTCCACTTCTGCGCCCGCCTTATGCGGGTGCTCTTTTTTTGCATAAAGCAAGACAAAATTACCCCTGCCGTCAAAAAGAGAAAGGTAGCACAAAGCAAAAAGAAAAGAAAGCCGGTTAATACGCGGAGATAATAAAGTACGGCGGCGCAAACCGCAATATCAATCAGAAAAAAGTAAGAAAACACCTTGTTCTCCGCAATCCAATAATATATGCCTCCCAAAAACAGTCCCGCTGATTTCATTTTACTCCCCCTGACTTATCTTCTGTGTTTTTCAGCCATTTTTCCGCATTTTTTAAGATACGCCGGGCAGCGGCGCCGTTATCTTTTGCAGAAACATTCAGCGGCTTTTTCATTTTCATCCAAAGAGAACCATAGTTTTCCCCCGCACGGAAGAGAGGAAACCCTGCAGGTCAAAACGCCCTGTGTTTTTTCATAAATACCGCTTCAGGCATATTTCCGCCTGAGACCGTCCATGAAAGTGAAGTCCGTTTTATTGTGCAGTAAAAATGGTATGATGAAAACTGCCGAAGCCATCCGGTTGCCGCAACCAACCTTGTGCTATCTCTTTATGAGTTTATTATACCAACTCTTTTTGAGTTTGTCAACTCGATTAGAGGTTATTTTGAAATATTTAAACTCAATTTGAGTTTAAAAAATATGGAGGTATCCTACATGGACAAAATTATAATACGCATGCTTCCCTTGCCAGGCAAGGTCAAAGGAATTACCGTGCTTGATGAGAATTGCGATTATAACGTCTATATCAACAGCGTACATGCGCCCGATATACAGAAGCAAGCCGTGGAGCATGAGCTTCGCCACATCCAAAAGGAGCATTTTTTTACCTGCGGCTCCGTTGCGGAGAATGAGTACGAAGCGGAATCCAGCCTGCTGAACATAAAAGAGGAAGCGTTGGGGTTATAAGTACATTTTGTAAACCGGAGACAAATATTTTCACCTTTATGTGCTATAATGATTCCAGTCATGGCTAAGCATAAAAAGTCATGAGAAATAATTGTATTTTCCCTATAATAAAGCCATACGGAGGGAGAGCGGCAATGGATTGGATTACAGGCATACAAAGAGCAATTGATTATGTGGAAGCGCATCTTACGGAACCGATTGATTACGAGGAGGTTGCGAAGCGCGCATTTTCCTCGAGCTTCCATTTCCAACGGATTTTCAGCATTATGTGCGGATTCACGCTAGGCGAATATATCCGCGCAAGACGCTTGTCGCTTGCAGGAAGCGCGCTTGCAGGCGGTGAGGGAAAGGTTATCGATATTGCTATGAAGTACGGCTACGAGACGTCGGAGAGCTTTAGCAGGGCGTTTACCCGGTTCCACGGGATTTCCCCGTCTAAAGCCAAAGCAAACGGAGCTGCCTTAAAATCCTATTCCCGTCTTTCCGTAAAACTAATTTTAAGCGGAGGAAATGCAATGGATTACCGGATTGAAAAAAAGGACCCATTTAAACTTATCATGAAAAAGAAAAAGATGGCCTGCACAAACGAACTGCCGTTTGCTGAGATTTCCGTATTTTGGCAGCAGTGTATAGAGGACGGCACAATAGAAGCGCTGTGCAAGTATATCCCTGAAGAAAACCTGTTCGGCGACTGTATTGTAGGCGCAAGCTTCGGGAATGATGCGGCAGACGCAGACTTCCCGTATGCAATTGGGGCTATATACAACGGCGCGCCTGTGACAGAAAAAGGCCTGGTGGTCGAGGAGATTCCGGCCCATACCTATGTGGTGTTCCCATGCAGAGGGAAAATGCCGGAAGCGATTGAAACGCTGTATCAGCGGATAATCAGCGAATTCTTTCCCACGAGTGAATACCAGCCCTGCGGCGGGACCGATTTTGAAGCTTATCCTTCAGCGAATGTATCGTCGCCGGATTATACCTGCGAAATTTGGGTCGCGGTTGAAAAGAAAAAATGCACGGCGAATTAAATGCATAAAATTGGCGAAAACGCAGCGGAGAGCGGGAGGTTTAACCTCCCGCTCTCCGTTTTCATGCTCCGAAACAGATAGTGGATTTATTTATTGTAAATTTTTTGTGAAACAGCTTTACTGCCAGGATTTGGATAGACATCCGCCAGCCTGTATGTTAGAATGAGAAAAAGCGACCGAAAGGGGAATGATTGTGGACATCACAAGACAAAAGGAAACGATTACAATTAAAACAGGCAGCAGGCTCGACGCCAACACGGCGCCGGAGCTTGCGGACCAGATTGCGACGATGCAGTTTGAAAAACTAGTTGTCGATATGGCCGATACCGCTTATGTATCGAGCGCGGGGCTGCGCGCTTTAATGATTGGAAAAAAGACTGCCGACGCGCAGGGCGCGGCACTTGAAATCGTACATGCCCAGCCTGCGGTCGAAGAAATATTTGAAATGAGCGGTTTTAAAAAGTTTCTTACCATACATTAAGCGTTCCGTTACGGCGGTTAGCTATTCTTGGTATTGTAACAGAAGCATCGTAATATCGTCCGACTGGCTTGCGTTTCCGGTAAAGCGCCTGAGCTCGTTTTTAAACAGCTCCATTTGCTCCGCCAGCGGCAGGCGTTTGTCAATCTCGCTATAGCGCTGTTCCAGCCGTTCGTTGCCAAAAAATTCACCGCTTTCATTTTCCGCTTCATTTACTCCGTCGGTGTATAAAAAAAGCTCAAACGGGCCGCTGGCCGGGACGCGGTGCAGGGTGTAGTCCATACCGGGTATCATCCCAAGGAACAGCTCCGGCTCCGACTTCAGCCACCGGTCCCTTTTCCCGTCCGATATCATCGGATAGTTGTGGCCGGCGTTTGAAAACTCGAAGGCCTTTTTCTTTGTATCGAGCACGCCGATGAACATGGTAACAAACATCTGTGCGCTGTTGTTGTCGCACAGGATATTATTGATAGCGGCAAGCATTTGATTCGGCGGCAATTCGCGGAAGGTCTTGACGAGCATACTCGCTTCTGCCATGAACATCGCGGCGGAAATCCCCTTGCCGGAAACGTCGGCAACGCACACGAGAAACCGGTCGTCCGTTACTTGGAAAAAGTCGTAGAAATCCCCTCCGACCTCCTGCGCCGTATGGATATAGGCTTCCGCCTGCCACGGCGTCTCTTTTTTCCAGGGGTCGGGCAATATGCCCATCTGGATTTCATGGGCGACCGAAAGGATGGCTTTGTTGCGTTCCTCCTTTTTGGCCTGCTCCTGAATGGTTTTAACATATTGAATAATATCGTCAGTCATCTTGGATACCGATTCGCCGAGCGTCTGGATTTCGTTATTCAGTTTTGGGAGCCGGGGCTTTTCGCTTTCCAGCTTTTCAGCCACAAAGCGCTCCGCGTACCCGGCAATTTCCTTGATTGGAGCGGTAACATGCCGTTCCGTCCAGCGCAGCACAATATAAAGCGCGAGTAAAAAGACAACGCCTCCTACAAAGCTGTGTTCAAATATCAGCAGCCACATGTCCGAAAAATAGCCGCTGTCCGCGCCGTGCGGATAGTTTCCTGATATTAAAAAATACATTGCCATCGAGTAAACGAGGATTTCTATAAACGAAAAAGAAAGAAACCCGATTAAAAGCTGGCTTTGCAGCCCTCTCTGCGGTACATAGCGAGCCGGCGCCGATGAAATACGCCGCTTGCTGCGCCGCAGGGGAAGAACGGCAAGCGCCGCGATTGCCGCAAGCATTACGCCGCAAAGGACATGGAGCGCCGTACGGTCCTGCCCTATATAGCTGGACAGCAGGTAGGTAGCCAGTTCCAGGAGAAGGATAACGGCGCATAAAAAATAGTCCGCCGTATATTTTTTATGGTCGTATGCATACTGGTAAACCTTTTGCGGCACATAAGGCCGTATGCCGAAATATTCGGTAAGAAGCAGAAAGAAAATTGTCCCGCCAAATACGGAAAAGCAGATGTTGCACAGTACGGTCGTCCTTAAAAAACTATTGTAGGTGAACAGGCCGAGGAATTCACCGCTCGCGCCGATTACCGACATGGAGGTAACAACCGAAAAGGCCGTAATCAACAGGTACTTGAGCAGCGAATCGGCGCTGTACAGATAACAGAGCTTATGCCTGTTCAGCGGAATCAGCGTATGCCACAGCTTATACGGCAGGAACGCAAAAAGGAAATTGCCGACCAGCCCGAACAGGGAGGCCGCGTTCAGGGTCCCGAACACATCGGCAATAAGGTTCCCGACGCCGCATCCAACGGCTCCCGCCGGCCCCATCAACAGCCCGGCCATGACAGGGAAGATGGCGGAAATGCGAAAATCCGCGAAGCCTTCCAGCAGCTGGATTTGCTTAAAGGGAACAAGCAGCGCAACGTAAATTCCCATTGAAACCAAAAAATAAAGCAGGTGCCGTTTTATATTTGTTCTGGTTACCGTCATAGCGCGCGTTCCTCCGTATGTCCCGTATTGTTGAGCGTTTTACGGAAGGTCAGGATATTTTTTTCATCCTGCCGCTTATAGCAAAGGTTTTCCATACTGCTTTTGACAAGATGAATTCCCAATCCGCCCGGAACCAGGCTTGCTGCCTGTTTTTTGACATCCCTGCTTTCTGAATAGGCAACCGGGTCGAACGCGGCGCCGCTGTCCTCAATGCGCACGGCTATCTCAGTAGTATCGGCGGATGTTTGCGCGCTTTTCAGTTCAATCGCCGCCGGGCCCCCGCTTTCGCCGTACGCATAGGAAGCAATGTTGATGAATATCTCTTCAATCGCAATCAGCAAGGTAATCGTCTGTCTCTCATTACAGCCGGATTTTCTCAGGAACTCCTCGCAGCGGGAGGAAAGCGCCGGCCAGTTTTCCCGTTTAGCAGGCAGGGTAATTAACATATACAAGCCCCCTTACAAAAAAAGTATACCATAAGCGGCAGCCGATTCCTATAGGATTCTTGGGATATTTTTACTCCGCCGCCCTCAAGATAAAATTCTGGCCCGTTAGGATTTCCGGGCAAACGAAAAGTTCAGGAGGAAACAGGATGAAAACGTTTGTACAGCAGTTTCAGGATATTGTAAAAAGCAATGGCGAAAGGACGGCGCTCGTCTATCAAAACGAGCGGGTGACTTACCGTCAGCTCGACGAGCTGAGCGGACGCATCGCGGCAAGGCTTCTTGAGCGTGGAGCGGAAAAGGAAAAGATTTATCCCATCGTACTGGAGAGAGGCATCGACTATATCGCGTCGGAAATCGGCATTTTAAAGGCGGGCGCCGCGTTTTCCCCGCTGTCGGTGGAATATCCGAAGGACAGGGTGGACTATATTCAAAAAGACTGCGCGTGCGATTTTTTGATTGACGCGGCATTTATGAAAGAAGCAAGGCAATGCCAGCCGCTTACAAATCTGCCGGAGGTATCCTGGAACGACGCGGCGATGGTCATTTACACCTCCGGCTCGACCGGAAACCCAAAGGGGATTGTCCACGAGCATTTCAGCTTTACCAGGGCGATAATCCGCCAGCTTCCAGTAGGCTGTAAGCCTGACGGGGTGGAAATGAGCGTAACGCCGTTTAATTTTGCGATTTCCGTAGCGGACATCTTCGTCCCGCTTTGGGTAGGCGCGCCGATTCATATCCTGTCCGAGCAGGACCGCAAGGATATTTATACCGTTGATGGGTATATCGATGCCCATGGTATCACCGCTTCCGTCATCAGCCCGCAGCTCTTAAAACGCCTGCCGGACAGGAAAAGCACACTGACAAATATTTGCTGCGGCGGCGAACGCATCAGCAATATTTATAAAGAATACCAGACCATTTATAACAGCTACGGCCTGAGCGAAACCTTGAGTATCGCCATCGCCTTTGCGCTCGACAAGCCCTATGACAACACGCCTATCGGCAAGCCGCTCGAGGACTTTACCGTTTACCTGCTCGACGAGGAAGGCAGGCAGGTAAAGGAAGGGGAAGAGGGTGAAATATGCATCGCGGGGCCGCTTGCGCGCGGCTATATCAACCTGCCCGGGCAGACGGCAAAAACCTTTGTGGAAAATCCATACGCGTCAGGCGGGCTTGACCGGCGCATGCTCCATACGAATGACGTCGGCAAACGCCTGCCCGACGGGAACATCCTGTATGTCAACCGGAAGGACTGGATGGTCAAGGTCAACGGCCAGCGCGTCGAGATGGGCGAGGTCGAGATTCAGCTCGGGAAAATCGACGGGATAGAAACGGCTGTAGTCAAAAGCTTTGAGGACGATAACGGCCAGACCTACCTGTGCGGCTATTACCTGTGCGGCAGGCCCGTCGCGGAGGACGAAATCCGCGAAAAGCTTGCAAAAAAATTCCCCGGCTATATGATTCCGCGTTTTCTGGTCCAGGTAGATAAATTCCCGCTCAACGCAAACGGCAAGCTCGACCGCAAGGCGCTCGCGCCGCCGGAGGCCTCGCGTTTTAAAAAGGAATATGCCGCGCCGGAAAATGAGGTTCAGGAGCAAATCTGCAAGGGGTTTGAAAAGGTGCTCGGCCTTTCTCATATCGGTATCAGGGACGATTTCTTTTCTATCGGCGGCGACTCCATCAAGGTCGTCATCCTCCAGGAGGAATTAAGCGGGTTAAACCTTTCCTCAAGCGCAATCTTTGAAGGCAGGACGCCGGAAAAAATCGCGCTGTCCGTTTCTGCGCAGGGCGGGGAAGAAAACCGCTATGCGGGTATGGATACGCGCAGGGACGCATACCCGATGACCGACAGCCAGCTCGGTATTTACCTTGAATGTATGCGCGAGCCGGAAAGCCTGATGTACAACAACCTGGCAAGCTTCCTGTTCCCGCGGGATATGGGGCTTGACCCATATAAGCTCAGGGACGCGCTGACGGCTGTTATAGAAGGTTTCCCGTTTATGAAAATACATGTGGAGGAACAAAACGGCGTTCCCTGCATCATCCCGAACGAAACGCTGACATATGAAATTCCGGTAAGGCGGGTTGACAGTACAGAACCCACAGCTCTCGCGAAATCCTTTTTCAGGCCGTTTTCCCTGGAGGCCGGGCCGATGTTCCGCTTTGAAATCGACATACTGAAAAACGGGGACGTTTTGCTGCTCGGCGATATGCACCATATTATTACGGACGGCACCTCCACCGCGCTGTTCTTCAGCAGGATGGCTATGGCTTATGAGGGCGCAGCGCCCGAGCCGGAGCTGGTCGACTCCTTCATGCTTTCCAATTATGAGCTGGGCTTAAAGGGCACGCGGGAATATAAGGAGAGCAGGGAATTCTTTGACAGCCTGCTGGCCGCGGTAGAGGCGGACTCAAACCTGCTGCCGGACGAACCCTTCCAGACAGGTGGGGAAAAGGGCTGTAGTGTGGAGCTTTTAAGCCTGCGCGGCCACCTTCCCATCGCCCTGCTGCGCGAACAGGTAAAGCGGTACGGCATAACGGAAAGCACGCTGTTTTTAGGCGCGTTTTCCTATGCGCTTGCTAAGCAAAACGGGCAGGATGAGGTATTGTTCTGCACGGTAGACAACGGCAGGCATACGCCTGATTTACGCGGCACCATGGGCATGCTCGTAAGGACGCTCCCGTTTTATGCGCGTATCGACGAAGAAAAGGAGGCAAAACGTTTCCTTCAGGAAACGCAGGACCAGCTGTTCCAATGCATCAAGCACGACAGCTGCTCCTTTGTCGAGCTTGCAAGTGACTATGGGGTCAAGTCGGATATCATTTTCGTCTATCAGGGCGACACGTTGAACGGCATTACGCTCGGCGGAAGGTTTGTCCCCATGCAAATCCATAAAATGGGCGACAGCATGGCAAACCTTTCGCTCGACGTACTCAAACGGGACGACGATTACACGCTTTCGTTTGAATACCGCAGCGGCCTTTACACACCGCGGACAATCCAGCAGTTTGCAAAGCTCCTGGTTTCCGCGGTTAAAGGGTTCCTTGCGGGCGGACTGCTTAAAGATATTCCGTTGTGCGGCGAAGACGACCTGGCGGCCTACAAAAGCTTCAATGAAAACACGGTTGCGGTCGACCGCGGCCTTACGCTTGTCGATTTGTTCAGAAAACAGGCGGCGGAAACGCCAGAAAGAAACGCTGTCGTTTACCGTGATAAAACCCTTACCTACCGCCGTCTGGACGAGCTTTCCGAAAAGCTCGCGTACCTGCTTGCAAAAGAGGGCGTCGGGCCGGAGGTGCCCGTCGGCCTCATGGTCAGGCGCAGCGAAATCTTTCCGGTCTGTTCGTTCGGTATACAGAAGGCGGGCGGTGCGTGCCAGCCGCTCGACTCAAATTACCCACAGGAACGGCTGCAATATATGCTCGAGGATTCCGGCGCTCCTGTCGTCGTAATGGATGAAGAGCTTCGGGAGCTGCTGCCCGGATATAAGGGCAGGGTGATTTATACAAAAGATATCGAAATGGCTGTGCCCGATGCTACCGTCCGGCTCCAGCCGCCAAAAGCGGAGAACCTTTTTGCGCTGCTTTATACCTCCGGCTCGACCGGCAAGCCGAAGGGCTGCATGATAGAGCACAGGAATATTGTAAATTTCTGCCTGTCCTTCCAAAAAAAGTTTGGTATCACCTGCGAGGACCGCGCGACCGCGTACGGCAGCTTCGGCTTCGACGCGTCCATGCAGGACTTATATCCATACCTCACGAAGGGCGCGTGCGTATATATTGTGCCCGAGGAAACAAGGCTCGACCTGCCGGGGCTCCATGAGCTTGTAACAGAAAACAAAATCACCATGATGGACTGTACCACCCAGCTTGGGCGCCAGTACGTCTGTGCTTACCCGGACAGCCCGACGCTTAGGGGGATGAGCGTCGGCGGGGAAAAGCTCGTACCCTGCACGCCGCCTGGTTATCCGTTTTACAATACATACGGCCCAACCGAGTGTACCATTTATGTCACCGATTTCCTGATTGACCGCGATTATGCTTCCGTCCCCATCGGCAGGCCGTTTGGCAACTGTGATGTTTATATCGTAGACAAATACCGCAGGCTGCTGCCCCCGGGCGTTCCAGGCGAGCTGTGCATTGCGGGCTGTCCCGTCACACGCGGATACCTCAACCGCCCTGACCTGACGGAGGAAAAATATATAGATAACCCGTTTAACAGCACGCCCGGGTACGAGAAAATGTATCTGACCGGCGACGTGTGCCGTTACCTCTATGACGGCAATATCCAGTTTGTCGGCAGGAGGGACGAACAGGTGAAAATCCGCGGATTCCGCATTGAGCTGACGGAAATCGAGCGCCGCATCCGCGCGTTTGACGGAATAACCGACGCATGCGTCGTTGCGCGCGACCTCCCGGCGGGCGGAAAAGCGGTCGTAGCTTATGTCGTGTCGGATAATCCGGTCGATATCCCCGCGCTCAACGCCTTTATCGCGCAGGAGCTGCCGCGTTATATGGTGCCGTCAGTCACGGCACGGATTGATAAAATCCCGCTCAACCCAAACGGAAAGGTGGATAAGCGCCGCCTGCCTGAACCTGAAATGGAGGCAAAAAAAAGCTCAAACACTGCCCGCCCGCTCAACCGTTTGGAGCAAGAGCTCAAAAATATGGCCGCCGAAATCACAGGCCAGAGCGAATTCGACATGGAAGCAAGCCTGATAGCCGCCGGGCTTTCCTCCCTTTCCGCCATGATGCTTGCCTCTCGTGTGTATGAACGCTTTGGCTGCCGTCTCAATGTAGCTAAGCTGCTGGAAGAAGAATCCTCCATGCTCGATGTGGAAAACACGGTGCTGGATGGGCTGCTTGCGCGGGAGCAAAAGAAAGGCGGGCCAGAAGAACGTCCGCAGCAGGGGCAGCCGGCGGAACTGCCGCTTTCCTCGGCACAGCTCGGCGTATTCTACGACTGCATGAAGCGGCCTAACGCGATGATTTACAATATCCCGATGATGTTTACCTTCTCAAAGCAGACGGATGCGCAGCGGCTCGCGCGGGCTGCGCGGGCGGTAATCGGGGCGCACCCTGTCCTGACGGCGCATCTAATCGAAAAAGAAGAAACCGTCGTACAGGTGCTCTCAGGGGCAGAGCCCTCTGAACCTGCGGTTTTACAAATGGCGGAGGACGGGCTTGCGGAAGAAAAGAAAAGCTTTGCCCGCCCGTTTGATTTGTTTGAAGGCCCGCTGTACCGGATGGAAATCGTAAAAACGCCGGAGCGCACAGCACTGCTGATGGATACCCACCATATTGTGTTCGACGGGCTTTCCATGTCCGTATTTTTAGAAGAGCTGAGGCGCGCCTATGAAACGGGAAAGCCGGCGGGGGAAAGCGCCACGTTCTTCGACGCGGCGCGTGAGGAGAATAAAATCCTGCTCAGCCCGCAGGGAAAAGAAGCGGAGGATTATTACGACAAGCTGTTTGAACGCTTTGAAAACGCAAGTGACATTCCCGGCGACCTGCAGGGCAAAGAGGAGGACGGTACGCTCGGCGAATGCGTAAGCGTGCTCGGCGGGGAAGAAATCGACGATTTCTGCCGCGCAAACTCCGTAACGCCCGCCGCGCTGTTCCTTTCGGGAACGTTCTACGCGGTGTCCCGCTATACTGCGGACAGGAACGTCTATATTTCCATGATTTGCAGCGGCAGGGAAAACGGCATGTATCAGGATGCCTTCGGCATGTTTGTCAAAACGCTGCCCCTTTATTCGCAGGTTACGCCCGGTACGGACGCGGTGTCCTTTATAAAAAGCGCGGGCAAGGCAATGCGCAGCGCAATCGAGCACAGCGCGTATCCGTTTGTCAAGCGTTCGGGCCAGTACGGGTATGCACCCCAAATCAATTACGCCTGCCAATTGGGAGTGGACGCGGCGGTAACGCTCGAGGGGGAGCCGATAAGGGAAGAGGTACTTACGAACCCCCTGCCGAAATTCCATATTTCCATCCATATCGAATCGAAAGACGGCGCGCCCGCCGTCTGCGTGCAGTATAACGACGCGCTGTACAGCCGCGCGTATATGCAGCAGTTCGCAGACGCGATTGCGCAGGCCGTGCGTAATATGACAAAAGCGCCGGGGAACGATATTGCGGCGGTTTCCCTGTTAAGCAATGAACAGCAGGCGCTCATCGAACGCTTCGGCATGGGTGAAACGGCCTGCGTCCCGCAGCGGCTGCTCCATAAGCTGATGGAAGCGCAGGCGCGGGAGAATCCGGAAAAGACGGCGCTTATTGCCTGCGACGGAGCGTTTAGCTATGCTCAGTTCAACAGGCTGTCAAACCGCATTGCGAACGCCCTGGTTCAAATGGGCGTTACAGCCGGCTGCCGCGTTGCGCTGCTGCTCCCGAGAACAAGCCGCCTGCTGCTGTCCATGTACGGCGTATTGAAGGCGGGCGCGGCGTTTATCCCGTGCGACCCGGAATATCCGCAGGAACGGATAAGCTATATCCTTTCTGACAGCGCGGCAAGCTTTATCCTCACGACAAAGGAAAGGGCGGCGCAGCTTCCCCGGGACCGGGCAATCGATGTGGAAACGCTGCTTACCAGCAAGGATGCCCCCGTACCCGAAATTCCCCTGCAGCCGGACGACCTGGCATATTTAATTTATACCTCCGGCTCGACTGGAAGGCCGAAGGGTGTCATGCTAGCGCACGGCGGCATAACCAATTATGTTTACGGCCATCCCGCCAATATCCATATCAGCGCGCTCCGGCAGGACGCGCACACCATGGTGTCCGTCACGACAGCGTCGTTCGATATGTCGCTTAAAGAGACGGTTGCAATCCTGAGCAGCGGCCTGACGCTCGCGCTTGCAAGCGAACAGCAGGCGCAGAACCCGGCGCAGCTTGCCGGACTGTTTAAACAGGTCAACGGCGACGCGTTCAATGCGACGCCCTCGCGTATGGAACAGTATCTGGAGCTTCCCGCGTTCCGCGACGCGCTGGCAGGCTGCAGGGTTGTCATGTGCGGCGGTGAAAAGTATTCCCCCAAGCTGCTCGCGCGGCTTAAAGATATTACGGGCGCGCGCATTTTCAACACCTACGGCCCGACGGAAATCACCGTATCCTGCAACGCCTGCGAGCTTACAGGCCGTACGGAGGTGACAGTCGGCAGGCCGCTTCTCAACGTGCGTGAATTCATCGTCGACTGTGACGGCAACCCCCTGCCCTGGGGTGTTACCGGCGAGCTGCTCGTCGGCGGCGCCGGTGTGGCAAGGGGCTACTGGAACAACGAGGAGCTGACAAGAAAGCATTTTACAGAATACCGCGGCATGCGCGTATACCGCACCGGCGATTATGCGAAATGGACGCAGGGCGGGGATGTCGCCATACTTGGGCGCACCGATAACCAGGTGAAGCTCAGGGGGCTGCGAATCGAGCTGGGCGAAATTGAAAAGTGTATGCTCGAAGACAGCCGCGTGCGGCAAGCGGTCGTAATGATACGCGAAATCAACGGTACGGAGCACCTGTGCGCATACTTTACAGCGGATGGAGCCATTTCCCCACAGGAAATGAAGGAAACGCTCGGCAAAGCGCTGACGGCCTACATGGTGCCGACCGCTTACCTCCAGCTTGAAAGGCTGCCGGTGACGCCTAACGGCAAGGTCGACGTCAAAAAGCTTCCCGCTCCCGTTCCGGCGCATGGCGGGGAATTTACAGCGCCTGTAAACGATACTGAAAAAGCATTGTGCGAAATCTTTGCGCAGACGCTCCAGCTCGGCAAAATAGGCGCGACAGACAGCTTTTTCGATTTAGGCGGAACGTCCCTTACCGTAACAAACGTGCTTATCAAGGCAAACGAGAGGGGCTTTGCCGTCTCTTACGGAGATGTGTTTACCTGCAAAACGCCCAGAGCGCTTGCGCAGAAGCTGCTCGGCGGCAAGGATGAGCAGGGCGGCGAAATGCGGTATGACTACAGCCGCATTGATAAAATCTTGGAAGAAAACACCCTTGAGGCGCTTAAAAATGGAGCGCGGGGTACGCTTGGCAACCTGCTTTTAACCGGCGCGACGGGATTTTTAGGCATCCACATTCTGCATGAATTTCTTGAAAAGGAACGTGGAGAGGTCACCTGCCTGCTGCGCGGGCTTGGAAACCGCACGGCGAAAATGCGCCTGCAGGCAAAGCTGTTCTATTATTTTGAAGACAATTACGAAGAGCAATTCGGTAAGCGCATCCATTTGGTAGAGGGCGACGTTACGCAGACCGGATGGATGGAGGGGCTAAAAGGCAAACCCATCCATACCGTCGTAAACTGTGCTGCGCTCGTTAAGCATTTTTCAAATCAAACGGATATTGAGGACGTAAACGCCGGCGGCGCGGAAAACCTGCTTGCTTTCTGCCGGAAGACGGGCGCTATGATGGTCCAGGTATCGACCGGCAGCATAGCGGGCGACCGCGTAGACGGCTATCCCTCCAGGGAACTGAAGCTCAGCGAGCAAAAGCTCTATTTCGGCCAGAATATCGACAACCAGTACGTCCACAGCAAGTTTATGGCGGAGCGCCTGGTCCTGGAGGCGGCGCTCCAGGGCGTGCCTGTAAAAATTATGCGCGTCGGGAACCTTGCTGCGAGGGAAAGCGACGGAGAGTTCCAATTGAACTTTACAACCAATGGCTTTATGGGAAGGCTCAAGGCGTATCTCGTCATCGGGGCGTTCCCGTACAGCGCAATGAACGCAATGGTGGAAATGGCGCCTGTGGACAGCACGGCGCAGGCTATCCTGATGCTATGCAAAACGCCGAAGCAATGCCGCGTGTTCCATCCGTATAACAATCATTATGTGCCGCTGGGCGATATCATCCTGCAAATGAGGCGTATGGGTATGAAAATTGAGCTTGTGGAGGACGAAGCCTTTGAAGCCGCTCTGCAAAAAGCAAAGGAAGACCCTGTAAAGGCGCGTGTGCTCACTACGCTGCTCGCCTATGAAAACATGGATACGGGCAAAAAAATTGAAATGATAGCAACAGAGAACGAGCTTACGACGCAGGCGCTTTACAGGCTCGGCTTTGAATGGTCTATGACCTCGCGTACCTATATGAACAGGTTCCTCGAAGCGCTCGATGGGCTTGGCTTTTTCGATATGGATTCGGCACAGGAGGGACGGCATGCTTGAACGAAACAACCGGCTGCTCAGCCGAAAATATAAGGAATATCTTTTTCCGACGGTTATCAGCGGCATGTCTATCCTGCTCGGCTCCATTGTAGACGGTATCATCGTCGGCCAGTTCATCGGCCCTGACGCCATGGCCGCGGTCAATGTAACAGAGCCTGCCGTGCTCTTTTTCCAGGCGGTCTTTTTCCTGATAGGTATCGGCGGCTCCACGCTTGTAGCTGTTTCAAAGGGCGAACGCAGGGAAAGGAAGGCAAACGCCGCCTTTACGCTGGGCGTATTGTCCATGCTCGCAATCTCCTTCGTTACGCTGGTCCTGGGCAGCGTGTTCATAGAGCCGCTTGTGCGGGTGCTGTGCAACGACCCAAAGCTTTTTGTACCTGCGCTCGAATACCTGCAAATTTTGATTTTCGGCGCCCCGTTTATGATTGCCGTCCCCTGTATGGTGTACTTTGTACGCGTAGACGGTATGCCAAAGCTCTCCGCGCGCATCCTGCTGCTTGCAAACGTTGTGAACCTGCTGATGGATTTGGTTTATATCAACGTGCTCCATATGGGCATCCGCGGCGCGGCGCTCGCGACCGTAACCGGGTACGCGGTCGGTTTTGTCCCGGTGCTTTGGTACCTGTTTTCAAAAAAACGCACGCTTTCCTTTCTCAAAATCAAAAAGGAAGACCTGCGCTACCTTGGCGAAATTGCAAACAGCGGCCTTGCGTCGTTTATCAACACCTGCCTGCTGTTTTTAAAAACGCTGTTCCTCAACCGTATCGTCATGAGCACGGCGGGTACTGACGGCATGATTGTCTTTTCCGTATGCAGCTTTTCCCTTTCGTTCGTCTCAATGTTCGTGTCCGGCGGGGCGGAAACGATGGTACCCCTGCTCGGTATGCTGTACGGGGAAAAGGACAGGAAGGGTATGGACTTTGTTGTAAAAAGGACATTCCTCGTGGTCGGCGCATGCTCCGCCGTATCGGTTTTCCTGATGGAGGTTTTCCCCGTGCAGATTCTCGGCCTGTTTAATATAACGGGAGCCGCGCAGCTTGCAATGGGTGTGTCCGCCCTGCGCATATTCGCCCTGAGCCTCCTGCTGATGGGGATTTCAATCACGGTCATGTACTACATGCAGACAATCCGGCAAAAAAATATATCCGTCATGGTTTCTATCCTGCGCGGTTTTTTGATTACGGTTCCGTGCGCATGGCTTTTTTCCCAGATGTTCGGTACATACGGCATTTGGTTTTCTTTCCTGACGGCGGAAATATTGACCCTGGCCGTTACCCTGATTGCCTGCAAATGGAAAGCCGTGCGCTCAAAAGGAAAATATACCGGCCTTTTACTGCATGAAAAAGCGCCGGAGCGGGAATTTACCTATGATGTCACGATTAAGAGCGGCGTCAAAGGAGCGGTAGACGTTTCAGAGGAATTGATTGGCTTTTGCCAAAAGCACGGCCTGGACGGCACAACATCGAGCCTTGTCGGGCTGATGGCTGAGGAAGCGTCCGTCAGTATCGCTTCACAGAACGAGGGCGGCAGGCCGGTTGACGTCGATATCCTGTGCAGGCTGCGTCCCGACAGTGTGATTTTAAGCCTGCGCGACGACGGCAGGCCGTTCGACGCCATGCTGCTTGAACCGGAGGAAGAAGAGCGCTTTGGCAATATCAGCGTCATGAACAAAATCGCGGACGAGGTGTCGTATTCCCGCACGCTGGGGCTCAACAGCACGCTGGTTATCCTGTCAAGAGAGGGAGAGAAAATATGAAGTTTTTTATCTATAACTTTATGAAGGCACGCTGTGAGGAGGAAATCATCCGCGGCACAGAGCTGATTACACGCGAAACGAAGCGGTACGATAGGGAAGAGGATATGATGGTTTTCCTGCTTGTTCCCGCCACAGCCCTTTCGGCTGTTTCAAAAAAAGCGGACCACAGGTTTGTCAAAATTGGTGCGCAGGACATGTCTCCCCTTAGATTGGGCCAGGTTTCGGGCGAGACATCGGCGGAAATGCTCAAGCTTAATGGCGCGGATATGGCAATGGCGGGCGCGTACGACCGCCGCCTGTACTGCGGGGACAGCGACGAGCTTTGCGGTGAAAAACTAACGGATATTATAAAAAGCGGCTTCAAATCTTTGCTTGGCGTGACAGAAACCATTGGACGGGAGGACGGCTCGCGGGCGGACGCGGCGCTTCTTCGCCAGCTTGAATATGGCTGTAAGGAAATCCCTGAATATGCGTATTATCGCTTTGGCGTGGTTTACCAGCCGCGCCTGAAAGAAAACGCTGCCATTGATGTCCGCAAGAGATGCGCGTTTATCAGGAAAGCCCTCGCTGAAACCGTTCCGGGCGCGCCGGAGCCCCTGCCTGTGTTTTATGGCGGGCCTATGCGCGGTCAGGAAGCGGTGGATATGCTGACAGAAGGCGTGTGCGACGGTATCTTTGCTGACGACAGAAGCTGGGACACAGAGCAGTTCCTGCGCGTAGTCAAAGCTGTCTGCGGGGAATGACGGTAATCGTTTATACAAAACCGGCGGCCTGTTTTATTGGGGCTGCCGGTTTTCTTCGCCATTTTGGAATGCTTTTGCCAAGCCGCACATAAAAATAGACGGGTGGTTAATTTGATTTATGACACATCGGGCTATCGTAAGGAAGTAGAAACGGTGTGGATGCGTGAAAAGCAGATGATTTTGGAGCATTATATTCCGCGCCTTACGGATAAAGCGGTGGAAAAAAAGGAAATAGAAGCAGGCAGTGAGCTTGTACAGGTGTTTCAAAGGTATATGGGGAAAAAGGAAAAAGCGGACGCGTAACATGTTGCGCGTCCGTTTTTTATTGTAAGGGGGAAGCGGATGAAAGCGGTTTACGCGCGCCAGTCGGTCGACAGGGCGGACAGTATTTCTGTGGAAAGCCAGATAGAGCTTTGTACCTATGAGCTAAAGGGAGACAAAAACTTCAGGGTTTTCTGTGACAGGGGCTACAGCGGAAAAAACCTTCTCCGGCCCCAGTTTCAGCAGCTTTTAGACGAAATCAGGCAAGGGCAAATCGAGCAGGTCATCGTCTATAAGCTCGACCGGATAAGCCGCAGCGTACTCGATTTTGCAAATCTGATGGAGCTGTTTGAAAAGCACCGCGTGGAATTTATCTCATGCAGTGAAAAATTCGACACCTCGACCCCTATGGGGCGCGCAATGCTGAGCATCTGTATCGTATTCGCACAGCTCGAGCGGGAGACGATTGCACAGCGCGTGACCGACGCGTTCCTGTCCAGAAGCGAAAAGGGCTACTATATGGGCGGAAGGGTGCCGTATGGTTATCGGCTGGAAAAGACCGTAATGAATGGAATCCACACTGGAAAGTATATAATCTGTGAAGAGGAAGCGATGCAAATACGGCTGATGTATTCGATGTATTCCGACCCACATTGTTCTTATGGCGATATTCTCAACGCCTTTAACAGCCGGGGGCTTTTTTGCCGCGGAAAGCCGTGGGACCGCGCCAGGATTGCCGACCATTTAAAAAACCCCGTCTATGTCCGTGCCGACGGTACGGTCTATGACTTTTTCAGCGAACAGGGCGCGGTATTATGCAGCCCGCGCGGGGATTTTGCAGGGACAAACGGCTGTTACCTCTATACTTACCAGGGAAAAGGCTCTAAATATACGCGGCTCGAGGGGCGCAGGCTGGTGCTCGCGCCGCACGAGGGGCTTGTCGATTCCCACACATGGCTTGTCTGCAAGCGCAAAACCATGCGCAACAGGCAAATCCGTACGGCTGACAAGGTAATTAACACCTGGCTGGCGGGGCTTGTCAAATGCGGCAGGTGCGGCTATGCGCTCACCTTTAAAAAGTATAAGGGAAAAGACGCGCGTTATCTGTTTTGCAGCCATAAAATGAACGCAAGGGCCTGCGCAGGAGCGGGGACGCTCTATGCGGATGAATTTGAGGAGATTATTAAAAATGCGCTTCTCCGAAAAATCGCGGCCTTCCGTACGCTGGTAATTCAGGATAATAAAGAGGCGGACCCGCGCACGGAGGAGCTCCGCCAGCAAATCACCGGCGTGGAAAAAGAAATAGAAAGCCTTATGGAAAAGCTGCCGGGAGCAGGTGAGGCGCTTACGCGTCATATCGACGAAAGCATCACAGCGCTGGAACGAAAAAAAGGAGAAGCGCTTTATGCGCTCGCGCAGCGTAAAAGGCAAAAGACAGATGACGCGCCTGCATTCCCGGCGCAGGCGTGCTGCGATAAATGGAACAGGCTTGGCATGCGCGAGAAGCAGCGGGCGGCTTGGGCGCTGATTGAACGGATTGAGGCGACAAACGAATACATCAGGATTTTTTGGAAATTATAGCGAGTTCTTTTTTGTTTCCTGTAGTTACCAGAAGCCAGCTTCGGCGAAGGCTTGCGCATCACAACCGATAAGCTCGACAGCAAAAACTTCTACGCGTTTAACCCGTCCTTTGACAAATGCGGGAAAAGCTGCCCGCCGGAAAAGAAGTAACAGGCATCAGGTAACCAAAAAAATAAAAGCCCCATCCTCTGGATGGGGCATAAATTTATTGCGGGCAAAATTTCAGGTTATTTTAAAGAAAACCTTTTTTTGTAAATCCAATTTCCGGAAAAAATGAGGATAAAAGAGAATACGAGCAGCGGCAGGTAGGGAAGCAGCAGCGTCTCAAAGCGCCCGATTCTCCCGTTGCATACCATGTTGATAAACCTGAGCGCTTCTACATTGGAATAGATGCAGAAAATCTCATAAAACACATTGATTAAAAACGGAATTGCGATTGTGCGGCATAAAAGCATCAGGAAAAAGGTGCTTCCCGCAAAAACAAACGATTGGATAAAAAACAGGAGAAAGTCCATCCAGAAATTCTCAAAAAATATTGCATAAACAAAAATAAGCGCAACAGCGTGCAGGATATACCAGAAAAAAATCAGGAAAAAATCACCCAACAGGCTGTTTTTGTATACGCGGAGCAGCTCCCTGCCATCTCCCTCGGCATATTCTCTCAGCCCGAAAACGACCCACCACGTGGCCATAAAAGGAATATACCGCTGCATTTCCATAAAGGTAAGCTCAAACGATAATTTGCTTAGCCCGTAAGAAAGGTAATGTCCCACGCTGAAAAACGGCAGGAGCAGAAACAAAACGGCGATTGGCACAAAGTAAAGGAGCTTCAGGCTTTTCAGGTTATAGTAACAAAGCCGCAGCAGGCTCATAGCTTTTTCAGCGCGCATAAAAAACCGTCCTCCACCGTAGGCGTTTGTTTCTCACCGGGCTGTTTAGAGGAAGACAGCACACGCAGCATAGCGCGCCCGTTATCCTCAATCCTGTCCTTGACAAAGAAGCTTCCGGTAAGCTCGTTTTCCCTTTGTGCTTCTAATAAATACACCTTGCCCTGTGCCAGCTGCGCAATCTCCGCTCCCGTACCGTTTGCCGCGAGCCTGCCCGCGTCCATAATCAAAATCCTGTCGCAGACCGCCTCTACGTCCGAAACGATATGTGTGGAGATAACGACCGTACAGCTTTCCTTGATGCGTGCAAGCGTGTTTTTAAAGCGCATGCGCTCCTCGGGGTCGAGTCCCGCGGTCGGCTCGTCAAAGAGGATTAGCTCCGGGTTTCCAAGCAGCGCCTGCGCCACGCCGATTCTCCGTACCATTCCGCCGGACAGGGTGGATATCCTGTCGTGCAGGCGGTCGGTAAGGTTTACCTCCTCCACGCACTGCTCAATCTGTTCCTTTTGCTTTTGCTTCTCTATTTTCTTAAGCGTCGCGAAATAAGACATCATTTCATACACGGTAAGCTCTTTGAACATACCGAATTTCTGCGGCAGGTAGCCGATAAACCCTTCGGGCTTTTCAATTTTGCCGCCGTCGGGCCGGTACAGCCCGCAGACGCAGCGCAGCAGCGTCGTCTTACCCGCGCCGTTGGGGCCCAGCAGGCCAAACGCGCCGCGCCCGTCTATCTGCGCGGAAAAGCCGTCGAGCGCCCTTTTCCTTTTGAATTTTTTGGTGCAGTTTTCAATTTTCAGCATCATTGTACTCCTTTACCAGCTGTTCAGCAGCATCTAAGTCGGGGGCCATTATAAAAACCTGATTGTCAAATATTACGAAAGGACCGTACTGCGCGTAATTGACAAACTCCGTCGTCGATTGGAATATCGTCATGCTGTCCAAATCGAGGTGGTTTTCTATATTTTCTTTTTTTTCTATCTCTGTGATTTTCTGCTGCAGCTTTTCTAAGTACGCCCGTGTTAAAGGCTCGCATCCCCAGCCGCCGATGCTTGGGTATATGGTGTTGCTGCCGGACTCTCCTTTTCGCATCAGGCCGCCCATTAAGGTGGGGGCGCCCGCCTCTCCGGCAAAGCAGTTTTTCCTGCCGCCTGCGTCCGGCAGGCTGCTGAAAATCTGCCTGCTGGACTCTACCTCGATGCTGTACTGCGAAGGAAAGCCGTTTGAAACCTTCCGGTAGCCCTGGTGGCCATTACTAATTTGATGGAACCCCGCCATGGGGTAATACGGAAAGCACCCCGGCAGCAAAACAGCCTGGTAATTGCTGTAAAGGATTGGGCTGCTGCCCCTGTAAGAAAGCGTAAGGCCCGTAAGCGGTGCTTGTGAAACGACCGTCAGGTAATCGTCCTCCCGCGTATAAGGGAGGGCGTTGCCGCTTTGGTCGGCGGCGCTTAAAATCTCATACCCGTGGTAGAGCGTAAAATTATATTCCGTTGTATCGGCGGGGGAAAGCGCCATGTCCACCGTTGCCTCCAGCTCCCTGCCGATTTTGAGCTTCATATCGTAGGAAGGGATGGTAAAGCCGGCCGCCATGATTTTAGAGGCGTGCTCCCGGTAGTATTCGTTATCGTTCCGGGTGATGCTCTGGGGATAGGGGCCGAGCACGATTTCGCTCCCGCCGAGGGAATAGCCGTAGAGGTTCACGCCCGCCAGAATTACGGCGAGCGCCGTAACGGCAAGCCGCGTTTTTGTTTTTTTGGGCAGGATGGAGAAAATTACGATTGCAAGGAACAGGCATATCCAGAACAGCATCAAATTCCAGCGCAGCGCTTCGATTGGCATACCATACTGGTTGTCAATTACCCAGGTCAGGTTCTGCGGCAGGATTTTGCTGAAAAACCATTTTGCTGGCCATAGGTTAAAGCCGTAGGAGTCGGTCGCAATGCCGGGGAGCATGTCTGACACGGGGCTTACAATAAAAATAGAGAGCGCCATCAGCGAATAGGCGGGCACGCGCTTGAATTTGAGCGCAAGGCACATCCCGAGCAGGTTTGCAAGCGTGCCGAGCAGGAAAAGATTTAAAAAGTTGACCAGCACGATATGCAGGTAATATTCGGCAATACCCACACCGCCGGCCGCCGCGATTGCAAAGTTGAATATGGTGGCAATCAAAAAAACAAGCAGCATCAGCAGCGCCAGCACGGCAAACATGCCGCCGTATGTTTTCAGTCGGCCTTTTTTGTGGGCGGACAGGCTTTCCTCTATCCCGCATTGTTTTACCTTATAAAAATACTCATAAGAAAGGTATAGGCCCGCAATAAAGATAAGCAGGCTGCAGTCCAGCGTTCTTTGTAAATAATTTAAAACGTACCAGTTCATGGTAAACGTATAGCATTTATAAGAAAGGTAGATAAAAAAGCCGGCGGCAGCCAGCAGCGCCACGATAAAAAGGTGGCGGTCCCGTATAAAAATCTGCAGGTTCTTTTTTAATTGAAGCACCGCGTTCACTCCTTTGTTTTGAAGGCTTTAGAACGCCCCGCATACCATATCGGGATTGAGCGGACGGCATACGGGGCGTTCAAGGGCTATGCTTTATTTAGTTATAGGCATGAACCTTGCCGCTTGCAACGCATCCGGTGCCCAGCCAGTAATGCCCCCGCCAACTGGCTGCAGTGCCTACATAGTACGACGCAGGCGCGTTGTCACTCTGCCCCGGGTCACAGAAGAGGTGATAGGCATTCCTCCAAGTTGACTCTCCGGGGTAATTATAGTCGTAATACAGATTTACCCCGTTGTTGGATGACGTACTGGTCTTTAAATACTCAACATTTCCATATTTATAAAGACCAAGTGTTGTGGAGTAAGCGTCCGTCTGGTTTTTCGCCAGGCTCCAGGTGGAAGATACCGCCCCTGCGGGCATGACCGCGGTAGAAACCAGCAGCACGGCTGCGGCAGCCACCGCAAGGATTTTTTTGCTTTTTATAATGATTCCTCCTTTTAGAATAATTTTTTTATTTTATGCGCGCATAATGTAATAATTTTTACACCTAAATTATACAACTGTCTCTTATACACATCTCCGAGCCCACGAGAC